>Ga0075024_100000703_pt1 | contig 12667 bp, 9 predicted proteins | sample Str013_2_FD_71389 | JGI IMG/M metagenome (GOLD analysis project Ga0075024, IMG submission 71389) | Freshwater sediment microbial communities in response to fracking from Pennsylvania, USA - Straight Creek_MetaG_SC_2013 | ecosystem: Environmental > Aquatic > Freshwater > Creek > Sediment... | reverse complement strand
GATATTTATCCGTGAGCAACCTGGCAGAATCTGCACGAAGATTGTCGGTAACCAATAGCGCGGCATCTTCCGGTTTGTCTTTTTTCTTATAGGAATATATTTCCGCTTTTTTAGAAAAGCTGTCAATACTTACAAATCCGGCATTCGCGGGGCTCCCGATGGCATAATAATTATATACATCATCGGCCCGGCCAGTAACCATTTTACTAAAGATATCAGACTGACCTTCAACGAAAATACATTTATAACCTGCTACCAGTAAAGCGATAATGATAAATCCCGACCATATTCTGCTTAGCGCCATAGATGCTGAATTTCTGCTTTGAAGGTAATTGATTCAACCGAAATACATCTCTTCTTACAAACCCCTATCTTTGCGCCTCGAAAAAAACAGCATTATGGCTTTGCAAGCAGGAATTGTAGGATTACCAAACGTAGGAAAATCAACCTTATTCAACGCGGTGAGCAATAGCGCCAAGGCACAGGCAAGTAATTACCGCTTCTGTACCATTGAACCCAATGTTGGTTTGGTGGATGTGCCTGATGAAAGATTGAACAAACTCGCGGAACTGGTAAAGCCAAATCGTATTGTACCAACACAAATTGAAATTGTTGACATTGCCGGACTGGTACGTGGCGCCAGTAAAGGTGAAGGATTGGGCAATAAGTTTCTTGCCAACATTCGTGAAGTAGATGCCATTGTACATGTAATCCGTTGTTTTGAAGATGAAAACATTTTACGCGACGAAGGCCCAATAAACCCGGTATCCGATAAAGAAATCATTGATACGGAACTCCAGTTAAAAGATCTGGACAGTGTGGAAAGAAAAGTAAACCGTACAGAAAAACTGGCCCGCACCGGAGATGCCAAATTAAAAGCAGAATTCGAAGTACTGAAACGTTGCCAGGCACATTTGGAGCAGGGAAAAAGTATTCGTTCGCTCAACCTGGATAAGGATGAAAGAAATGCAATTGCAGATTTATTCCTTTTAACAGAAAAGCCGGTTTTGTACGTAGCAAATGTGGATGAACCATCCATGCATACAGGTAATAAATTTTCAGAGGCTTTAAAGAAAGCAATTGAAGGAGAAAATGCCCAGGTGATCGTAATGAACAATAGCATCGAGGCACAGATCGCGGAAATGGACAATGAAGACGACAGGCAGTTGTTTATGGATGAATATAAAATGAAGGAACCTGCTTTAAATAAGTTAATCCGTTCCTCCTATAAATTACTCAACCTCTTTACTTATTTCACTGCCGGTGTACAGGAAGTTCGGGCATGGACCATTCACGAAGGATGGAAAGCGCCACAGGCCGCCAGTGTAATTCATACGGATTTTGAAAAGGGTTTTATCAAAGCTGAAGTAATAGCCTATAATGATTTTATAAGTTACGGTTCAGAAGCCGCCTGCCGTGAAGCAGGCAAATTACGAATTGAAGGAAAAGAATACGTGGTAAAGGATGGTGATGTAATGCACTTCCGTTTTAATGTCTAGATAAATAACATTCAAAAATAGTAACTGCAATAAAGCCCCGCAATGCGGGGCTTTATGCTATTATAAATGGACGGTTGTTCGTTAGAATACATTGTATCCGAAACTAATATAGTACAATGCGCCTATAGCAGGATTACCGTATGCGGTAATATAATATTTGTTGGCAATATTGGTACCACCAATTTTAATAATTGAACGGTAGGAAGGAAGTTTATAGCTAAGCTGTGCGTCCAGGGTACTGAATGCCGGAACATTTCCTTGTTTGAAATCTGCTTCCATTGAGAATTTATCCTGCCACCTGTACTGAACATTAAATCCAAAGCGTTTTTCAAATCCAAAGCCACTATTGCTTAAACCAATATTGGTTCTGTATTTAGGCGTATTGAAGTAGGTGGCAAAGGTTGGATCGGGATTATCAATATTATCTGAAGACAGGTTAAAAGTAATCGCAAAGTTTTTCTTTAGCAGGTAATCGATACCCAATCCTGCTCCATATGTATTGACCGTATTAGCACTGTTAACAGATACAGAGAAACCATTATATCCCTGCGCGGGATTTGCAGGGTTGTTGAACTGAATGACGGATATCCTTCCGATGAAATCCTGGTATTTGGCATAATAACCATATAAGTCAACTAGTACACGTTTCCCAAACAAGCCTTTATAACCCAATTCGTATGAGTTTACAGATTCAGGTTTGTATTCGCCAAACTGTTGCTGAACAGGTGTTCCTCCTGATAAAATGCTTGCTGCGGTAAACACCGGGTTTGTATCGAAATGATAAAAAGTACGCAGTGAAGGCAATCCACCAATCAAAATGCCAGCGCCTGTATTCAGGTTGATCCACTGATTTTGGTTAGACGGGAAACGATAAGCGTTCTGGTAAGACAGCCGGATATTGTGATCTTTGGCAACGGTCCATACAGCTGAAAAACGCGGTGTGAACTTCCCTTTGAAATTATCATTCTTATCGTACCGGATAGATGCCGTCAGTTTCAATTTATCATCGAAAATCTTCTTTGCCACCTGCAGGTAGGCACCAAATTCGTTGGTATGAATTGGACCGGTGCTATCTGCAAACAAAGTTCCCTGGGAATTCAATGCATATTGTCTCCAACTCCCGCCTACAATTACTTCCAGTACTTTAATAGCGCTGGTAAGATTGTATTGACCCTCTATTTGATAAAGGTTTGTTCTGTCGAGAAATTTACCGCCCACAGGTATTGGTTTTGACCTAACCTGGTCGTACAGTGAAGTAAACTGGGAAGTACCAGCTGCAGGACGACCTACATCTGCAAATGCCCTGGCATTCTGATGAGAAGTAAATGGATCAGCTCCTAAGGAAAAAGACTGTACATAGGCAGCCACATACTGCGGGTACCATGTTGTACTTGCCTTCCAGGCTTCATTGAACAAACGTGTGGTGATTGTGGCATTGTAGGCATCACCCGAATTTTCCTGGGTAGTATAAGCGCGGATGAACCAGGTATTGCTTTTGAATTCCATTTTGTACTGGCCCACTTTGAGGTTCTTTAATGAGTACCTGTCACTACCGGTATACACAGTATTACCAGTTCCCCAGTTACCTGTTAAAGAGGCTTCTACTGAAGGAGTTATTTTGTAATAAAGACCTCCTGAAAACTTATAACTAACTGTATTGTTATTGATAACTTCATTCTCTTTGTATCCTGTCCTTGATACATTTTGTTTTGGAATGATATTGTTTCTCAATCCAAAATAAAAAGGAACAAGGTTGGTAACAGAGCCCTGTAAGGCCGCGGGCAGGCTTCCAATGAAAGCGCCAATCTGCGCCTGTGTTGCGTTGGCAGGTAAAGCAGCATTCATCAGGGCAACGATATCTACTGTATTGCCCGTTGCAGCAAGTATACCGGCTCTTGTTTGAGATTGAACCGAGCTGGCAACATCAAACATATTGGCGGTGGTTTCATCACCATATACGTTTACACCATCATAGTTGGGATCAGTTAAGCGGTTACCCGGCAGCGTATGATTGGCGGCACCAGTACCGGCACCGGTATAATTGGTTTGGTCATTGGCCACCCAATCCTTTGCCTGGATAAACTGCATACCGATTTTAAAGGCAAATTTTTCACCCAGTGTTTTTCCCCAGCGAAAGCTCCAGTCGTAGTATGGAGAAGGTTTGATGGGATCGTTGTTTCCGGCACCCACGTGCATGATTCCCTGTTTAATCTGGGCGCTAAAACCCTGATATTTGAAGGGGTTCTTACTATTGATTAGCAGTGTACCATTCATACCACCTGAACCATACAGTGCAGAAGACGCACCTGGCAGCAGTTCCATATTGTCAACATCCAATTCGGTAAGACCGATAACCGAACCTACCGAGAAGTTAAGACCCGGAGCCTGGTTGTCCATTCCATCCACAAACTGGTTGAAACGCGTATTACCGCTACCATTAAATCCCCTTGTAGTAACGGAAGTGAAGGTCAGGCTGGCGGTGGTGACGTCAACCCCTTTCAGTGTTCGGATTATATCGTAATAATTGGTAGCAGGCGTATTCCTGATAGTCGCAGTCCCCACTCTTTCAATAGAAACCGGGGATTCAAGTATTCTTTCAGGTACACGGCTGGCAGATACAACCACCTCGGTACCCAATGTAGAAGAAGGTGTAAAATCAACCTGAACAATTTCTGTTGCCGAAGTAACATTTATTTCTTTCGATTCATATCCAACAGAGCTTATAACCAGGGTTAGGGGAAGTTTTTGTGACGTAACCAGTTTAAAATTTCCTTTTTCATCTGTGAATGTTCCGACGGAGGTTCCTTTAATCGTGATTGAAACAGCGGGTACAACGTCTTTATTCGTGCTATTTCTTACGTTTCCTGTAATGGTGGTGTTTTGGGCAAGGGCGGTAAATGAAAACATGACGGCCATTAGCAGTAAAGGCAAATAGCGGTAGTTTTTTCTCATATTGGTAGTTTTAGTAATCGTTTGGGGGGCAAAATACAATATGTGCCGTTTTTCTGGAAATTTAATTTTTAAATAACTTGTTCATCATCAACTAGAATATTTTCTCCTTCAAATAAAGGTCCTGCCTTAATTTCGGGGATATGAAACAATTCAATTTTCCGCGCCAAACGCGTTTTTACAGTGGCAAAGTAAGAGATGTATATACAATTACAGACAGGTGGCTGGTAATGGTAGCTTCTGACCGTATTTCCGCTTTTGACGTCATACTTCCCCGCCCTATCCCTTTTAAAGGACAAGTATTGAATCAAATTGCTGCCTATATGCTGGAGGCTACAAAGGATATTTGTCCCAACTGGCTCACTGCTACACCGGCCCCAAATGTATCAATAGGGAGGAAATGTGATCCATTTAAAATAGAAATGGTTGTAAGAGGCAATCTAACTGGTCATTCCTGGCGCACCTATAGTTCGGGAAAAAGACAATTATGTGGTATCACCATGCCGGAAGGAATGAAAGAAAATGATTATTTCCCGCAACCGATTATTACGCCATCAACAAAAGCAACAGAAGGACATGATGAGGATATTTCGGCAGAAGCCATTATTGAATCTGGTTTGGCAACAAAAGCAGAATGGGATATCCTGAGCAAATACACGTTACAGCTATTTCAAAGAGGAAAAGAAATTGCAGCGAAACAAGGATTGATCCTGGTAGATACCAAGTATGAATTTGGAAAATTGAATGACAGCATCTATCTCATGGACGAAATCCATACACCTGATAGTTCCAGGTATTTTTATGCCGATGGATTTGAAGAAAGACAACAAAAAGGGGAAAGACAAAAACAATTGAGCAAAGAATTCGTACGCGAATGGCTGATTGCAAATAACTTTATGGGCAAAGAGGGTCAGCAGGTACCTGTAATGACAGACGAATGGGTAAATACCATTTCCTTGAGGTATATTGAACTATACGAAAAGGTAATCGGTAAAAAGTTTGTACCACAGCTGTTGAGCGATACTGAAACTTATGACAGGATATTGCAGGCTTTGCAAAAGCTCAGCTAGAACAGGTTCATACTGAAATTTTACAACATAATATTTTAATCAACTAAATAAACTGCTATGAGCGCCGACAATGTATTCTCTATCTGCAATATTATTGCAATGCTGGGTTGGATAGTGTTGGTATTTATTCCCATGTGGAACAGTTCCGATAAATTCATCGCGGGTATTATAGTTACTTTGTTTGCCGTTATCTATACCTACTATATAGTTGCCAATATAAACGCCATAGATTTGAAAAGTTTCAGTACACTGAAGGGTGTTACCAATCTTTTTACCAACCCACTGGCGGTATTGATTGGATGGGTGCATTATCTTGCATTTGACCTTATGACAGGAATTTTCATTCGCAAAAACGGAATTAAATATGGCATCAGTCATTGGTTATTGGTGCCCTGTTACCTGCTCACTTTTATGTTTGGTCCGATAGGATTATTATTCTATTTTCTGACCAGGTGGGCTTATACAAAACAATATTTTGCTGATAATTATTGAAGATGCAAACGGATAAAAATGTCATACAACGTTTTTTTATAAAACTAAAAAGCAGGAATCCTCTCTTGTACTATGCAGGTTGGGGCTTTTTCATAGCAGGCATAGTTTCCTTCCTTTTAATAAATACCACCCAAACCAGGGTGCTGGGCATCAATTCATGGATAAAACCCATGAAATTTTATATTTCCATTGGTATTTTATGCTGGACCATGGCCTGGTACATGGTGTATTTGCGCAAACAAAAAGCAGTAAAACGTTACAGTTGGGTATTGGTGATGGCTATGATCATTGAAATGCTCATCATTACCTGGCAGGCTGCCAATGGGAGAATGTCGCATTTCAATGTAAGCACGCCACTCTATGGTGCGCTCTTCAGCGTAATGGGTATAGTTATCAGCATTTTCACGTTGTGGACCGGATATATTGGTTACCTGTTTATAAAACAAAAAGAATTCCCACCTTTTCTGCCAGCCGGCTATATAACGGGTATTCGAATAGGCATACTGTTCTTTGTGGTATTTGCTTTTGAAGGAGGATGGATGGCAGCCAGGTTGTCGCACACCGTTGGCGCGGCGGATGGTTCATGGGGATGGCCATTCCTGAACTGGAGCAGGCAGTATGGTGATTTGCGTGTGGCGCATTTTTTTGGAATGCACGCCTTACAATTATTACCATTGGCAGGTTATTTTATTTTCAGGGGCAAGGGACAAGTCATATGGTTGGCTGTTGCCTACTTTGTATTTGTGTTATTATTACTATGGCAGGCTATAAGTGGGCAACCGCTGATTCCCTATTCCGAATAATTATAATCCTTCTAAAAGAAAAAAGTAGTTTTTCAAAAAAGATTCATTCATTCTTGCGATGATGTTGTAATTTAATCCCCAATTCTATAAATATGAAATTCATAACCAAGTTATTCTTCCTCTTCATTATTAGCTCGGCCAATGCACAAACACATCAATACCTATTGATAGGGACATACACCTCAGGGAAAAGTGAAGGGATTTATGTTTATGATTTCAATACCACCAACGGGGATTTCTCAATGGTAAGTAAAATCAAATCATCCAATCCTTCGTATCTCGCCATTGCCCCCAATAAAAAAAATGTTTATGCAGTATATGAAGACGGCAACAACCAGGTGGGAGGCAGTGTTGCAGCATTTAGTTTTAATAAAGAAAATGGAGAACTAACTTTTATCAATCAGCAATTATCCGGTGGCGATCACCCCTGTTATGTGGCAATAGATAAAACAGGCAAATGGGTTACAGCTGGAAACTATAATGGTGGAAGTGTAACCGTATTCCCCATAAAAACTGATGGAAGCATTGGAACCATGGCTGATAAAAAACAGCACGAAGGAACTAGTGTAAATAAGGAACGCCAGGAAAAGGCCCATGTACATTGCACTTATTTCTCTCCGGACAATAAATTCTTGTTTGTCCCGGATCTTGGGATGGACAAAGTGATGATTTATAATTTCAATGCTGCCAACGGCAAGCTTACACCAGGTGCACAGCCATTCTATAAGGCAAGTCCCGGCAGCGGTCCCAGGCATTTTGATATTCACCCAAACCACAAATATGCCTACCTGATGGAAGAACTCAGTGGAACCGTTGTAGCCTTCAAATACGGCAATGGTCACCTTACTGCGATACAAACCATCAGTAGTGCACCAAAGGATTTTACCGGAGGATTGGGCAGTGCTGACATACATGTTTCACCCGACGGGAAATTTTTGTATTGTTCCAATCGTGCAGAATCCAATAGCATCGCTATTTTCAAAATCAACCCAGCCACTGGAAAATTATCCATTGTTGGGACTGAATCAACCCAGGGCAAAACACCCAGGAACTTTAATTTTGACCCATCCGGCAATTTTCTACTGATAGCCAATCAAAACAGCGACAATATTGTAATCTTCAAACGCGATGTAAATACGGGCAAGCTAACACCCACCGGAAAACAGATTGAAGTAGGTAATCCTGTTTGTCAGAAATGGATAGCGAAGTAATTCCGATCGGCACCCGAAGGGTCAGACCGTATTATTAGCCCACCGGGCTACAGCCAGTATGTAAAGCCTAAATACAGATTTGATCACGGTCGGCACGCGTAGCGTCAGACCATGATCTTGATATTTATAGAATTTTTTCTCCTTCCATTTTTATCTGCTAAAATTTCCCTACTTTGTTTGCAATGCAATCCCTATGAAACTCATTGCAAATAATATATATCATATCTACAACCAGGGCAACAACCAGGAAAAAATATTTTATTCTAACGAGCATTATCTCATTTTTGTACAACTGATTAAAAAATTCATCTCTCCTCATTGTAATATCCTTTCCTATTGCCTGATGCCCAATCATTTTCATTTCCTTGTGTATACCACTGGTGAATCTGCAAAAAAGATTAAAATTGGTAATTTGTATCCCTATCAACTATCAAATGGTTTTAGGTTATTGCAAAGCGTCTATGCCCAAATTATCAATAAAGAAAGAGGAAGGAGTGGTTCATTATTCCGACAGAAGGCAAAAGCAAAGAATGTAAGTGAAGGAGAAAATAGTTATTCCTTTACAGCTTTTCATTACATACATCAGAATCCAGTGAAAACGGGGCTGGTGCTACAATTGGAAGATTGGCCCTATTCTTCTTATAAGGAATATTTTTTTCAAATCCCTGACCTTGTGAATGACTTTGAACTGGCGAAAGAATTACTGGGAATCGATATAAAAAACATTAGTAAAAAATCATTACCACCTCTCGATCCTAATAAAATTAAATACATCTTTTGATCACGATCGGTTACGGTCGGTACCCGAAGGGTCAGACCGTAATGTTATAGCCGGATTAAAGAACCATGGTCTGACGCTTCGCGTACTAACTAGGTTCTGCTAACCCTGGTCTGACCCTTCGGGTACCGACCATGGTCATTTTCTCTCCAACCGCATTTGTTTCAGTTCCTCAATCGTTGGCCTTAAGCGGTGCCTTGATTTATTAAATACCATCATTCCTTTATCCAGCCCCTTGCGGATTTCCTTTTGCTGTTCCAAAGGCATCTTGTAAATGGTCTGGCATTCTATTGTACAACAACCATCATATTGCTGAGCGCACTCCTCACATTGGATAAACAATAAATGGCAGCCATCATTCCTGCAATTGGTATGCGTATCGGCGGGCTTACCGCATTGGTGACATTTCGCAATTATATCCCCGGTAATTCTCTCCCCCAGCCTGTCGTCAAAAACAAAGTTTTTACCGATGAACTTACTATCCAGTGCTTCACTTTTTACCTGTTGTGCATAATTGATAATTCCACCTTCCAGGTGAAAAACATTTTTAAATCCGTTGTGGAGCATAAAAGCGCTTGCCTTTTCACATCGAATACCACCGGTGCAATACATAATGATATTCTTGTCCTTTTTGTCCTTCAACATATTTACCGCCATTGGCAATTGCTCACGGAAAGTATCGCTGGGCACTTCAATCGCATTTTCAAAATGACCTACCTCATATTCGTAATGGTTGCGCATGTCTACCACAATCGTATCATTTTCATTCAGCAGGGCATTCATCTGTTCCGCATTTACATACTTTCCCTTGTTTTCCATGCTGAATGCAGGATCATCGATTCCATCGGCTACTATCTTCTCACGGACTTTTATTTTCAATACCCAGAAAGATTTACCATCATCATCTACGGCAATATTTAACCGCAAGCCATTCAATGGTTCCATGGAGTACAGGTAACTTTTCAGTGTTTCGAAATTATCTGATGGAACACTTATCTGAGCGTTAATGCCTTCCTGCGCCACATAAATGCGGCCAAACACATTTAATGCATTCAGCGACCTGTACAAGTCATCCCTGAAACAAGCAGGTTCAAGTATTGGAAAATAGTGGTAAAAGGAAATAGTAATGCGCGGAGTTGTTTCCTGATATAGACGTTCTTTTAGCTCCCTGTTGGAGATGCGATTGTGTAATACTGCCATTTTTTGAAATTTTAAGGACGTATGCCTGACGAACAAAATTTCTTAACAGCGCAAAGATAAAATTTTACCGTTTCCCTGTCAAATGATTATTATCAATTACCTCACCTGGATATTTCCACCCAGCAACCCCCCAAATCCTATTCTTACGCCAAACTGCCCCTTATTGCCATTCAGGTAAGAGCCCACAAAATCAACTCTAATTATTTTCAATATATTTTCAACACCTGCAAATACTTCCGCATAATTATTTTTGTTGTTTACCCAAAATGCATTGGAGCCAGCCACGAGATGCCAGTTCAACTTCTTAAACAGTGGGATTTTATTGGTCAGAAATCCATTGAAGTGGTGTTCTAAATGTCCAACGGCATAAAAAGCAGCCGTGGTGCTGTTCTCATAATAGGGTGCCACCTGGAAACTGTTCAGGTAAGGACTGGCCGCCAGTAGCTGGTTACCATTAAAATGCTGGTAATCCTGTATAAAAACTTTTTTACTATTAATAAATCCACCGATACTGAACCTGTATTTCAGCAACCCGCGTAATTTAAAATTCATATCGTCCCATACACTAAACTTCCATTTATCAAAATCCACATCACTGCCCAATATATTCTCCAATCCCTTGGAATAATTGAACGAAAACGTGGGATACTTGGAACCAATGGGCATTTTGCCTCTCGGAAACTGGATAAACTGTTGCCCCGGTTGAAACTGGATACCTACGGAAACAATTACTGCCTGGTGCCTTGTAAATTGGCTGTCGATTTTTTCAAAGGGATAATTGAGCGTAAATGATTTATTGTTGAATTTGATAATAGAATAATCCGTTGTATTTTCTACTGGTAAGCGGTCCTCATACAAAACATCTCCAGTTATCCGCAGCCCATTGTCAAAACGCCTTGCATAAGCAATGTCCCCAAAATAGTTTTCATACAGCTTCATATAATTTTCCTTTTCCAGCAGCGTATATACGCTGTTCATCAACGGGGTTATCGGGTTCTCTTTATTGAATTGACTGATTCGTTTGCCTCCCGACAGGGTCCAACTGCTCCTGTTTGATGTACCCCCGTCCTGGTCCCAGGTAAAGGTTCGTTTAAACAAATTAACCGAGGCCCAGGCATTCAGGTGCGTATTATTGAATCCATACCTGATATGCGGCGTAAAACTCAGTTGCTGTCTTTTCTTTCCAATGGTGGTCCTGAAACTTGCTTCCAGGTTCATGGCAATACCTTCTACCGTATTATACTGCAGGTTTTTGAGTACCGGCTGCCATGAGTAGGAAAAGGGCTTTTTCTGGTTAAAATTAGAGCGGTTAAACCCATCCCAGAAAACCTTTCCAATAGTAACATGACCCTGTCGTTTACGCATGGAGTCAATACGACTCTTCGACCACATTGAATCCCGCTGCGTTTGAAAAATACTGTCCTTTATTTTATAGTTCTTCGCTTCCTCCACCTCCAGTTGAACCGGGCGAATAGAATCCCAGTAAGCTTTTGATTTTTTATTTACCGCAGTATCATAAGCCACGATTACATTATTGAAGTACTTTTTTGAAAATTGCGGGTTGGGATCGTATTTATTGTACACGTTTAAAAAATTACCGGTAGCGTCGATACCCAATAAATTAAAAGTAAAATATACTACCTGGTCCTTGGTTTGCCAGATATCCTTATTGATGGGCACATGTATTTGTTTGATGCGCATCGTATCCAGTATCTCCAGTTGCGATTCCTTGGTCAGGGTTAGTTCGAGACTATGGATGCGCCAGTCGCCTTCCGTGATATTGATGGTGCCGGCAAACAATGGTTCATACTTCCTTCTGGGCGTTACCCTTATCTGGTTGATTTCTTTACCGTCCTCAAAAAACGAACCGAGGTATTTGTATTTATAATAATTGAGCGCTCCATCTGCAATAGGGGAAACAAAACCACGTGGGTTCAATTGGGAAGTAAATACATTTACATTGTTGTTATAGAAATTAATAAAGGTCGGAAAGTTGAATCCATATCCGTTTGATCCGCTTTCTCTTCCAGATAACACTTCCAATTTTACCTTTTCCGGTTTCTTAAATGCAATTTTAGTAAGTGATTCCGATAAATAAATAATACCTCTTCCAATGGAATCCACGCCCATGTCCTTTCTGTCCTCATCAGGTATTTTCTGTCCAAATATCCGCTTGGGGAGTTTGCGCGTTTTAATCAATGTCTTTATATAGGCTTCACAGGTAAAAGAATCCATGGGCGCTACATAATCCTTCTTTTTCTTAATGGTGTTGCGGATTATTTCATAAGCTGGGTCCTCCCCGCCCACTTTCACAATCACTTCCTTCATTTCAGTTCGCTGCAGCGTTAAGGTGAAATTTAATTTGGCCGGATCGCTATTAACTGAAATCTTTTTTTCAACGCGTGTATAGCCTACATACTGGCAGATAATAGTATACTCCCCAGGTTCCAGTTCCAGGAAGTAATTACCCTGGTTATTGGCGGTTGTTCCACGGGTGGTGGCTTTTACAAATACGGATGCGTATGGAAGCGGGTTGCCCTTTTCATCACTAACGGTGCCGGACAACCTCCCCGCTAAAGAAGCATAAGAAAGAAGTGGCAATAAAAAAAGGAGTAAATATCTTCTCATTTGATTCGGTAGTTTGGGCCCGGCAATAGTATTCTAT
>Ga0075024_100000702_pt1 | contig 12667 bp, 14 predicted proteins | sample Str013_2_FD_71389 | JGI IMG/M metagenome (GOLD analysis project Ga0075024, IMG submission 71389) | Freshwater sediment microbial communities in response to fracking from Pennsylvania, USA - Straight Creek_MetaG_SC_2013 | ecosystem: Environmental > Aquatic > Freshwater > Creek > Sediment... | reverse complement strand
GCGTCGGCGGCGTCAAGGCGGCGAACTACCTGGCCTCCATCGCGCCCCGTGACGGCACCACGCTCCACATGATCATGTCCAACATGATGTCGTCGGAGGCGATCGGAGCGCAGGGTGTTCAGTTCGATACCCGCAAATTCTTCTGGGTGGGAAACACCACCAGCACGCCCAATGTCACGGTGTCCTGGTACAAGAGCGGCGTCACCTCGATCGAGCAGGTGAAGACGCGCCAGCTCATCGTCGGCGCGCCGGGTGGCACCGCCGGGGTGATCTACGCCACTGCGATGAACGGACTGCTCGGCACCAAGTTCAAGATCGTCACCGGCTATCCGGGCGGCAACGAGGTGAACCTCGCCATGGAGCGGGGCGAGATCGACGGGCGCGGCTCGAATTCCTGGGCGGCCTGGAAGTCCACCCACCCGGATTGGGTGAGCGAAAAGAAGATCATCGTTCTGGTCCAGATCGGATTGAAGCGCGCACCCGATCTCGCCGACGTGCCGCTGCTGTTCGAGCTCGCCGGCAACGACATGGACCGCCAGGTCCTGACCTTCCTGTCCGCCGACACCGGCATATCCCGCGCGCTGGTGACGACCCCGGACACGCCGGCCGAGCGCGTCACCGCGCTGCGGCGCGCCTTCGATGCGACCATGCGCGATCCCGAATTCCTCGCCGAAGCCGACAAGGCGCTATTGGACATCGTTCCGATGAGCGGCGAGGATGCCCAGAAGATCGCCGACGCGATCGTCAATACGCCGCCCGAGGTGGTGGCGCGCGCCAAGTTGCTGCTGGGTGATTTGTTGAAGTAGGTCTCAAGTGCCGAGTAGCGAGTAGCAGGCCTCGAACTACTCGCTACTCACTATTCACTATTCGCACCTTCGCGCTTCAGCTCGCCGTTCCGGCGCCGCCGATGTCGAAAATCCGGCGGCTGAGCGCGATGTTGAAGGCATAGCCGCCGAACAGGTCGGCCATGTTCACGCCGGCGAGCAGGATGGCGGCTTCCCAGCGTCCTTCGGTGGCGAGCAGCTCGGACTTGCCGAACAGCACGACCATGACCACCACCAGCGGGACCAGGGACGCCATGCCGTCCACGACGCCGATGAACCGGTGCCCAGCCGTGGGCAGCGAGAAGGGGATCGATATCAGCTGATAGGAGAGGTAGATGAGCGTCAGCCACGCCATGTTGAAGCCCAATCGGTCGGGCGTGAAGAACCCGAGCGTGCCCGCGAGCCTGCCGGTGTTGCCCGAAAAAAAGAAGAAGTAGACCTCCCAAAGCGCGAGCAGCATTGCCAGAGACGTGCTCAGCCCGGCGACCGAAAGATTCAATTTACGCATCAGTGCCCTCCGTTGTGCATGCATCCCGCCATGGACCGGCAACCCCATGAGGCCACGACGCTTCCCCCGCAGCGATAGAGCATTTTCAGGGAAAGTGGAATCCGGTTTATCGATGAGCCCCGCCCCGTCGCGCGATCAACGGGACTGCGGCACGTCGGGACGATCGACGCGGCGCAGCGCCGGAAACAGCCACGGCCACAGCGCGACGGTCAAGAATATCGCGCAGCCGCCGATCACGACCGAGCCGACCGCCCCGACCGCTTCGGCCATTACGCCGGCCCGGAAGGCGCCGAGCTGGCCGGAGGTGCCATAGAACAGCGCATTGACCGCCGACACGCGACCGCGCATGCCGTCGGGCGTCGTCACCAGGATGAGGGTCTGGCGCACCACCGAGCTCAGCATGTCGCCGCTGCCCATGACCATCAGGGCCGCGATGGACAGAAAGAGGTTATCCGACAGGCCGAACACGATGGTGGCGGCGCCCACTACCGCAAAGCCCACCAGCATGTAGATGCCGGCGGATCGCCGCACCGGGCTGCGGGCCAGCACCGCGGCTGCGATCAGGGCGCCGAGCGCGGGCGCGCTACGCAGCACGCCGGCTCCCCAGGCGCCGACCTCGAGGATGTCGCGCGCGTAGATCGGGAGCAGCGCGTTGACGCCGCCGAAGAGGGTCGACACCAGATCGAGCAGCATGGCGCCGAGCACGGACTTGCAGCTCCCGATGAAGCGAAAGCCCGCCAACAGCGTGTCCCAGGTCACCTTGGTCTGGGCGGCCGGGCCAGGCGGGCTCGGCATCCGGAAGCTCGCCACCGAGGCGGCCAGGAACAGAAGCGCGCATATCCCGTAATCGAAAGTGGCGCCGAACACGTAGAGGATCCCGCCGAGGGAGGGGCCGATCAAGACCGAGAGTTGCCGGGCCGAGACATGGGCCGCGATGGCGCGGTTCAGGATCGCCCGCGGCGCCATCACGGGGACCAGCGCCTGCATGACCGGCTGCTCGAAAACCCGCGCGCTCGCGTTCACCAGCAGCAGCACGTAGATCGCCGGGATGCTCGGATGCGGAAATGCGGCGACCACCACCAGCCCGGCCGAGGAGCAGAACGCGACCGCATAGCAGCAGCGCAAGACCAGGCGCCGGTTGTAGCGATCAGCCACCTGTCCGGCTGCCAGCATCAGCAGGAGCGGCGGCAGAACCTGGACGAGGCCGATCATGCCGAGCTGCAGTGCGCTGTCGGTGAGCTCGTAGACATGCCAGCCCACCACCACCGCCAGCATCTGCACCGCGGTGGTGGAGGCCACCCGCGTGATGAACAAGAGCCGAAAGGGGCGGACGCGAAACAGCGGCGTCGACGGATCGATGGGCATGGTCACATCGACCGGTACGTCGATGGTCGGCGGTTCGTCGACCGCCGGAGGCTGGACTTGGGCGATATCCGCCATCGCTTCACGCGCCCTGCACGATCGGAATGTGCAATCGCTGCATTCTGGCTCTTTCCAATTTTTTGGATCGCGGCGGATCGGCGGGCTTAAGTCATGCGAATGTTAATTGACGGCCGGCTCCGGCGCCAGCAATCCCTCATCACAAATGGTCCATATCGTTGACAAATCCGCCCAATATGCCAAAGCCTGACGCATACCAGCCGGTCCCATTCGGAAAGGCAGCGACATTGACGAACGACGACATCTCGACTCCGCAGTCTCCGCCGGCGGCCGAACCCGGCCTCGGCCATAACAACCCGTTTGCAGACGTGGTTTGGGAGCGCAAAACCAAGCACCGGACATTCGTGCGCGCGCTCGAGGGCACCTACGGCAACCTGGTGCATGAATTATACAGCCAGCCGCGCGTCTACCGCACCAAGGACCTCAAATGGAAGGGCGGGCCGGGCAGCTACGGCAAGAAGATCATCAACCCGCAGTCCGTCAAGGTCGCCCAGTCGATCGAGACCCACATGGAGGTCTATGCGCCGGGCGGCAACAACAGCAAGCACGGCCATATGAACAGCGCGGTGTTCTTCGTCCTCAAGGGCAAGGGCCACGATGTGCACGACGGCCGGCGCTACGATTGGGAGGCGGGCGACGCGATGATCGTCGAGAACGCCTGCGTGCATCAGCATTTCAGCGACGAGGCCGACGATGAATGCATTTTGCTGGTGATGAAGGCCAAGCCCCTGTTCCTGTTCATGCACATGCTGTTCCAGAAGGTCGCGGAGTTCCCCACCAAGAATCCGACCCCGAAGCAACTCACCTACGTGCCACCGGGGGATTTATAGGGCGCCGCAAGCCAAGCGGTCTCGCCGAAATAGTTGAGTGTCATCGCCGGGCTCGTCCCGGCGATCTCCGCAAGGGAGGCACCGAGCAATCCTCGTCGAGATGGCCGAAACGAGTCCGGCCATGACAATTCGAACAGCCAGCCTAAAATGATCTACTCGTTAGCCGCCGCCGTCCTTGGCGCTTTCGGTCTCGTTCGCCAGCCTGGTCTTTTGCTGGCCGTCGGGGTCGAAATTTTCCGGCGCGAGCCAGCGCTCGAACACCAGCTTCCGGGACGGCCATTCGGTGTCCAGCATCGCGTACCAGGCGGTGTCGCGATTGCGGCCCTTGATGATCATGTGCTGCCGGAACAGGCCTTCGAAATTGAAACCGAAGCGCACGGCCGCGCGGCGCGAGGCGGCGTTAAGAGCGTTACATTTCCATTCGTAGCGTCGGTAGCCCAGGGTCTCGAACACGTAGCGCGCGAGCAGATATTGCGCTTCGGTCGCAAGCGGCGTGCGCTGCAGCGCCGGGCTCAACAGGATATTGCCGACCTCGATGACCCGCATCTGCGGCCGGACCTCCATCAGGGTGATGATGCCGCAGGCTTGGCCGGCCTTGTCGATGACCACGTAGGAGAACGGATCCGTGATCCCGGCGCGCGCCTCGAGCCAGAGCCCGAATGCCGCGGCGTCGGCGAACGGTCCATAAGCCATGTAGGTCCAGATTTGATCGTGGCCCGCGACTGCCGCCCACAAATCGGCGCGGTGCCGCGACGGATCGAGCTTCTCGACCCGGCCGAAACGGCCTTCGAGCACGACCGCCTTCGGCGTCTCGACGGAGGTCGCATCCACCAGGGCGCCGACCGGCTGCTCGGTCGCAGGATCGAGCAAGACTCTTGATGTCATATCGCCGTCCGCTGCTTGTCCCAACCGTCAATGCTCAGTGGTGATGGCCGTGCTCGTGATCATGGTCGTGGCCGTGATCGTGTTCGTGATCCGCTTGCGCCGCCTCCGCATATCCCTGCATGAGGGCCTCGATGACTTTGCGCAGCGGGTCCTGGTCGAGCGCCAGGTGGCCGGCGAGCAGGCCCGCGAGCCGCGCGAAAACGAGCGGTTGGCTGGCGAGGCGCAGGTAATGCTTGTCCGCACCGGCCTCTTCGCCGTCGCGCACGCAACGGCTGAGCGCGTCGGAGAAGAGCTTGTCCATATAGGTGATAGGGTCGTCGGGCGCTTTCGTATCGGCGTTGGCATGACCCGGCGGCTCCAGGAGCGCGCGGGCATGCGCGAGAAACTGCGAATACAGGAACCCCTCCAATTCCCCCGCGTCTTCGTCGTCGCCGCACATGTCTGACCGTCCTTCCGGAAATCTGCTGCCGCCATACCTCTGCGTCGTCCCGGCCGGAGAGCCGGGACCCATACTCCGCAGCCGATCGAGAGGGCACGGGGTATAGGTCCCTGCGTTCGCAGGGACGACCCAGCGGGGTCGGTTCAATAACCCTCGGCGTTCTCCAGCTGCTCGAACCAATCGAATCCCATCGGCTTGATGATCCGGCTGTTGATCACGATGAAACGCGCTTCCTTGTCCGGATCGGCGTTGAAGTGCTTATGGCCGCAATAGGGTGGGATGTAGACGAAATCGCCTTGCTCCCAGTCATAGCGCTTGGGCTGCGTCTCCCATTCGAATTCCATCGTGTCGTGAACGTCGAACCGCACGTCCCAATGCAGGTCGTAGCCCTTGCCCTCGACCACGTAGATGACCTCCTCGGTGAGGTGGCGATGCTTGCCGGAGGCTTTGCCGGGCGGCAGGAACTGCATGTAGATGTCGAGGCAGCACTCCTTGGTATCCATCTTGTCGTTGATGATGTGCTTGATGAGCCCGTCGGGCGAGCGCTCAAACGGCATCTGGTGCGCCTTCACCAGATTGAGGCGCCCGTCATAGTCCTTGCGGAATTGCTCGGAGGCTTTCAGGGCCTCGGCGTAGAAATCCACATATTCAGTGCTGGCGTGGGCGCGCTCGCGCTCGCGGGGATCGATGATACCGCTCATGAGCTCTCCGTAAGGTTATTCGGCGGCTTCGCTGCGCACCGTCTTTGATGGCGAAGATTTGGGCGGCAAATCCGCGGCTTCGGTCCGATAGGCCTCGTCCATCCGCGGCGCCATGCCGTGCTTGGCCAAGGCCTGCGCAAACATGTCCCGGATCTGCGGGCTCTCGTCGGCGTAGTCGATCTGGTCGCCGCCGGCGCGCTGGCTGATCCATGCGGTCGGCACCCCTTGCGAATTGCGGATGAGGGCGACCTCGTGCTTGAAGGCGAGATAGCGCGCCGGCGTCGGCCCGGTATTGAAATGCTGATGGAACCATTTGTTGGGCGGCACGATCAGGCTGCCGACCTGCCAGTCGTAGCGCATGGGCTCTTCGCCCTCCCGCCACATCAGCGAATAGCCCTCGCCGCTGAGAATGATCACATGAGCGCTCGGCCCATGGGCATGGGCCTTCTTGTAGGTGCCGACCGGAAACTGGGAGATGTGGCTCGACATTGAGCCCTTGGCCATGTTGAAGCGGATGTGGCCGCCGCCGGCGCCGCGTTCCTTGGCGCTGATGAGCGGCAGATTGACCGCGTCGGCGACGAAATTCGTCACCAGCAGGAAACCCTTCTGCTCCGCCTTGGCGTTGAAATAGTCGGCCTCGCCGGCGAAGCGGTCGGGGAAATCGGCCGGCATGTTGAAGACGAAATTGACGTCGTCGTACATGTTGATGACAGCGGGCGAATTGGTCACCGCCACGTAGCGGACGCTCTCCTGGCCGGAGCCGTTGAAATGCTGGTGCCAGGCATTGAGCGGGATCGCGAAAATGGCGCCGGCCTTCCATTCGAAGGTGATGCGCTTGCCGGCGTCGTTCCAGACGCTGGTCGAGCCGCGGCCGTCGAGGATGAGGATCATCTCCTCATAGAGCTGGCGCTGGGGGGCGAGCTTGCCGCCCGCGGGGATCTCGCAGACATAGCAGTCGTTGGAGAAGCGCGAGGCGTCGTGGTTGATGTAGACGCCGCTGCCGCCGCGGCGCGGCCAGGGCTTGAGCTCGACCGTGCGCAAGTTGGCCACGTATTGGGCGCTGATGATGTCGAGGCCTTCGCTCCGCACCCAGCGCACATAGGGCGTCTCCTTCTCGGTCGCGAATTTTTTCGCGAGTTCGTCGGACACGGTCGGGCTACTGGCCATTCCTGAGCTCCTCTCGGCCGTCGGCGGCCGGTTCTTGGCACCTTCGCGGCAGAAGTTTCGCTATCATACAGCAGATCGCGCGCCCAAATTCAAACGTGACCGAGCACAGGGCAGGGGAGCCGCAGCGCCACGGCTCACGGCCTGGCGGGATAATCGTCGCAGGAGCGCGCACCCGCACCGAACGTCTCCAGGCATTCCTCGCGCGTGACCGCGCCGCGACCGATGATCCTGGCCTTGAGGTAGTCGGCGATGACCTCGACTTCGCGTCTCTGCAAGGTGCTGCTGGGCGGAAACGTGGGCGTGCGGTCGCCGAGCTCGGATTCCGTCATGCCGTAGCAGCGTGTGTCGGTATAGGCGAGCTCGTCGAAATGGGGCATCGCGGTGCCCGGGATGCCGCACAGGATCACTGTGATGAGCGCGTCGCGGTCCAATTGGCTCTTGCGCAGGTTCGCGGCCCGCCCGGGAGATTGCGGATGCCCGGATCCGTCGCCCGGCCAGCCGTGACAGAACGCGCATTCGGCCTTGTCGAGGAACAGCCGGCGCCCGTAGGCGAAGTCGTCATCCGCCGCCGCGGGCGTGACCCATAGGCTGGCGAAGAGCATGAGCAGCAGGCCATCGGCACGAGCCATCACTCGCCTGCGATCTTTCTGGCCGCCTGCACGATATCGTCCGCGGTCGCGTAAATCTCCTCGACGGTGCGCGAGGCTTGCCGGCCCGATTTCGGCGTGACCGGCATGTGAAGCTTGGCCGCGTCGGCGATGAACTCCTGGTCCTTCACGGTTTCGTCGAAGGCCGCGCGGAGCACCTCGATGCGCTCGGCCGGCACCGTCGATGAAGCCATGAACGGCCGGCCCACCTGGCCCGGCGCGGTCAACAATCGGATGATGTCCGCCTCGCGAGCGCTCGGCGCGATATCGACCGCATAGGGGACATGGGGCGGCAAATCCGGCGGCTCGAGCGGAGCCGATCGCAAGATGGGATTGATCTTGGCGCCTTCGACCCACTCCTGCGGGATGCTGCTCCAGGCGCCGCAATCGCCGTCGAGCTCGCCGCGCTCGACCGCGAGCCGTTCTTCGGCGCTGCCCGGATAGCCGGCAACTTGCTGCACCGGAACCTTGAAAATCTCCTTGAGGATTTTCTGATTGATGTCGCTGGAACTACCCATTCCGGTCAGACCCATATGAACGGTGCCGTGCCGCTGCAGCTGCGCCAAAGTCTTGATGCCCAAGGCGTGCCACGTGTAGCAGATCGTGAGGTCCTGGCTGATGCTGCCGATCCAGCTGAACTTGCGGAAGTCCACCTTGATCTTCTCCGGCATCATCCGGGAATCGCCGATCTGGCCGAAATTGAAGGTGGCGATGACGGTGCCGTCCCGCGGCGCCATGGTGTCGAGATAGAGCACAGACTTGAGGCTGGCCGCCCCCGGCATGTTCTGCACGATGACATCGGGATTGCCCGCGATATGGCGCCCCAAATGGCGGGCGAGCAGGCGGGCATTGAGATCGAATCCGCCGCCCGGCGTGAAGCCGGCCACGATCGTCAGGGTCTTGCCCTTGTAGAAGTCCTGCGCGGCCGCCGGAGCCACGGTCGCGGCGGCGACCGCGAGAGCCAGCGCCGCGGCCGCGCGAGCGGCAACCGCGCGAGCGGCAGCACGACCAGTCGTCATGAATACCTCACCATCGCGGCATCGAAGGGCTGACCGGCTTGTCGATGGCACCTCGCCGAAACGGCAAATCTACCAACAAAGCCATGGCCATGGTAAGGCAGGCTCGGTCGGTGGAACGGCAAGTCCGCTTGCATGGCGCGCGCGATTACCTGCAAGGTGTTTTGGGGCGGCACCCAAACAGGCCCCTTGTGGCCTCACGGCTTTGTGATTAATTAGCCACATCGACGTTTCGGCCGAACGACTTGGCCATGCCTGGGAAAACTGCCCTGCGCTTGACTGACGAGATTCTCCCTAAACTTCGACCAACCGGCGGCGTCCCGGCCAGGGGCGCTACCAGATACTCGTCAATCGAGAGGACATGGCATGAGCACCGGAACTGTTAAATGGTTCAATTCACAAAAGGGTTTTGGCTTCATCCAGCCGGATGACGGCGGCAAGGATGTGTTCGTCCACATCAGCGCGGTCGAGCGTGCCGGGATGTCGAACCTGAACGAAGGCCAAAAGCTGTCGTACGAGCTCACCGAGGATAAGCGGTCCGGCAAGACGTCCGCCGACCAGCTGCGCGCCGTTTGATGCGCGCTTCGAAACGGGCTTTCGGCGCTCAAGATTTCAGGCGCCAGAGTTGAAAGCCCGTTTCGTCGATTGCTTTCTCGATCGCGGCACGGGAAAAACTGTGCGGCGGAGCCTTGTCGTCGCGGATCACGCCGGTGGCGTGCCAGGGGCCGTGTTTCCGCGGCAACTTGCTGCCGGCGGGATCGCCGGCGAAGGCCTGCAATCCGCTGCTGGCCTCCGACTTGAATATGAATATCCGCAACTCGTTCTCCTTCGGCAACGCCTCGCGCCGGCGTGACCGCGGGTTCGATCAGCGCTTGCGAAATTGCTGACGTACGGGGGGACGCCGGCCGACGCCCGCGCGCTCGTCCTTGTGCCGGAAGATGAGCCGGCCCTTGTCGAGATCATAGGGCGACATCTCGACCGTGACGCGATCGCCGGCCAGCGTCTTGATGCGGTTCTTCTTCATCTTGCCGGCCGTATAGGCGACGATGACGTGTCCGGTATCGAGTTGGATGCGGTAACGCGCATCCGGCAGGATTTCGGTGACCAGGCCTTCGAATTCGATGAGCTCTTCCTTCGACATCGATTGATCTCCTCCTGCTCAGCGTTGCGTGCGCCGGCCATCGTCGCGGCGCGCCTTCGCGGCTCGATTGAGAAATACCACGCCCGTGAGGTCATCGGGATGCCGTTCTGGCTGCGGATGCCGATCCGCCTGCGGATGTCGATCCGCCTGGGGCTGCCGTTCCGGTCGCCGCTGCTGCGAATGCTGCGGTCTTTGGGAAGGGCCGTGCCCGCGGCCTCGATTGGGCTGCGAGCGGTTGCGCGCTCCCTCGGCTTGCGCATGGATCGGCCGCGGCGAACCCGTCCGTTGATCGGTCGCCGGGATCGCCGTGCGAATGAGCTTTTCGATGTCGCGCAGGAACGCCGTCTCATCCGAGTCGCAAAGCGAGATTGCCACGCCGGTGGCGCCGGCGCGCGCGGTGCGGCCGATCCGGTGCACGTAAGTCTCGGCCACGTTCGGCAGATCATAGTTGACCACGTGGCTGATGCCATCGACATCGATGCCGCGTGCCGCGATATCGGTCGCCACCAGCGTGCGCACGTCGCCCTTGCGAAAGGCGGCGAGCACCCGTTCCCGCTGGCCTTGGCTCTTGTTGCCGTGGATCGCTTCGGCGGTGATGCCGGCCTTGGCCAGGCTGCGTACCACCCGGTCGGCGCCATGCTTGGTGCGGGTGAAGACCAGGGCGCGGTCGATCGTCTCGGCCTTCAGCACATCCGCCAGGATGGTCGGCTTGGCGGCGCGATCGACGTGAATGATGCGCTGCTCGACCAGCTCGACCGTCGAGGCCGGCGGGGTCACCGCCACCTTGACCGGATCGCGCAGCATCTGCTGGGCGAGCTGGGCGATCTCTTGCGGCATGGTGGCGGAGAAGAACAGGGTCTGCCGCTCGGTCGGGAGCTTCGCCACGATGGTGCGGATGTCATGGATGAAGCCCATGTCGAGCATCCGGTCGGCTTCATCGAGCACCAGAACTTCGACCTGGTTGAGCCGCAGCGCATTGGTCCGGACCAGATCGAGGAGGCGCCCGGGGGTCGCGACCAGGAGGTCGACGCCGTTCATCAGGGCGCGGACCTGGCGGCCCATGGGCACGCCGCCGATGGCGAGCGTGGCATTGAGCTTGAGATGGCGGCCATAGGCATTGAAGCTGTCGAGGATTTGGCCGGACAATTCGCGGGTCGGGCTCAGCACCAGCGCGCGGCAGGTCTTGCGGTCCGGCCGCTTCGGATTGGTGAAGAAGTGATGCAGGATCGGGAGCGCGAATGCCGCCGTCTTGCCGGTTCCGGTTTGCGCGATCCCGATCACGTCGCGGCGCGACATGGCGATCGAGATGGTCTGTACCTGGATGGGGGTGGGGGTAACGTATTTCTCTTCGGCGAGCGCACGTGTGATGGGTTCGGCCAGGCCGAAGTCATGAAAAGAAGACAATGGTTATTCTTTCTGTGGTGCGAGACGGGCCGACTCGTTTGGGTCGGCGATCCCGTGTCGCAGGGTGGTGGTAGACACCCCGCGTGATCAGGGCTGTCAGTTTTGGGAAATTAAAGGGCGAGCCAGAAGCCGTTTGACGGGAATCCGTACACGCGGCTCACCAGGACCTAAAGCGGTCGCAGCCCTCATATAGGGAATTCTTGTGTTGGTTGCAAGGCGTTCCTGGTTAAGATCGGTTTACCTTTGGGGCATTTCGACGATCGGGGCATAACGTCCGGGCCCGATGGACATCCTTTGGGGGATATTGATATGTGGTGCCGCGGACGCTTCAGGGGAGCTCGGCGCGGTGGAGTTCGACAATTCCTTTGAAGTGCCGTTGCGCCCGGCGCAGGCTTGGCCGCTCTTGATGGACATCCGGCGGATTGCCCCCTGCATGCCGGGCGCCGAAGTCACGGATGTGGTCGACGACACCACCTATAAGGGTCGCATTGCGGTGCGGCTCGGCCCGGTCGCGCTGGCGTTTGCGGGCGTGATCAAGTTCGAGGAGCTCGATGGCGTCAACTACACGGCGCGGGTGAAGGCTCAGGGCGCGGACGCCAAAGGCCGGGGCGCCGCCAATGCCACCGCATCGTTTCGCCTCGAGCCGGCGGGGAGCGGCTCGAAGGTGCTGGTCCACACCGATCTCGCGCTCTCCGGCGCGGTGGCCCAATACGGGCGCGGCGTCGGCATCATTCAGGCGACCGCCGCCCAGATCATGACCCAGTTCGCCGCCAATCTGAAAGCGCAGATTCGGGATGGAAATCCGGCGGCCCCGCCGGCGCAAGGTCCGGGTACGCAATCCTCAACGCCGTCATTGCAGCCGCCGGCGGCCGGCCGGCCGATTTGGGGTTTTTCGCTGATTGCCAAGGTGATCTGGAACGCTGTCGTGCGGCTATTCACCGGTCGGTAGGGTGGGCTGAGCTCTTAAGGGCGTGTACGCCCGTCTTCGCGGGCTATGCGAAGCCCACGCGCCAAACCAGCAACAATTCGCAGCGACGGGTGGGCAACGGCGAAGAGGCCGTTGCCCACTCTGCAGGGTCTATTCAAAGCCGCTTACGCCGGCTGCTTGACCTTGGACTTGAGGTAGTTCTTCACCAGCTCGGCGGTGAGCACCACCTTGGGATCGTATTCCGGCGCGTCCTCGAGCTGCTCGAGATCGTTGAGGCCGGAATTCTTGTAGATGCGGTTGATGCAGGAGATCAGCCGCGCCGGGCGCGCCGGGTCGGCGTTGAAGTGCTGGTGAATGGTGCAGGGCGGCACATAGATCACGTCGCCCGCTTCCCATTCGTAACGCTTGATCTTCGCCTGCGGCTGCCATTTGTAGGTGTCGGTGATCTCGACATCGCAATCCTGGTGCAGGTCGTAGCCACGGCCTTCGACCACGTAGAGGCACTCCTCCGCCAGATGCCGATGCTTGCCCGACCGGCTCCCAGGCGGGATGACCTGCATATAGGCGTCGACCGTTTCCATGCGCGTGTTCATCTGGGCGTTGAGCAGATGCTTCAACAATCCCTGCTGCGACATTTCCCACGGCATTTCATCGTTGTGCACGATCTTCTTGCGCTTGGCGTTGCGCGCCGGCGATTCCGTCGCCTCGTTCAGCAGGCTCTGGTAGAGCTTGCCGTT
>Ga0075024_100000700_pt1 | contig 12672 bp, 16 predicted proteins | sample Str013_2_FD_71389 | JGI IMG/M metagenome (GOLD analysis project Ga0075024, IMG submission 71389) | Freshwater sediment microbial communities in response to fracking from Pennsylvania, USA - Straight Creek_MetaG_SC_2013 | ecosystem: Environmental > Aquatic > Freshwater > Creek > Sediment... | reverse complement strand
CGCCGGCGAGTGGCACAAGCAGCGAAAGCGCGATCGCCGCTGTGAGAACGAGTAGTCCGGCAGGGCGGGTGAGTCGCTTGCACATGGTGGTTACTCCTCGATCTTTTGGGGGGCTATATGTTGTTCTTGGCTGCGACAATTAGTGACTACGATTGGCGACAAGGTCGGTCGGATCCAGCACGCGGCCACCAAGCAGCAATTTTACGATCCCCGCATAGGCTTCAATCGTCTGAGTCGGATCTTGGCGCAGCAACAGCAAATTGGCGCGCTTGCCGACCTCGACGGTGCCGATGTTTCCATCCAGCTTCAGCGCCTGCGCGTTTGACAAGGTCGCGGATCGAAAAATCTGCGCGGGCGTCTCGCCAGCGGCGACCAGACGATGCATTTCGAGCCAGCCATTCAGGCCGGGCGGATTGGCATAGATTGGTCCGCTGGGCGTATCGGTGCCAAACAGCAGCCGCCCGCCATGGGAATCGAGATAGGCCGTGGCGTTTGTGACCCACTCGATCGGAAGCGCGAACCACTCGTTGACCTCCGCTTCCACGGCCTTCGGGTCCCGATCTTTGCCATGGAAGCGCTCGGCTCGCAGATCGTGAAACCATTGCCCCTCCGCCGATCGATACCAGTCGAGCAGACCAGATGGCAGAACGCGCTTGAGCAGCGGATCCGACAGAAAGGTTGTGCTGAAGAGATCCCGTTCGCCGTACAAGACCTGGATGGTCGGCTGCCAACCAACGTTTTTCGCCAGCACATCATCGAGGATCGCCTTGACCGCGGGGGTGAGTTCGCGGACCTGCGAACCCTCGTTCCAGTGCCACAATCCGTGCGCTATGATGTCGACTCCGGTCTCGAGGCCAAAGGCCTGCGCTTCGGCGGAACTGGCATGCATCAGCACCGGCAATCCCGCGGCGTGAGCGGCTTGAACCAGCTCTCGGATCGTCTCGGCCTTGGGCACCGGCAGGTTGCGCACCCCGGCAAAACCGTGCTCGTAAAATGTCTTGACGCATATGGCGCCATCCGCCTTCATCCGCGCGACCACGGCCGCGGGCGTGTGCATTTCTGGAGCGATGTCGGGTGGCGCCGCCGTGTCCGGCTCGATCAGCATGTAGGGCATTGCGCGATACCGCACCGGCTTCGGCAAATAGTTCATCGGATAGCCGTCCATCAATGCCGCGCCGCCGCAAAAGTAGGTGTCCGGGACGACGTCGTGATCTTTCCAGCGCGCCATTTTCTGTGGCGTCGAAATCAAATCGACCAGTGTCGTGAAGCCGTAAAGCAGGTAGCTGCGCGGGATCTGATCCCTCGCAAGCTGCGCGATCTCGGGGTGCCGCGCTTCCTGCTCATCGGTCATCCCGGGTATGGCGCCCAAGTGAACGTGGCTGTCGATGAGCCCCGGGGCCAAATAGAGCCCCGTGCCGTCGATCGCCGTGACCGTGGAGGTCGCGCCGGCTGCTCGGCCAGGCGCACCGCTGGTCGTGATCGCGGCAATGCGGCCGTCATGGATATAGACTTCGGCATCGCGCAGCGGGCTTGACCGTTCCGGCGAAACGACAGTGACGTGTTCGATCCGAACATCCTCTACCGTCGCGGCGGCCGAGGGCTTGCCGTCAAGGACCATCCAACTCATCAGCATTGCAAGCAGCAAAATTCTGGAAATCATCGTCATCTATCCTTCCAACGCGCGGATCCGGGCGGCGATCCGCTCGACAATTCCCCAACAACAATAGGCACTGGAGCAGCAGACATAAAACTGAAATGGGTCCGTGCCCCCGGAAGAATGACGAACGGTCGAATTCGAATGACAAGCGGTCATTGCCGCGGTTGAGCGGCGCCGCTGGGACTCGCGTTTGCTTGGCATGGCCCTCATCGCACTGGGAACCGCGTTGCAGGTCGTGTAGATGTCGCATGCGATGCACGAGCCATTGACGGCCGAGTCACGCGCTTCTCGAATGGAGCGCCTGTCGGCCAAAACCAGCCTTGCCTATTGGACCCTGCAGCTCGTTGGCTGGGGCCTTTATTTCTATTGGCAATCGTCGGGAGAGGTCATTTTTGCCGGGAGGCCGTGGAGCAAGGCAAGCGTCATGTGGGGCGGAGTTTGCGCGGCGGGCATCGGCCTCACCCAAACGCTGCGCTGGTTCTCCAAGCGTCATGCCTGGCTTGAATTGCCGCCTCTCGCTTTGCTGATCCGAGTCCTGGCGGGGTTGCTGCTCATAGCGATGACTTCCTCTTTCATCGCCATTGCGCTGTCGTCGACGCTCTATGGTACGCCTATCGTGCCGATATTGGGCGCATTCTATCGAAAGCTTCATTTCGCCGGCCAACTCCGCAATCAGTTCATCGGCTCTCTCCTGATCTACGCGATCTGGGTTGCGATCTATTTCGGCATCGCGATACAGCGCCGGCGGCACCACGCGGAATTACGTCAGGCACAGCTAGCCGAAGCCTTGCAGGCCGCGGAGCTCCGGCTGCTAAAGGCGCAGCTCAATCCACATTTCCTGTTCAACGCTCTCAACGGCGTGCGCGCCCTGATCGCAGGCGATCCCGGCAAGGCGCAGGATGCCGTGACCAGGCTCGCCCGAACCCTGCGTTACACATTGAGTTCGGGCGAAGAAAACCTTGTGACGATGGCCCGCGAACTCGAGATGGTGGACGATTATCTGGCACTTGAGTCGCTCCGCCTGGCGGAGCGACTCAACGTGGTACGCGACATTACACCTGCGGCCCTCATGGGGCGCATTCCGATCATGCTCATGCAGACATTGGTCGAGAACGCAATCAAGCACGGGATCGCGCCGCTTAGGCAAGGGGGCACGCTAAGAATCGCAGCTAATGTCATCGCGGCGGAACTGGTCATCGAAGTCGTCAACCCACGCCCCGAGGGTACCTCCAAGGACTTCAGATCTGAAAATGTCGGGCTCAAGAACTTGTCGGAACGCCTGCGGCTGCTGTTCGGTCCTGCCGCGCGGCTGCGTTTGGACCTCTCCGGCCCAGGGCTGGCAATCGCGGAAGTGAGGCTTCCGGTATGAGGGCGCTGATCGTCGATGACGAACCGCTCGCCCGGCTGGAGCTGCGCCGGCTGCTCGCCGCGTTCGCCTGGGTCCAGGTCGTCGGCGAGGCAGGCAATATCGACGAGGCGCGTGTCCAAATCGAAACACTCGCGCCGGACGTGGCATTTCTCGACGTGCAGATGCCCGGAGGAACGGGCTTCGAGCTTCTGGCCGAGCTCGACCGGCCGCTGCGCGTCGTCTTTACGACAGCATACGATCATTATGCCGTGAAAGCATTCGAGGTGAGTGCGCTGGATTACCTGCTGAAGCCGGTCGAGCCGGAGCGCCTTGCGGCAGCGCTGGTCAAGATTCGCGATGCCATGTCCAACCAGGCGATATCCGGCGACTTGCCGGTGAAACAACTCTTCGTTCGCGACGGACCCCGATGCTGGTTCGTGCCCGTGCACGAAGTAAGTTTATTCGTTGCAGAGGGAAACTACGTCAGATTGTATTGGGCGAACGAGCGGCCGCTGCTGGGACGCTCTCTGGCCGCCATCGAAGAAAAGCTCGATGCAAAGATGTTCTTCAGGGCGAACCGGCAGCAGATCGTGAACCTGGATTTCGTTCAAAATGTCCAGCTTGGATTGGGTGGCCGCTTGCTCGCCAAGTTGCGCGATGGATCAGATGTCGATATTTCCCGACGCCAGGCGCGGCTGTTCCGTGCTAGAATGACGGTTTAAAGCCTCGTTTGCTTCAAGGCATTAGCGCTATGGCTGGAGCGACGACACCGAATTAGGTCGGTGGCGCCAATGGTACTCGATCCGTGAACGGTCGTTACGGTCGTTATTCTGGGCCTCGAGCTTCTGGAGGAAGCGGAAACGTGGCGATCGGGTCGCGTGCCCCGCTCGTCCGATCATCATGTATGCGCGTGTAGTTGATCCGATTTCGCGGGTATGGGCTGGAGCTGCCGAAATCGTTCTTTGGCATGCTCAAGAATGTCCGGAAACAACAGGATGCTTCGCACATGTCCTCCAATTCAGTCGCGTTGGAAGTGCCACTAGTAGCATCGCCGAACCAGACGATGAGGGTCATCCAGGTCTCGCGCAAGAAGTTGTACGAACTCATCAACACGGGTGAGTTGGAAAGCTACACGGAAGGTAAGTCGCGCAGGATAACGGTCAAATCGATCAACGCGGCGGGTTAAGGATCTCACTAAGACCGACGTCAACATGGTCCTCAAGGACATCATGGCCGGAAAAACGCGGGTTTCGGTCAAGACCAAGAAGCTGCGCGGCAAAGCAGTCGTCAGGGGCGGTGCCGGAACGGCCACGCGCACCGTAGGTCTTCTTGGCGGTATTCTCACCACGCCGTCGCAGGGATCATCGAGAGCAACCCGGCCCATGGCATCCGCAAGCCAAAGGACAACGTGCGAAAGCGTCGACTGTCGGAGGCGGAGTATCGAATATTAGGTGGGATGCTCCGCGCGGCTGCCAAGAAGGAAGTAAAATACACCACGATCGTGGACATCATCCGCCAGATTGCGCTGACCGGCTGCCGGCGTAGCGAGATGATCGGCTTGAAGTGGACAGAGGCGGACACCGAGGCGAGCTGCTTGCGGTTGGAGGACAGCAAGGAGGGTGAATCCATTCGTCCCATCGGGCTGCCTGTTGTCGAATATCTCGAGCGACTGCGCACCCACAATGTCGGGACATTCGTCTTCCCGGGGCAGGGTGAGGACAACGCGTTCGGCAGTTTCCCGAGCCATTGGAAGCGGCTCTTCGAGGACTCCCCATTATCGGATATAACCCCCCACGTTCTGCGTCACAGCTTCGCAAGCATTGCCAACGATCTCGGCTTCACTGAGGTGACCATCGCGGCTCTGGTGGGCCATGCCAAAGGTTCGGTGACGAGCAAATACATCCATACGCTCGACACCGCGCTCATCATGGCTGCGGACACCATCTCCAGCTACATTCAAGGGCTCCTCGACGGCATAGAGTTCAAACAGACCGGCTACGCATTGGATCGCTATTCACGAAAAGCTGCCTTGGCGCGCTTTCTGAAGAGGGCCTCGGGGGGCGACCAAGAGGCGATCGAAGAGGAGCGTCGATTGGCTGCATAGGTGCGGTGCCAAGCCTGTCATCCAAGATGCGCGCCGTCGGACTCGATCGGCTGCGACGGCCACGTACCGAAGCATTGATGTCGCGGCTTCCCACCGCGAGCGGCCAACTTATTCCTTATCAGTCACAGGATGCTGTTTGCGTACGAACGGCCGCTCTGCCGCCAACTGCGGTCGTTCAAAAACGAGTTACCTTCGGCTGATCGCAATAACCGTTTGGTTTCGCGACGCAGCATCCAAAGAATCAAGCCAGGCATCAATGGCACGGATATGCCTAGCCACGGCTTCATCGATACCGCGACCGGGGCCGTCACTGTTAGAGAAGCTCTCGCCATTTGTCGCGTCGATATCCACCCACATCGACGCCAGCGCCCCCGCCGGCAGCTCGTCGATTGCCGCACGCCGGTCCGACCGTCGGTCGAGTTCTTCGGGATCGAGCTTTTCCAGCATGTCGACCATTTTTTGATACAACTGCCGTATCGTTCGCTCATCTCGAAGAAAGGCGCGAGTTGCTGGTGATCGAGATAGTCCTGCACGGTTCTCGAAATGCCGTAGACGCCCTCGGTCTTGGGATGGGGCGTCAGATGGCCGAACGACTCCTCTCCGTCCGGCGAGACCCATCGGGCCAGAGGATAGATGCGACAGGCCAGCGGCCGATCCGGGTGAACGCTGCAGCCACGCTCGCCGAGAAACGCACAATCGCCGTTTTCCTTAGACCGCAGCACCGTGCCGCCGGCTTCCGTGTGGTTTTCGATGAACTGGGTCGTCGAGATACCGAGATATCGTGCAAGACGCAGGATTTCGTAAGAGCCAACGCGGATCGCTTTGTTGCGACAACACCGGTTGCCGGCGTGACAGGCATACGAAAACGGACTGTCACGCTTCATGTCGAAGTCGACGCGGGAGACCAGATCGCCATAGGCCATGATATCGCCTCCTGAAGGTGATGCGGGAACAACGGACCCCGCGTAAGACGTATTATCGCTTGACCGGAGCAGCCCGGATCTTGTCGACGATCTCCTTGGTCAGGTCGGCGCAGGCGCGCATCGACTCATCCTCCGCGCATTTGACGTCCACTGTCGTCACACCTTCGCCGTCGATGTCGACCCTGATACGCCCGGCCTTTCCTTCGCGGCGGCTTTCCTTGCCTTCACCCTTGCCCTCTGCCTTGCCTTCGCCCTTACCCTCAGCCTTTCCTTCACCCTTGGCTTCGACTTTTCCTTCTCCCTTGCCCTCCATTTTCCCTTCACCCTTTCCCTGGGCGTAGGCGTTCGATCGTATGCCGAGCGCGACGCCGAGCACAGCGACGCCCGCGGCAAGAGCGAGGGTGGCGCGTCGGGACACGCCGGTATCGTTCGGATTTGAAGTGTCATCGTTATGCTAGCTGGAGGGCTATACCCGCACGGTCCATAGCGACGAGAGGCGCGGAATCCTTGAGCACTGGAATCCACGGAGCTGGACACGCATGGTCGGGAGGCAGCCCGGCGGGCTCCTACACTAATCCGCGGGGACCGGACGCAACGAGGGAAATGCTGCGTTTCTTCCTCGAGCATTCGCTCCCACAGCAGCCAGGATAGAGTTCGTTAGTCCGTTCTTGGGAACGGCGCAGTCTGGCACGAGCCGCCGTACACTCCGGAGGACTCTTACCGAGCCGTCTGCCGGTTTGGTAAGGTACAGCGTCACTTCCTGCTAGGTCTAATTAAGCCGACCGGTGCTTTGCACGAGTCTCGACTTCGGTGCCTGGGGATTTTGCACGGACCCATCCTGTGCCTGGACATTTTGCTCGGGCCGGACCTGTGCTCGTGCATTTTTCACAACCTTTGCTCGGGCATTTTTCACGATCTTTGCTCTTTGCACGGGCCTGACCTGTTGCTGCTTTTGCACCGGCCGGACCGGCACTAGGGCAGTTTGCACGACCTGTGCTTGGGCATCTTGTACCGGCTGTACGGGCCGGACCTGTGCCCGTGCATCCTCCTCGGCCGCCCAAGCATGGAATTGATTCAACGAGGCTTCGGGTGATGGCTGAGGGGTGTCGGCCTGACTCTGATCGGCAGTTTTGAGATTGGTAGCAATTTCGTCGTCAGTCGGTGCATCGCTTGCAGTCGGCGGCAAAGCCTGAGCGTCGACAGTTGATTGAATTATTGGCATCGACTGACCGGTGCCATCCTGAGGCGCCGATGTGGCGAACAAAGAAGCCGTGGCGTTCTCAAAGAGCGCGACTGGATTTCTTACCGATAGAACCGCGAACACGATCGCCGCCGCCGTTACAAACCAAATACCTGTCGTCAGTATTCGCGACGCAGTAACCGCTCTTTCCCATGGTTGCAAGCTCGCCGTCTGCTCCGGTACTTCGATAGGATTGGAGAGAAAAAGAGGAATGGGATCGTTCGTCTCCATGCGTGATGCCCCGTGCTAAGCGCAAAATCGGGCATCCTGGCATCAGCTTCTTATTATTCTTGTGACCGGCACCCCTGCTATCGAAGCCTAAAAAGCAAGAATCACCGGCGCGAGTTAGGAGAAACCTTGATTTCATTGGGGCGTGACCGCGCGATTTTTCGCGGGTTTTTGCCGACTGGTAACCCGCGACCTTTAAGATGACAGACCAAGTCCGGGCACAAGTCGATCGACACCCTGCGGGCTATATCCGCGATGCACACGCGGGAGCGGAATTGCTTGGAAGTAAACCGTTGTCGAATCGCCGTGTTCCCGCACAGCACGGAACTAATAGTCTTTGTCGACATTAACGGTATGGCGTTCCTCCCGATCGAAAATCTCGGAACGGTAAATGTAATGGAGCATTGAATGTTCGGACGTGCAGAAAGACTAGAGGCCTCGATTGGCGAAGTGGTTCCCGGCAACGAACGATACATCATTTGGCAAGACGAGCGCCTCATCGAGACAGCGCAGACCTATGATGAGGCCACCGGGAAGGGTAAAGTCCTTAAGGGCCGGCATCCAAAAGCGAAGGTCGAAATTCAATATTGCGGCGTTACGGTAGAACTGAAGTAGCCAGCTTCCACGCCCGACCACGAAATCTCTTCCGACAGCCGGGAACGGGCGTTTCATTCAGGCATGGAGTTTTCGGCGACGGCACCGAACCTTCGGCCCCGATTGAGGCCATGCGCTGTAACGCCCGCATGGCCTCAATGTTTTGAAGACAGACCCCAGTTCATAGCTGGATCAAGACGATGCCATTAAATGAAGAAGAGCTTATCTCCCGCGTCTCGATTCGCCATTCGGTCTCCGCAGATGCAGTTCGCACAATCCTGCGAGCACTTCGTTTTGGCAACAGCACTATGGCGCAATTCAGCCATCCAGACTTCGGCGGGATGTCCCAATGGTCACCCGGTATGACGATGGTTGGAGATATGTTCAATAACAGCCTTAAATCGAAATTGGATGCCGTATGCACGGAATTGGCGGCCTACGTCGCCGATACGCCTTCGACTGACCAAGACCGCGGCCGCGAGGAAGGCGAAGTTAGCTACCAGACTTCGAGGCAGCGTTCAGATTGGTGGCCCATGAATCTCGGAACGCCTAGCGCCGTTGGCGCACAGAATGACCTTCAGTATGCAGTTTTCCCCGGCACTCGAAGACTGGCAATCAAAGACGGCGAACATATCGAGATTTACGATACGGGAAATCATCGTATCTTCGGCGTGGCCCAAGCGCAAAGCGTAGACCAAACGCTGACATTCACCAGCCAAGATGGGTTGGTGCGGGTCAAGGATCTGCTGAAGGTTAGAAACGAAGCATAGGTGCATTCGTCGCAGACGCTACCTCAGGCAGGGAGCAGGTCATTGAAAATTGGATGGTCCGATCTGAACAATGTACAAGAAGCAGGTCAATATCCTTTCCGCGATGGCGTAATCATCGTTCTAGAACTGGAAATTGCAATTTGGCGTAACCATCCGAAGGCTCTGTTCGCTCTCATGAGAAAGAATCCTATTCGCCAGAGCGTCGAATACGTTCTTGGGTCTCCTGAATTTCCGAGTGAAAACTAGTCGGACAGGAAATGAAAATGAGCGAAAACCTCAGCGAGTTCGAACGATTGCTAGGCCATGCAGCACTTCGGCTCTGGTCTGAACTGCCCCGCGAGGTTCAAGAGAAGCTGTTCGAAACAGTCGCACCGTTTGATCCCGTGATCCGAAACCGTTTGGCGATTTTTCTTCACGACCGTCATCCAAGGACGGTGCACCCGCCTAAACCAACACAGTTAGCGTCGCTGTTATAGTATAAACATCGAAGAGCGGGGAGATCACCACCAACTCGTTACTTAGTGGGCGAAAGCAGCGACGCCGCATTAATACCACGGGTCGTTAGTAGCGCCGTGCCGTCAAATTCCTCGACCAAATTACACGTGATCAATCTCTGCATCGTCTGCGGGTCTGCAGGCCTTCCACCGATGATTTCCCTCAGTGCGTTTAGGTCATTGGGTAGTGGGCGGCGATCAGCGATCGTAACAGCTTCCGGGCTGGCTTGCATTGCGACAAATAAAATTCTCGGCTTTCTCACGAGGCAACTCGTTCAATAACAGCCTTGTGCTCGAGCGCGCCCCTCAAGCGACACCGAAGAGAGCTCGCGGACCGCGACCACCGGCAAAATAGTGCCGACAGCGCGCGGCGGCAGGCACCCCGTCCAATGTCGAGAGCGTGCTCCACCGCGGCAGAGTGAGGCGCGCGCCGCGCATGTGCTGACCGGCCCCGCATGAACCCGGGGGGTGGCAGGGGTGGGTATAGGGCCGATTTTGAGAATCGTTGAAAATCATAAGGCCCCTACCAGGTAGCACTGCCGAATGTCCGCTATTGGGGGCGGAAGACATTTGCTCAATTCGAGTTCTTCCGTTTTTGACCCACTACGGACAATTCCTGCGGACCCTGCGCAGGCGAGTCAGCTCATAACTCTTGTTCGGAAAATTGCGATCTTTGCTTCGAAAACAGCGCCTACGCGGCCCGCCTAAAAGCTAGCTCGGGCAGGAATCATCGGTGTCCCAACCGATGGCGCGGCGCAGAAAATTATAACTAAGCGCCTGAAGGGCGGCCCGCTCGCTGTTGTCTTTCCCGGCGCTGTGGCCACCAGTGGCAGGCTCATAAAAATAGGCCTCATAACCCATAGCCTGTAGCTTGGCCGCCATCTTTCGCGCATGAGCGGGATGAACACGGTCATCCGCGCGGCTTGTCGTCAGGAGAATCGGCGGATAGGGCTTCCCGGGTGCGGCAACGTGATAGGCTGAGATTTTTGACAGAAACGTCCAGTCTTCCGGCTTGTCGGGGTCGCCATATTCGTCAATCCCGATATTGCCCACGAGAACGAGGTCCACCAGTTGGCCAACGCACTATTGACGGCTTCCAGCAGTTGAGCGGCGGCAGCCTCAACGTTAACTATCCGCTCTGGCCGGAGCCCAGGATTACCGCGGATATCAGCGAGCCGATGCGGGCGCGTCTACAGACGCACTTCGACGCGAAGGGCCTCGGAGTTGTACCCGAGCCAACAGGTGCTGCGAGTGAAGTGAGCCGCGAACACCTGTCGATGCTGATGCGGGCAAAGCCACAGATGGTAAGCTTCCATTTTGGCCTGCCTCCTCGGGAGGTTATCGACGCCATTAAAGGCGCCGGCATTTTCATCATCTCCAGTGCCACGACCGTGGCCGAGGCGAGGATGCTCGAGGAGGGGGGTGTCGACGCTATCATCGCGCAGGGTACCGAGGCCGGCGGACATCGTGGCACCTTCACCGGTGTAGACATAAGCATGCAGCCGGGCCTCTTCGCGCTCTTGCCACAGGTGGTAGATGCTGTGAGGGTCCGTCATTGCCGCCGGAGGCGTGGCCGATGGGCGAACGGTGGCTGCGGCCTTTGTCCTTGGCGCCAGCGCCGTACAGCTGGGCACCGCGTTCCTGCGCTGCGAGGAGGCCAACGTGCTCGATGCGCATCGCGCGGCACTGCGCGAGCCTACTGACGCCTGCACGGTCGTCACAGACATGATTACCGGCCGACCGGCGCGCTATATGAAGAACAAAATCATCGACGATCTCCTAGCCTCAGACCTGATGCCGGTGGCGTTTCCCGCACAGCTCAGTCTCACCGCGCCGCTTGGCAACACGGGAGACAGGGAACTTACTGCATTGTTTGCCGGACAATCCGCAGCGCTTGCCAGAGACACGACCGCCGGAACGTTGGTCGAATCTCTCGCGGAAGCGACGTCAGAGTGCCTGCGCGCCTTCGCGCGGTCCTAGCCCTTGCTCACTTCGATTGCCATAACCAGTCGCCGGCGTCGTCGCGCTGATGTCTGCTCTCGGTCAAAACCGACCTCCCGGGAACGTCTGCTTCTGGCGCAAAGGGCAAAGCGGGACTGTTTCAACGGACCAGAAAAACCAGCTTGCCGCGAAAGTGGCGGGATTCGCTTACCTTGTGCGCGGCCACGGCTTCGCTGAGCTGATAGCGTGTCACCTCCACCGGACGGACGGCCCCTGACGCAACCAGCGCCACGATGCGCTCGAGATGTTGCCGATCGCGTCCGACGTTGGGCCGCAGAGCAACAACATCGCTGCGGTCCGGCTTTGGTGCCTGTGCTCCAGAGGCAATAAAGGCCGCTCGGCCGCCCGATTTCAGCACGGTGAACGATCGCTGTGCGACATCTCCGCCGACGGTGTCGAAGGCGGCGTCGCAGTCTCTCACGACCTTGGTAAAATCCACCGCATGGTAGTCGATGATCTCATCGGCACCAATTTTGCGCAGATAATCATGGTTCGACGCGCTTGCGGTCGTGATCACGCGAGCACCCAGATGTTTTGCCAACTGTATGGCAAAGCTCGCGACACCGCCCGCCCCTCCCTGGATCAGAATCGTCTCGCCCGACTTCAGTTTTAACGTGTCTTCGATTGCGCAAATAGCCGTCAACCCGGCAAGCGCCAGCGCGGCGGCATCGAGATGCGACAGCCGATCGGTCTTCCTTGCGACGATGGCTGCCTTGATCGCAATCTTCTCGGCATAAGCGCCCTCCTGACCAACGTCGCAGACGCCGAAGACCTCATCGCCAACACCAAGGTCTCTGACACCCTCTCCAACTGCTGAAACGACGCCGGAGAAATCCCGTCCGAGAATATAAGGAAATCGGGAAAGCTGGTTCGATTTGCCCTCACGCACCTTCCAGTCCGCGCCGTTGACGCTGGCGGCGACAATATCAACCACGATCTCGCCGGATGCGGCCGCGGGATCCGGCATTTCGCCGAATTTCAGAACTTCCGGCCCGCCGTGCCGTTCGATGAAGGCTGCTTTCATTGGCATTCCTCGCTTTCTGACGGAACCACGATCGCATTTTTGACCGACGCATTCAAATTCGATCTGCGATCTAACCGCCGGAGCAAGGCGACCAAACAGATGCGCTGGTCCGTGCACGAACGTCCGCTTCTGCGCGAAGCGGACGTTTGGCAAATTCGCGATGTCGGCCAAGTGCCATCAGCGAAAATCAGGGTTTGGCTTTGCTGTCATGGGCAGTCAGCGCAACGGCGGCCTCTGTCGTCAGCAGGAGGAAAGTAAATGTCTCCTGAAGGTAGAGGCGGACCGTTTT
>Ga0075024_100000698_pt1 | contig 12681 bp, 11 predicted proteins | sample Str013_2_FD_71389 | JGI IMG/M metagenome (GOLD analysis project Ga0075024, IMG submission 71389) | Freshwater sediment microbial communities in response to fracking from Pennsylvania, USA - Straight Creek_MetaG_SC_2013 | ecosystem: Environmental > Aquatic > Freshwater > Creek > Sediment... | reverse complement strand
CTCGAACGCGGTTACTGCATGATGATCGGCGGGGAGACGTCCGTCGTCGGCCGGCTTGACCCGATTTTCGCCAGCCTGTGCCCGGGGACCGGCGATGTCGCGCGCACGGCCGGCCGCGCCGGGCGGGACCCGAGGGTGGAGCGCGGCTATCTGCACGCCGGTCCCAACGGCGCCGGCCACTTCGTCAAGATGATCCACAACGGCATCGAATACGGCATGATGCAGGCGCTGGCGGAGGGGTTCGACATTCTCAAGCATGCCGGCAGCGAGGGGTTGCCCGAGGCCGAGCGGCTCGGGCTCGATGTCGCCGACATCGCCGAGGTGTGGCGGCGGGGCAGCGTGATCACGTCGTGGCTGCTCGACCTGTCGGCAACGGCGCTGGCGAGCGATCCGCAGCTCGACGGCTATTCGGGACACGTGGAGGATTCCGGCGAGGGCCGCTGGACGATCCAGGCGGCGATCGAGGAAGCAGTGCCGGCCGAGGTGCTGTCTGCGGCGCTGTTCGCACGCTTCCGGTCCCGGCAGGAGCATACGTTCGCGGAGAAGATGCTGTCGGCCATGCGGAAGGGATTCGGCGGTCACGTCGAGCCGGCCAAGCGCTGATCGAGCACACGGCACGCATGCGACAAGTTGCCAATGCGCGGTGCGCTGCGCTGCTTTCGAGGGCTGATATAGTCCTGTTTCATGAGCCAAGCACAACCCGGCCACCTGTCGTCGATGGGTTCGGAAGGCGGCAGCGCCATCGTCGATGGCCGCCAATCGGCGGCGGCACTGGAAATTCAGCGCGGAGTCGGCCGCCTGCTGCTGGCGCACGGCCTCGCCAGCCTCACGGAGCTGCCGCTCGCCAACGGGCGCAGGGCGGATGTGGTGGGGCTGTCGGACAAGGGCGAGATCTGGATCATCGAGGTCAAATCGAGCCTGGAGGACTACCGATCTGACCAGAAATGGCCCGAGTATGCCGAATTCTGTGACCGGTTCTATTTCGCCGTGGCGCCGGGCTTTCCGCGCGAGATCATACCGGAGGACGTCGGTCTGATCATCGCCGACCGGTTCGGGGCTGCGATCGTGCGGACCGGGCCGCAGACTTTGCTGGCGGGTGCACGGCGCAAGGCGATGACGACGCGGTTCGCCAGAGCCGGCGCCCACCGGCTGCAGCAGCTGATGGACCCGGATGCGCGCGTCGGGCTGAGCGAATTCTGAAGGTGGCGGACCGCGGCGGAGGCCTACTTGGGGGCGCGCTTGGCCAGGATCCGCTGCAGCGTGCGGCGGTGCATGTTGAGCCGGCGCGCGGTCTCCGAGACGTTGCGGTTGCACAGCTCGTAGACGCGCTGAATGTGCTCCCAGCGCACCCGGTCGGCGGACATGGGGTTTTCCGGCGGTCGCGCCTTCTGATCGGGCGGAGCCAGCAGCGCATCGAGCACATCGTCGGCATCGGCGGGCTTGGCGAGATAGTCCACCGCGCCGAGCTTCACGGCGGAGACAGCGGTTGCGAAGTTGCCGTATCCGGTCAGCATCACCGAGCGGGCGTCGGGCCGGGTGCGGCTCAGTTCTGCCACGACGTCGAGCCCGTTGCCGTCCTCGAGCCGCATGTCGACGATTGCGAAGGCCGGCGGCTTCTGCCGGATCAGCTCCAGCCCTTCGGCGACCGAATGACCGAAACGCACCTCGAAGCCCCGCGTCTCCATCGCCCGCACGAGCCGCGCCAAAAAGGCGCGGTCGTCGTCGACGATGATGAGGGAGCGGTCGGCCGGCAGCTCATCCTGACGGAAAGAAAGGTCTTCTTCGGTCACATCATATCCTCCGCGAGGCCACCATTATAGCCGTCCAGGCGCGCCCGGGCCAAGCCTAGAACCTCATATGCTCAACACGCGACTGAAACTTTTCGTTTCACGCTGACGGCGAGGGGGTTGGCGAGCGGCCGGCGGTATAGTCCTGAGTTTGCGGGGAGGCTTCCGGGCCGCCGCGATCGAACGTGTCGCGGCGCCAGGAAATCCTGACCATTGCGCCTTGCCCGGGGGCTTCCCGATTTGAAAAACTGACTTCGGCACCGGATCGTTCGAGCAGTGACTTGGCGATGAAAAATCCGAGACCAAGCCCGTGCTCTTCGTCCACCATGGCGTCGAAACTGGGCTTCCCGTGCCCCTCGGACGGGCGGCTCGTCACGTACGGATCACCGAGCGCGTCCATCACGTCGGCCTGGAACCCGGGGCCGTCGTCGGCAATTTGAATGACGACGTCCTTGTCGCTCCAGCGCGCCACGATATCAACCCGAGAGTTCGCAAAATCCGTAGCATTTTCAATGAGATTACCGAGCCCATAGATGACGCCGGGGCGCCGCTCGCCCTCCGGCTCACGGGCGCCTTCGGGTGGCACGCCGTCGGCCGCGGAGGCCATGATGCGAACCGATTTGCCGCAATTGATATACGGCCGCACCGCCTCATCGATCAGCTGGCGGACTGTCAGCCGTGCGTGCAGCGGGTCGCGCTCGGTGGGCTGGCGGGTCAATTTCTGCAGGATCTCGCGACAGCGAACGGCCTGGCTGCGGAGCAGGGCGATATCCTCGGCAAAGGCACTACCCCTGGGGATCTCCCGCTCCAGCTCCTTGGTGACCAGAGTGATGGTGGCCAGCGGCGTGCCGAGCTCGTGCGCGGCGGCGGCGGCAAGGCCGTCGAGGGCATGCAAACGCTGCTCGCGCGCCAGCACGTGCTCGGTGGCTGCCAGCGCCGCCGCCATCTGTCTCGCCTCCTTCGACAGCCGCTGGGCATACAGGGCAAGGAACACGAGGCTGGCAAAAACCGAGGCGAGCACGCCGAGCTTGTAGGTCATCGGCATGGAGAAGGCCTCTCCTGCCCGCCAAGGCAGCGGCACATGGCGCACCACCAGCACGACCGCCGCACCCATGGCAAGCAATCCGAGCACCACGGTGGTGCGCGGCGGCAGGGTGGCTGCCGAGACGGTGACCGGCGCCACCAACAGAACCGTGAATGGATTTTCGATGCCGCCGGTGACAAACAGCAGTGCGGCAAGCTGGATGATGTCGTAGGCGAGCATGGTGGCTGCGAGCGTATTGCTGAGGCGCGTTCGGGCGGCGAACTTGATGCGAAGAAACACATTGAGCCAGGCCGACAAGGCGATCAGCGACAGGCAGATGCCGACCGGCAGCTCGAAACCAAGGCCCCAGTAGACGATGGCAATCGACGCGGTCTGGCCCGCGACCGCAAACCAGCGCAGCCGCACGATCGTCTGCAGGCGCAGCCGGCTGGCATTGGACTCGGGGGCAGGACGGTTGTAATGCGCCATATTGGCTCCAACGACGCGGCAGCCGTCGAAACAGGGAAGGGCTAGCCAAGCCATTTCCGGAAACGTGGTGTTGACGTGGCTCCGCGGGGGGCGGCAGTCAAGAGGCTATGCCTTCGACAGACACTTGTCATTGCCGGCTTGCCGGCTCGCGGACCGGTTAACAGCTACAGATTGCGATCATGGACCCGATTTGGCAATGAACAGCACGAAGCTCGCGGCGGGCAAATCCAAAAGCGAACAGCGGCTCAATGTCGTTGACGGGTCCGAGGCGCCACCGGTGCGGGTGCGCAACCTGTATAAGGTTTACGATGAGGTGATGGCGGTTGCCGGCATCAGCTTCGAGCTCAAGCCGCGCAGCATCACGGCGCTGCTCGGCGGGAACGGTGCCGGCAAGACCACCACGATCGCCATGCTGATGGGCCTCGTCATCCCGACCTCCGGGGATGTGCGCGTGCTCGGCGCCGACATGGCGCGCGACCGGCACAAGGTGCTGCATCGGATGAATTTCGAAAGCCCGTATGCCGATGTGCCGCACCGCCTCACGGTGCGGCAGAACCTGGAGGTGTTCGGGCGGCTGTATGGGCTGATCGATCTCGCCGGGCGCATCGGCGAGGTGGCCGGGGAGCTGCAACTCGGCGAATTCCTGGAGCGGCCCTACGGCAAGCTGTCGGCCGGACAGAAAACGCGGGTCAGTCTCGCCAAGGCGCTGATCAACGATCCCGAGCTGCTGCTGCTCGACGAGCCGACCGCATCGCTCGATCCCGATACCGCCGACTGGGTGCGCACGCAGCTCAGGCGCTATTGCGACGTGCGGGGAGCAACCATCGTGCTCGCCTCGCACAACATGGCCGAGGTCGAGCGGCTTGCCGACCGGGTGATCATGCTGGAAAAAGGCCGCATCGTTGCCGACGAGACGCCGGCCGAGCTGATCGCCAGGTTCGGCCGCGACACGCTCGAGGAAGTGTTTCTCGACATCGCGCGGGGAAGCCAGGCCGAGGAGGCGCGGGCGCCAGAGGACACAGATGAGCGAGCTTGATCCGAACGACGCTCGGGCTCACGGTTCCGGCCGCAGTGCGCGGATCGCTGATCCGGCGAGCCTCAATGCCGCGGCGAGGCGGGTGCTCGGCATGGTGCTGCGCTACTGGTACGTGATCCGCTCCTCCTGGCCACGCACCGCCGAGCTGATCTACTGGCCGCTGGTGCAGATGCTCATGTGGGGGTTTCTGCAATCCTATCTCGCTGAGCGAAGCGGCTTTGCCGCAAACGCGGCGGGGCTGTTCATCGGGGGCGTGCTGCTGTGGGATATCCTGGTGCGCAGTCAGCTCGGCTTTGCCGTGGCGTTCCTGGAGGAAGTGTGGTCGCGCAACCTCGGACACCTGATGATGAGCCCGCTGCGCCCCAACGAGCTCGTGATCTCGCTGATCCTGGTCAGCCTTTTGAAGCTCGGGGTGGCGATGGTGCCGGTTGCCTTGTTGGCGTACCTGTTTTTCGGGTTCAACCTGCTCAGCCTCGGATTGGCATTCGCGGCGTTTTTCGCCAACCTGGTGATCATGAGCTGGTCGCTCGGGCTCGTCTCGACCGGCGCGGTGATCCGCTGGGGCATGGGAGCGGAAAGCTTCGCCTGGCTCGTGGTGTTTGCACTGATGCCGCTGTGCTGCGTGTATTATCCGGTGTCGACGCTGCCCGGCTGGATGCATCCGCTCGCCTATGCGCTGCCGCCGACCTACGTGTTCGAAGGGCTGCGGGCTTTGGTGCTGCATCAGACTTTCGAAGCAGGGTTAATGGCGCGCGCGCTGGCGCTCAACGTGGTGTATTTCGTGCTCGCGCTCGGCGTGTTCCACCATTTCCTCAGAAGCGCCCGCATCAACGGGTCGCTGGTGCAGATGGGCGAGTGACCGCAGCCATGGTGAAGTGCCCCACACTCGAGCGCGGGTCATGACAGTGAGGCGTATCCGCCAGCTGCTGGTGATCGCGCTCGCCTTTCTGTGTGGCGCGATACTCGCGATGCTCGTCCTGCCGCGCACGCCGCGTGGTGCGGATGGCGGCAATTCATTCGGAACAGCGGCGGTGGGCGGTCCGTTCCGGTTGCTGGATCATACCGGCCGGCGTGTCGGTCCGGAGGATTTCCGGGGCCGATTCATGCTCATCTATTTCGGCTTCACACTGTGCCCGGACATCTGCCCGGCAGGGCTGCAAGTGATGACAGCGGCGCTCGACCGGCTCGGCCCGCTCGCCGACCAAATCGCACCGATCTTCATCACGCTCGATGCGCAGCACGATACGCCGGCGGTGATGGCCGACTACGTGAAGAGTTTTTCGCCGCGTCTGATCGGGCTCACCGGCACGGAAGTGGAACTGGAAGCGGCGGCACGCGCTTATCATGTTTACCACGTGAGAAAGAGCGATCCGAAATCGACGCTCGGGTATGTCATCGATCACACGGCGCTGTTCTACGTCATGGGCCCCGACGGCTCATATGTGACGCTTATGCATCACACGACCTCGGCAGAGGAAATGGCGCAGCAACTTGCTCGCAGCCTTGAGTTGCGAGAATGAGCGATTCAGTGCAGTCTGGCGATTCAGGGAGAAACTAAAGGGACGCAAGCCCGACCGCTGCAAACCGGCGCAAAGCCTGGAGGACGCAGTGCAACAGGGTGAATGGGGAGCCATAGCTGATCAGGGGGTTCACTGGTGCTGTACCATTGGTTCGAGCTAGGCCATGCAGCCGTCGGACCGGCGCGCGTCGCCGCCGATTCCTGCAGGCAGTTTTTCAACAATCCGTTCAATCCGTTCACGCACACGCCGGTCGGCCGCAGCGCGGCCGCGGCTTGTGAAGTGTTCGAGCGCACGACGCGGAGATACGACAAGCCCGGGTTCGAAATCCAAACGACTCGGATTGGCGGCAAAGCGGTGGCGGTGACCGAGGAGGTCGTCTGGCGCCATCCGTTCTGCAGGCTCGTGCATTTCAAACGCGAGCTGGAGCCCGGCAGGGAGCGCAAGGACCCGGCGATCCTGCTGGTGGCGCCGATGTCGGGGCACTATGCAACGCTGCTGCGCGGCACGGTGGAAACCCTGCTGCCCGAGCACGAAGTCTATATCACCGACTGGGTCGATGCGCGGATCGTTCCGCAGTTCGCCGGAACGTTCGATCTCGACGATTATATCACGGCGCTGCAGGACATGTTCCGTCAGTTCGAGGGCGATGTGCATGTGATGGCCGTGTGCCAGCCGTCGGTGCCGGTGATGGCTGCGATCGCGCTGATGGAGGAGGATGACGATCCCCACGTGCCGACCAGCGTGATCCTGCTCGGCGGACCGATCGATACGCGAGTCAGCCCGACCGCGGTCAACCGGCTGGCCGAGCGCAAAGGCACAAACTGGTTCCGTTCGAACGTGATCACGACCGTGCCGTGGCCCTATCCCGGCATCGGCCGCAAGGTCTATCCCGGATTTCTGCAGCTGACCGGGTTCATGACGATGAACCTCGACCGGCATTTGAAGGCGCACAAGGACCTGTTCTTCCATCTCGTGGAAGGGGACGGCGACAGCGCCGAGAAGCATCGGGAATTCTACGATGAGTATCTCGCGGTCATGGATCTGACCGAGGAATTCTACCTGCAAACCATCGACACTGTGTTCGTCAAGCATCTGCTGCCGCGCGGATTGATGACACATCGCGGACGCAAGGTGGATCCCGGCGCAATCCGCCGCGTGGCCTTGCTGACCATCGAAGGGGAGAACGACGACATCACCGGCGTCGGACAATGCGCGGCGGCGATCGATCTGTGCCGCAATCTCTCGCCGGACGACAAGGTGCATTACGTGCAAGCCGACGTCGGCCACTACGGGATCTTCAACGGCAGCAAATTCCGAAAGGGGATCGCACCCAAAATCGCCGCCTTTGTCCGCAAGCATGCGGCCAAGCGGGCTGCTGCACGCACAGCGCGGCGGCCTTCCGCGGCGTCGGTCATGACGGGCTCCGGTTTCGCCATGCCGCCGTTGATGCAGCCGCGGTTCGCTGAGTTCGGCTCGCGGCCGAAGCTCGCTCCGGAACAACTGCTGCTGGCCGGGGCGATCGATCTGCGGAGTGGCTATCCCGATATGAGGGCGGCACCGATCCGTATTTTCAAGTTCATGGGCGCGTTGTTCTTCGAGGGTGTCGAGCAAGCGCAACGGGCGCAGGGGGCGACAATGGGAGCGCCCCGGGCTCTGCCCCGACAGTAACGACGTTGATTGACGCCGCGGGTCGCAACGTTTGGCGATCCAGCCATTATTTTCGGTTCCACTTGAGATGCGTAAACGCGAAGTGATTCCCCTCCCACTTGTGGGGAGGGGTTAGGGGTGGGGGACTGCCGGCGTATGCTCTGCAATCCCCCCTCCCCGACCCTCCACAAGTGGGAAGGGAGTTGGGTTGCGATTCATTTTAAGCGGAAACTCAAGCGGAAGCCGCTCTAGTCGCGCATGTGTAACGCGGTCCACCTCGGGCTGAGTTCCTTACCGCGTGCTGGATGCAACACCTGCGCGGGGGCGCCACCAATGCCCAAGTCGATCGATCTGAGAGTGGATGGGGTGGCCGCGCCGGTGGAAGTCCGCCGCCACCCCAAGGCGCGGCGGATGACGCTCAGAATCAGTCATGCGCGCCGGGCGGTGATCGTCACGCTGCCGATGCGGTGCGCCAAGGACGAGGCGAACCGCTTCGTGGCCCGGCACATCGATTGGGTGCGCTCGCGGCTTCACGCCATGCCGGAGCTGCGAAGCTTTTGCGACGGCGGCGTGGTTCCGGTGCGAGGAGTGCTGCACGATATCCGGTTTGTAAGCGGTGACGCCGTAGCAAGGCCGGCCAGCGGGCGGACAATCGTATGGACGGAAACGGCCGCGGACGATTCGGCTCAGCTTCATGTCCGGGGAGAGCGCGCCCACTGCGCGCGACGGTTGCAGGATTGGCTGATCGGCGAAGCACGCAAGGATCTGGATAAGCGGGTGAGCTGGCATGCGCGCAATCTCGACCTGCGGCCGCGACGCATTGCCGTCCGCGACCAGACCAGCCGCTGGGGCTCGTGCTCGTCGACGGGAGTGCTGTCGTTCTCTTGGCGGCTGATTCTGGCGCCGGTGATCGTGCTCGACTATGTCGCTGCCCATGAGGTGGCGCATCTGGCGGAGATGAACCACGGGCCGCAATTCTGGCGCCTGGTTGCGCAAACCATGCCGCAGATGGATCGCGCCCGCCAATGGCTGCACGAGCATGGGCATGAGCTGCACGCGTATGGCGTCGGCAGCTGAAACGTGCGGGCCATCTGCAATTCAATGCCACAGGCACCACGAGCCGGATCGAAGTCACTTGACCCAGAACCTACACGTTGCGAATTGATCAGCCGGATTTGGTGTCATCCATTCCGCGGGCTGGTATCAGCTCTTGCCCAGGGCCTTGAGGACCTTGCCGAGCCAGCCTTGCGTCTGGCTGGCATCGCGGCCGGAAACGGATCGGGTGTGACCGGCCGGTGATACATCCTCATCGCCCAGCACCCGCGCCAGCAATTGCGGATCGATACCTTCGCGTGGCAATCGCGGCGGTATTGGCTGCGGGAGCCGTGTCGCCGGCGATGGCTGCTCGGCGATCACGGTGCCGGGTAGCGGCAGCGGTGCCCGCCCCTCGTGAGCCAGCAGCATGATCTCGCGCCAGATGCGGGCGGGCAGACCGCCGCCCATGACCTTGTTCATGGTCTGGCCCTTGTCATTGCCGATCCAAACGCCGCCGGTGAACTGCGCGGTGTAGCCAATGAACCAGGCATCGCGGAAATCCTGGCTGGTGCCGGTTTTGCCCGCTGCGGGATGGTGGGGGATGGCGGCGCGCCGGCCGGTGCCCGATACCAACGTCGCGTTGAGCATGTCGTTCATGCGCCCGACCGTCGACAGGCTGAGCACCCGCCGTGCGGCATTCGGGGGTGCCTTGTGCTCGAACAGCACGCGACCCTCGCTGGTCCGCACGCGCTCGATGATATGCGGCTCGACGCGGCTGCCGCCGTTGGCGAACGTCGTATAAGCCGCGGTGAGCTCGAGCAGCGTCACCTCGGAGGTGCCGAGCGCCAAGGAAGGCTCATTGCGCAGCTCTGAATGTATGCCAAGCCGGTGCGCCACCTCGATCACCTTCAGCGGGCCGGTCTCGTGATAAAGCCGCACCGCGACTGAATTGATGGATTGGGCGAGAGCCTCCCGCAGCGTGACAGGTCCACGATAGCTGCCGCTTTCATTGCGCGGGCTCCAGCCGTCGATCGTGATCGGATGGTCAAGACTGATGCTGTCAGGTGTCAATCCGCGTTCCAGTGCGGCGAGATAGACGAACGGCTTGAAGGTCGAGCCTGGCTGCCGCCTGGCCTTCAGGGCGCGGTCAAACGGGCTCGCCGAATACGATGCACCGCCGATCAGGGCCCGGATCCCGCCTTCGGGATCGAGCAGCACCGCGGCGGCCTGCGCGGCCTGGCTTGCTGGCCCTACCCGTGTCATCGCGCGCTCAACGATCGCCTGAGCCAGACGCTGCACATTGGCATCGATCGTGGTGTCGACGATGATATCACCGCCACCGCCGCCAACCACGGCGGGGAGGCGCTCCAGCACCAGATCGATGGCGTACTCAACCCCGCTCGAAGACTTTTTGAGATCGGTAGCGGAGAACACCACGCTCTGGCGCATGGCATGTCTGGTCTCATCGCTGCCGATGATGCCGGCGGCCTGCATTTTGAGCAGCACCGAGCGTCCTCGCATACGGGCCTGGCCAGGATTGCTGGAGGGCGCATAGCGCGAGGGCGCCTTTAGAATGCCGGCGATGACGGCGGCCTCGGCGATGCTCAGCGCGCTGGCCGACTTGCCGAAAAACCGCTGCGAAGCGGTCTCGATACCATAGGCGCCACCGCCGAAATAAACGCGGTTGAGGTAGATTTCCAGGATTTCCTGCTTGCCGATCCGCGCTTCGAGCCAAAGTGCCAGCAACAGCTCCTCGACTTTGCGTGCCAGCGTGCGCTCGGGCCGCAGGAACAGGTTTTTGGCGAGCTGCTGGGTCAGCGTCGAGCCGCCCTGCGCATAGCGACCGGCGCGGACATTGGCGAGCGCGGCGCGCGCAAGGCCGGCGAGATCGATGCCGATATGCTGGAAAAAGCGGCGATCCTCGGTGGCGACGACCGCGCCGACGACGTGCTTGGGCAGCAAGGCGAGGGGCATGTATTGATAGCTCGCACCGCGATCGGCAAGCGCGCCGCCGTCGCGAGCCAGAATGCGCAATGCAGGCGGGCGTTGGCGCTGGGCGAGCAGATGCGGATCGGGAAGCGCCAGGGTGTAATAGGCGAGCCCGCCGCCGACGGCGAGGAGGAGTGAGCCGGCGAGCAGGAGTGGAGCCACGATTGCCAGCCGCACTTTCCAGCCGAGCTGTCGCCATACGAGCGCCGCCAGCGTGTCCAGCTGCAGGCCGTTCGCCCGACTGGCCGGCGTCGATCGATCGTTAACGTCCATTTGTGCCACTGGCCGAGGCCGCTCCCCAACCGGCATCGGCCGAGCGATTGCACTCAGTACGGAATGACTATAACCGGACGGTTTTTAAGAGATGGTAAAGTTCGGGCTGGCCGGATCGCCCGTCTGCAATGCGATCAGCACGACGCTGCGACGGCGAACGGCGTGCGCCGTTCGCCGTCGTGACATCAGAAGTGGATCAATTGCCTTTCGGCGTGAACGGCTTTTTTGAATCTGGAACGGCGCTCGGCGCAGAATCCTTGCCCCGGTCGGAAACGTCCGGCTGAGCCGACCCGGAAGCGCCGGAGCTGGCTCCCGAGGACGATCCGCTGGCAGCGGCGGGCGGTGCCGTTGGCAGGGTGCCGCTCGACTTGCCATCATTGCCGCCCTCGTTGGGGCTGGGTGGCATTGCGGCAGGATCATTGGTGGCGGCGCCGCCCGAATTCGTCTGGGCATAGCTGAGCGGGATCTGCGCCACGACGAGCGCCGTTCCCAACGCCATGAGCTTCAAGACTTGTTTCATTGCCAATATATCCTCGGTTCAATCTCGTTGATGTTTGTTCCCTCGCCTTTTGAAACGCGCGGGCCATGGGCCGGTTCCGGCTCTCCAGCCGGGATAGGCGATCTGCGGGTTGCCATAAAAGTGAAGCAGCCTGCCGGAATAAATCCGGCAGCGGGCGAGCGCGGCTCTGCAGTGCGGCCAAAGCAAGCCGCACGCGGCCCGCCGCAGGCGCGGCCGATCAGCGTGCGCGTGCCTCAATGGTGATGATGATCGTGCTCGTGATCATGCGCGTGCTGGCTGCTGCCCGGGGCTTGGGCGGGGGTGGCATCGACCGCATAGGTGCGCATCTCGAGGTAGGCAATCAGATCGCCCGCATCGTTCTCCGAGATTTGCAGGTTGGGCATCTGCAAACCCTTGTATTGCGTCACCAGCGCCAGCGCGGTCGGATCTTTCTGAGCCAGCATCTTATCGGGCGCCACGATGAATTTCGTCAGCCAGGCGCGCTCGCGGCGCTTGGCGACGCCGAGCAGATCGGGACCGACGCGCTCGCCCTTGCCGACCGTATGACAGGCGGCGCAAGCTTTGGCGAACAGCGCTTCCCCAGGGGTATTCGCCACGACCATGGCTTCGTTGCTCGACTGGCTCGGTGAGGCCGTGCGGACGCGATCGCGCCATTTTGCATCCAGCGAGTGGATATTGAAAGTGACGCGCTCCAGGTCGCCGAAAGCGGAGTCCCGCGACCATTCTCCGGTCTTGGTATTGCCAAGCAAAATCTCGTGGCGATGCTGGCTGAGTGCCTTGCTGCGCTCGCCGAGCTTGTAGCGGATCAAGGCGATATCCGCGGGCTTGCCGGTGAGGAATTTCCAGCCCGGGCCGACATGGAACGCATCGGCATGGCGTTTCAGCTCCTTGGGGCCGTCGTGCTCGGGGTCGATGGTGATCGAGTACATGAAGATGTCACGGCCGATGACGTCGCCGAGGTTCTCCTGCACCATGGCCAGCCGCGCCGTGGTCAGCGGGCAGATATCGGTGCAGGTGGTGTAAATGAAATTGATGACGACGAGCTTGTCCTTGACGAGGTCGTCGTAGAATTTGAAGGCCTTGCCGTCCTGATCCAGAACCTCGACGTTGGGGAGGTAGCTCTGGCCCCAGCGCGAATCCTGCGGCGCGCTGGAAAATCCGTCGCCGGCGCGTGCAGGTGGACCCCATGCAGCGAGGATGCCGAGCAAGGCAATGCAGATCATCGTCCGTGTCAGTGAAAGCCAGCGGAGCATCCGGTAGTCTCCTCGTGTCACTCTCAAAAGGCCGACGGATGTCGCATCCGTCGGCCTGCTCGTTGAAGTCGTCGTGTTGCGAAAAGGATGAATGTCGACCGGTGGCTG
>Ga0075024_100000697_pt1 | contig 12684 bp, 7 predicted proteins | sample Str013_2_FD_71389 | JGI IMG/M metagenome (GOLD analysis project Ga0075024, IMG submission 71389) | Freshwater sediment microbial communities in response to fracking from Pennsylvania, USA - Straight Creek_MetaG_SC_2013 | ecosystem: Environmental > Aquatic > Freshwater > Creek > Sediment... | reverse complement strand
ATACTGGTAGGTGTCATTCAGGAACACGCCGGGAATTCGCTTCAGGGCTTCGCGGAGCCGGTCCATCTGCGTAGCGGACTGCGGCGAAACCAGGCTTTGCTCGCGCCCCGTCACGGCGTCATAGAGGTAGCTGCCGTACTCGCCGATGCCGCCAGCAAGGCCATAGCTGTGGCAATATTCGCGCACCTCCAGCGGGGAGCGGGCGCTGTTCATGACTAAGGAAAAGCCGTGCGTGTGAAACAGCGAAAGGGCGTGCAACCCCGCGGCTGTCGTGCTCGGGTATCCGAGCAAACGGCGGTCCAGCACGCCGTCAATGTCGAGAACTACCAGGGGTGATTGCCAGCGTGAGACTGCGGGCTTGTGGCAGAGCCGGCCACAGTGTCGCACGGTGTGGAGCGTCAAGAAATTCCAGGACCTGGTGAACTGACTGTGGAACTCCGCGTGGCGGTCGGTCTGGACGGGACTTTCCAATCCGGCCAACGCCGCCGCGCGGGCATTGAGACCGGCGAGCAGCTTGTTCATGAATAATCGTTCAACCACGCGCCGGTCATCGCTGCATGCAGTGTAGCCTGCAAGCAACCGCGCCTCCTCCGCTGTCGATAGCTCCGCGCCGAGTATGAAGTCGGCGAGGTCGTAGGCAGGGTCCGAGACGTTGATCTCGTACTTGCCGAGACCGTGGTGCTCGAAATCGGTCTTGCGGAAAGAAGCCGCCATCCGCACCCATTCGCGCGGTCGCATGCGGCCGTCGATGAGCGTGGGGCAAGGATTTGGCAAGGCGGCAAGGCGGCTGAGCCAGCGGCCTCGCATCAGCGCGCCGATACGACCCGAGCCGTAAGCCCCGCAGATCACCTCGGCCAGCATTTCCATGCCGGGATGCCGCTGATCGCGGACCAGCGCGGGGCAAGGATCCTGCTCCAGGCGAAGCAGGCGAGCCCGTCCACCAACATACTCGGCGGCGGTTTCGATCCACTGCTCCCTGCCCGATTGGGCGAGGGCGGTGGGAAGTGGGCGAGGCGCCGTGGCGACAGAAACGCCGTGCAATACCGGGGCCTGGCTACCGGCCACGGCCCCATGGTCTGCTTGCGAGATCCATTCACAGTAAAAGATTCCGTCGCGGAGCCCCAGGGCGGGCGGCAAGAAGCGGTTAAGGCGATCGGCGACCAGAAACGCATGATAGCCGAGCCAGCCCCATCCGACGCTCTTGGCCAAGACGTAGCGCGTTTCCGTCAGACCCTGGTCGCTCTCCAAGGATACTTCAAAAACGTGCTTCAACCGCGTCCCCCGGCTCGTTTGCGTCGTTGCTTGCAAACCGGAGGTGATCCGTTCTGCGACGCGGCTTGGGACGATGCGCGCGGCACGGAAGCCTTGCCCCTGGTAATACTCGTGGAGAAGGCGCTCGACCCGCGCTGAGCCAAGCAGCTGCGCCTTGTGCCACTCCGCCAGAGGCAAGCTCGTGCAGGCGACGTCGGCGAGTTCGAGCGCCGGCCTGTCTTGCGGCCAGACCTGCGCCGCCGGGTGGACCGGAAGCAGGCAGTGGATCCGGTCAGAAGCGAAGCCCGCATCTCGCAACAGGGCTACTGCGACGAGGACCGTCGTGCCCCGATGGGGAGGGTCGTCAATCACGACGGCCCGAAAGCCCAGGGCAGCAGCTTGGGTCACGCGGCTCCACTCCTCCGCGGTCGTCCCCTGCTGCGGGCGCAGCGTCATCATGGTGACGGTTGCAAAGCCCTGGTTCCTAAAGAACGCCTGCAGCACGGGTGCCAGATACGAGCCGGATGTTCGCAGTCCGACGACCAGAAGAGGCGCCTTGCGATCGGGGTGCTCGGCAACAAAATGATGGCCCAGCTTTATCGCGTCGAAATGCGTCAAGTCCTGCCGCCGGAAACCCGAGGGGACCTTGAGCTGCTGCTCCCGCAAGGCCTTGTCAAAAGGCGGCGGCAGCAGTGCGGCGAGGCGCTTGCGTGCGAGGCCCACCTCCATGACCGAGGGCGTTTCGAGCAGGATCAGCGCAAGATAGTCGGCAAACCCCTGGTTCCACCTCTCCTTCCATTGCCAAATACGCTTGCAATGGAGCGACCACCGCCAGTCGGCAGCCCGTTGGACGGCCCTCATAAGAAATCCGCTCAGCGGGAGCTTTGCAAGCAACCCGGGAAGCCGATACTTCGGGCCCTGCAGGTAGTCTTCGATAGTGCTGATGATCCCACAGGAGAGCAGGTAAATGTTCGTCAGAACTTCATCGCGCTGCCATGAGTCTAGGGAACCGTCCGGTTTGGCTAGTTCGTCGCCCAGATGCATGACGGCATTGGCAACCGTCGGATAGGCGTTGAGGCACCACTTGTAGCCGGTGTAGAAATTCCGCTCATTTGATGAGGCAAATTGACCGTTTGCCGTTTCGCCTTGAACAGGATTGTTGTCCATCGTTGAGGAAACGAGGTTCATGGACTAATTCCTTCGCGCCGGGTCAGCCAGCGGCCACCAAAAGTCGAAACGCATCGACCCATTTCCTGGTCTGTTTCCTTAAGGCCAGGCTGTTCGATCGGTGTCGCTTCAAGAAGATCAGGAATAGGGCCATGAATGCATCCCGATGGGTATCGTAACCGTACTCGGACTGCGTATGAGCCAGGCGTGGGTGCCCCGGGCAGGTGCTGACGTTCTGCAGGACTTGCGCCAGGGCACTGCTCGAATGCGCCTCAGCAAATGCATCCGGGAATCCCAGATCAAAAGCAGGTTCGTATCGGTACTGGCTGAGGTAAATGGCGTCAACCAGGGGCAGGCCGTTAGTATCGGCAGAATCCCAATCTATGATGCCTGCGATGGTGCCGGTCGTCTCATGGAAGAGGACATTTCCCAAAGAGAGATCGCCGTGACTTGCCACGACAATCCGTTTCCGGTCGACCATGTAAGCACCGAACTCCTCGACCAATTCCCCCACTGTGCGGGCCGTCTGAGGGCCCGCAAGGCGGCACCAGATGTCCGATTGATAAGGGACCCAACGCAAAAAATCGGTTTCACTCAGGAAAACGGACGATTGCGTGTCTCGCATCCACTGGTCGAGGAAATCCCAGACGATGTCGGCAAGCCGACGCGGGGGCCAACCGCGCGCAATCATTTCCCAACCATTGCATCCGGCCAGCCGTTCCTCGAGTAGATAGGCATGTCCCTGTGAGTTGCCGTTTTCAAGGATTCTCGGCAGCGGGGGCGCTCCTCTCTTGAAGGATTCCGACATTTGCGCCGTATTGCGCCTGGCCCGCGCGAGAGCGTCTCCCCCACCTTCATCAAGACCCAGCTTCAGGATCGCGCCTCGGTTCGGCGTGCCCCGGTTTTTCAAGAAGACAACGCATCCGCCGTAATCGCGCAGGCTGGTCTCAGCGATCTCGTAGCCCGCCTGCTGCGAGCAGCCCACGCGACTGACGATCTGCTTCAAAAAATGGTGGCCGCCCAGTTCCGGAGAAGCTACCAAGCCGAATGCCGGCGCTATCCAGGACAACCCCCCAATTCTCGCGAGGAGCCGCTTCCCGTATTTCTTCCACACGGAACCGGACCGGTACAGAGAGTCCAATTGGACCGCGTCGTGGGGCGACAGGATCCGGTCAAACGTACGATGATTGGGGTAGAGCAACACCGTTTGCACGGTGGCAAACCCAGCCTGGCGAAACAGCTGCTCGATCCCGGCAGCCGAATAGGTGTAGGTGCGGTAGGGTCTCCCCCGTGCGAGCAGGCTATAGAGCCGAGCCAGCGGTCGCGGCAGCAAGGTCAGATATCGAAGGTTGCAGCCCTCCTGCGATTGCCCCAACAGGAATTTCAGCGCGAACCGATTTTCCACGCCGGCGTAAACCATGCCCGACGGTTTGAGCACCCGGTGGATTTCCTTGAGCAGTTCTCTTTGCACGCGGCGCGGATTGCCGGCAATCAAACATGGAATAAGCCGTAAAGCCTCACCCACATTGACCAAGTCAAAAAATTGGTTGGGAAACGGAAGCGGCAGCGCGTCCCCCGCCTGCACGTAAGTAAGATTGTGCATGCCGCGTTGTTCGGCCCGCCTGCGCAGAAGTTGTAGTCGCTCGGGGCTCGGATCGACACTGTAAACCCGGCCGACTTTGGTTGCCAGGTTGCAGCTCAAAGGCCCCCCGCCGCAGCCAAGCTGCAGCGCGATCGTACCGGAAGAAAGGGGAACCAAGTATTGCCAAGCCTCGCTGCTATCGATTCCGACGGCCCATTCCAGGGCCGCCTTGTCCTCGGGTGGCAAGGCACGAGAAACCTCCCACCACGCCTGATCCCAGCCCCGATCCCGGGCTCGTTGATCTAAATCGCGCATCGTCCGAAAATCAGCATCAGCTGGCCAATTATCGGCGGTTGCGGAAAAAACCGAAATCCCGCGCCTCATTGGGAGGCTCTTTTCACACGCCAAACCATTCCGGTATAACGCGCAGCCCGGCAATTCCACTTGATACGGCTTCCGGTCAGCTCCGAGCCGGACCGGGGCACGGACAACGGTTTGGTCATTTTTTCCATGATCTGCTTGGTAGCTTGAAGGCGTACATTGTCGAGGCCCGCCGCGGGTATCAAGGGGCAGCTGCCTCGGTGATGCACATCCGTTCTCCTTCATAACTTCTTCAATTTCAGCCCGCAAATCTCGTTCGCAGGCCCATTGGACATTGAGCGCCACCGGGGGCTGACCCACAACGCGGTTAATCGTGTGTCAATTGTGCCTTGAGCTTGTACGTGATTGCACAGGCAGTGAATCTTGCCAGCCGGCCATCGTGTATTTCCGGTTCTGACTGGCAGCTGCTCGCCTCATTCCGCCAGGCTTACTTTCGCTGCTGTCCCTCCAGTCGAGATACATACTGAGCTGCCGTCCGGCGAACTTGTTCCAAGCCTTCGTCGGCAAAGGCAGGCGCACTGTTGGAGCCCACTTCAATGGAGTCGAGCAGCGACGTGAGCCAGGCTTGCGCCGCTGTCTTGGCCTCGCCATCGGATGCCGAGGCGATGGACTGCTCGAGCTTCAGCAGATGGCGGTAGTCGTCGATGGCCTGGCGATAGCGAACAAGGTCGAGCGCGCGTCGAAGGCTGCCGTCCTGGTGCGGGAATACCGCCAAAGAGTCCGCTTCGCGGCTGTCGAGGTCATACCAGGGGTCGGACCCCACGACATTGAATGCAAATTGCAAGTGGCCACCGCAGCCAATGCTGCGCATTTTGTAAAGGTAGATGCCGCGACGATAGCGGCCCTGCAGATTGTACAGGGAGCACTCGCTGCCTTGCTGTCTGACGTATTCGATGGCGGCCTTGCTGTGGCTCGTCAAGTAGAGATGGCTCACCAACCCCGCGAGTTTGCTGCGCTCGTCCTTGCCCGGATCAAGCATGCTCGTGAAAACGCTGGTTCGAGCCTCGGGCAGGGCTTGCTTGAACGCCCTCGCGACATGGAGGGTATCCGCAAGAGAGTCACCTCCAGGTTCGTCGCCCACAACGTGCTCGAGCGTGAGCCAGCCGTTCCGCGCGCCATGATCACCGATTGCGGTGAGGATATCGCGGAGCACGTCGACATAGGGCTTGCCATGCCGGGCGGTGTCCTCGACCCTGTAGGTCTCGAGTCCCTCGATGCCCATTCCGCCGTAGGTGTCTAGCGGCCCGCGGAAATGGTCCTTGACCGCGGCCATAACCCTGTCGGCATGGCTAAAGTCGATTGTCGGCCGGCCGGCCTCATAGCCGGAAAAGCGTGGACCACCGATGCCGCCGGTAATGGCGGTCATTCCGTGTTGCCGCAGGATATCGACGGTCTGGCCGAGCTCCGCATTTCGGCGCCCGTCCAACTCACGAAATACCGCTCCGGTGTAGTGAGTGCCGACCCCCAGATAGCCAATTGGTATGTCGGCCGCCGGCAAGGTCCAAGCGTTCAATTTGATGGCAATCGGGAGTGAATGAGTTATTCCGCCACTGAACTCGAGGGTCAGCAGGCCCTCCGCGAGCCCTTCCTTGGCGTCATGAGTCTGTTCCAGCTCCAGCCAGATACTGCGCGAGCGTCCGGCCGGCACTACGACCGGCTTGCCGTTGGCGGCGGGCAGGGGGTCCAGCAGTCGCGGCACATTCCAATAGACCGTTCCGTCGGAGGTTGCCCGCGTGGTCTTGAAGCGCACGCTGCTGGCGGTCGCCTGCACACCCGGGACGGAAACGCGGGCGGCGAGCAGTTGCAATTCGTCCGCTGCTGTAAGACCGATTGCCAGCGTCCGTCGCTCGCCGCGCGCAAGCTCGACGTCCAGCCTGTCGACCAGTTCTGCCGCCGACGGCCAGTCGTCCGCTTGGATGGGAAGCGATGTGTCGCGCTGAAATACCCAGAGCTTGCCGTCGAGTGCGTTGGCGGAGGGCTTGGCATACGTCGGGCGAGGCGGCGCCAGCTGTTGGTATTCCTGATCGAACTGGCGATTGAGGCGCCGCCACAGCTCGTCCAGGAATGCACTCCCCCGTTTCTCTTCCGCGGCGGGGTATATGATCAGCGCGGACAATGCGAGCGCGTATGGATTGCCACCCGATTCAAAACGGATCTCGAGCTTGCCGTTGGCAACCTCGACCTCGAAGCGATGAGGCACATACCTTGCACGCACGTAACGCTGCCAGATGTTGTCGCCGGGCCAGTCCTCGTCATCTGAGTGCTGCAGATATTTTTGCAGGAAGTCGGCGGCGGTCGGCCTCTCGTCAATGACCGTATTGCCTTGAGCGAAGACCTGCCTTTGCGTGAAGTTCGGGTAGTAGTCCCAGTAGCCGGGGTCCTCGAGCATCATCCATACATGATAGCGGCCGTTTGGCAGGTCGAAGTCCAAGCCACCTTTGTGGAACGAAATCCAATCGCGGAACAGGTTGTCGGGATGTCGTCGGTCCTCGATGCGGGCGATCTTTGTGCCGGCAGAAATCCCGAAACCGCGCCACTCGGCATAGTCCATTGACGGATGGAGCGCATGGAACCCGCTCATCACCGGTGCCGACGCCGGACCAACATCCAGCTTGATCAACCGCGGGAAATCGTTTTCGAAAGGTTTCTCCGGCTCGAGCCGGACGTCGTCGATAACCAGGTCTATCTTCGCTTCAGAGGCAGATAGGAACAAATGGGTGATGTGTTCCAAGTCGAGACGTCGACCGGCGCGCACGGCAATCTTCTCGCCAACAAATACTTGGAGTGGAACATGAACGGTCGACGACCCAGGCGGGACGATGGAATACCAATTCACGCGCGACCAATAATCCCTGGACGATGCATCCCGGATCTCGATGTAAAGTTTCTGCGGTGTCGAGCTCGCGTTTCGCACCTCCAATCGCAGCTGGTCGTAGGCACGCCAGTCGCTGGGAAGTCCGCTGGACGCGTCGGCCCGCATATATTGACCCATCCGCAGTAGCGCTGAGCGCTGGCCCGCGATCGGATTGGGAGAAGGCTGCCAGCCACCCGTGAAGATCGAAGGTTTGCCCCCCTCGAAGTCATCCAGAAGCATTGCGGCATCGGCCCGCACCCGGGCGGGGACGTTCCCTTGGAGGCGTGTGCAAACGGCTCTGCGAGCGAACCCGGCATCGCCGCAGTAGCCGAGGAGAAGCGTGTCGTTGAAGGTGATCTTCGGCTCAAATCGCAACGGTGCGCTGCTTTTCGTCTCGAGTTTGAAGCTGTCCGTCAGCTGGCGGCAGCCATCGATCGCCACCAGCCTGACGTCATCAACGAAGAGGCGTCCCGAACCGTAATTGAAGAAGTAGATGATGGCGCTGCTGTCGGTCTTGACATTGAAGATCAGCTCGAACCTGCGCCAATCGGTGGTGCCAGCTACAAGAGCGTGGGAGGTCTCGCCTTGTCCTTCGATCGCAATGTGGAGAGTTGATGTAAGATTGAACACCCCTGGCGCCAGCACGCTTGCCCCGACAGCTCCAGTGAGCCGGTACCCGCAAGCGCGCAGGCGAAGCTTCTGGAAAATGGCCGCCTTGGCGGGACCACTGTTATTCAGCATCGCAGATCGCTGGCCCTGGTAGGCGACTTCTGACGTCTGAACGACAACAGCCTCGCCCTCCCATCGCCAGTGCGACCACCCGGCAATTTCGGCCGGCTTGTCGGCGATCTGCTCCAGGTCGCCATTGAGCAACAGGTTGATGGCGGCAGGGGGCCGCATAATGAAAAAGAACAAAATCAAGGATACAAGAAGAAGCAGTGCTGCTACGATCAGAGAAGAAATCAGTTTTTTCTGACTGCCGTGGAGGAGCATACCGGGTACTCATAGATCAAAACGACTGACGAGACGCCGCAGCGGCTCTTGTGATGCCATCCGCGCCGGAAGCCTCTGTAAGAATATTATTGATATCCTATCGATCCAGCTTAGACGCAAGTAGATTCTGCCGGAAGTGATTGGGCCGCGCGGACGCAATGTCGGCACGGGCGTTTCCCGCTTCACCAGCGCCCTCGTCGACACTTCTGAGCCAGGGAAGGGAGCGTCGCTCTGCGCAGGCTGAAGAGGTTCGTCTGTGGATAACGCGCCGCGCGCCCTTTCCCTTCGCTGTGGTTTTGGGGCATATAGCCCGCTCTGCTGGTCATGGGAGAAGGCTTGGACCAGGGACGATCGGCAAGGCCTTTTGGAATTTCCAATGGTGACGCGCGTTGTGGCAGGAAGACGCCCATGAGCGGTGAAACATGGACGCGAACTATGATGCCGTCGGAGTGACCGCCGGACGACATTCCTAAAGTGGCTCGGACACCGGGTGCGGCAAGTGCTAGTCCAACAGCCAATTGCTCGGTGGGGCAGGACGAGTTATCATCCTGCGCATGGGTTCAACTTTAGGCTGAAACGCCGCATGAGTTCACGTCAGCCCGCGCTGCCCACCTCGCGACAGGCTGGTTTGGTTAGCCGCCACCGTCAGGACGTTTTTGGCATACAGCGTCCATCACGAGAGTGAGAGCAATGCTTTTGCAATTCTTCCTGGTTTTCGGGGTGGGCTTCCTGATTGGAATTTGCGGTCTTAGAGTTCTGTCGGTTGTTGCCGTTTCGGCGGTGCTTCTCGTTGCCTGCCCTATTGTCATGCTGAACGAGCAATGGTCGCTGCTGGCCACCACCGCATTCGTTTATGCCTTGCTGTGCACCCTTTTCTGGGGGTTTTTGGCCGGAAGCCTCACGTTGTTTCGCATCACGAGGAGTGAGCGTAAGGACTCCTTGTCCGTGTGGATAGCTCATCGCCTAGCTGCCGGCGACAAGAACTAGCCGGATTTGGACGCGGAGCAGATGCTAACGGGCCGTCTTGTCGCGAAGGATGACGAGAATGGTTTCGAGCAGGATTTTCAGGTCGAGAGCAGCCGAAATGTACTTCGTGTAGTAGAGATCGTAGCTGAGCTTTTCGCGCGTCTCGCGTTCGTCACAGGCATATCCAAACCGGACCTGCGCCCAGCCGGTGATGCCAGGTCGAACCAAATGCCGGCACGGGAACGTCGGCATGGCGTTGGCGTATTCTGAACAAAGGTGCGGCTGCTCGGGCCGGGGCCCGACCATGCTCATATCCCCCCGCAGCACATTCCACAGTTGGGGAAGCTCATCCAGTCGATAGAGCCTCAGCCACTGCCCGAGGGGCGTCACGCGTCGGTCGCCGACCTTTGTCGCGGTCCGCACATTCCCTGGCAGCTGTTGCCCTTCCGGCTCCATCGTCCGCAATTTGTAGATGCGGAAAGTCGTTCCCTCTAGCCCTATGCGATCCTGTACAAACAATATCGGTCGCCCCATGGAAACAGCTATGGCAAGCGCCCCGAAAATCGCGAGCGGCGCGGCGATCGGCAGCAACAAAAGAACCAGCAACACGTCCACGTAGCGCTTCAGGTGCAAATAGACCTTTGCTCGGGGGTCCAAAAGAACATGATCAACCTGGAAAAGGTCCGCTGATACCCGCCCCCGCAACCCCTCGACGTATTCGGCGAGATGGCGAACCTCTACGCCCGACAGCATTGCATTGGCGATATAGCGATTCCAGCGTGGATCCATTTCGCGCGAAAGATCAGCGAGCACAAGATCAAAGGTCGTCGGGGGCACCTTTTCGGAAAGGATGACCTGGCCGCGTGGCCCGACCCAGTCAATCAGTTCGTTGGAGGTGGCCTGGGGCACGATCCCCATTCGCCTGGGCCTTGTCCTTTCACTCAGCACTACGAGGCAGTTGACGATGACAAGTGAGGCGAGAAAAGCCGACAGCATGATCGGACGGGAGTAGTAGAGGCGGAAGCTTACGACGGCGACCAAGATCGCGGCGTGGACACATATCACCATGATCATGGCGCTGTTCAAACGGTGCGCCAATCGCCCCTTCAGTTGAAGCCCGATAATGGCACAGAGCAAATTGGCGCCAACGTTGACGGCGATGTACCGCAGGTGCATCGGCTCGAGGTTCGAAGGCGACGTAACGCCGTACGCACAGAACGCGTATGCCAATGGGAGGATAATAACGGAAAGTGCAATGAGCAGCAGCGGCGTGTATTCGAAACTCGCGGTGCGCCGGCCTTGCCGCGCCCCCGATATTACATCACTTGGCCGAAACTCTTCCAGACGCGCGAATAAACCCATCACGCACACCCCGGTGCTCAAACTAAGACTGTCCTCCCCAGCACAGTCTCAAAAACTCAGCCCCGTCCCGTATTTTAATTAACGTATCAACGTATTTTAGACTTGGCAAGCATCATTCGAGCGCCGTAATACGCAAGCCGCCAACGCGTTTAATCCCACAGAATACCTGTATGACTATCTAGCAAATTCAATTGGTTAGCTCGGCCGCCCGGATGCCGTCTGGCGGTGCCTCCGAGATACGGTCCGCCGAATGAACACCGTTTCCGAATGGTTAAAAACTGCAACATTGAAATAAGTGCGCAGCAACAGGCCAGCAGCCTGCGCAAGCAGCCGACGCCTCCCAGAATGAACGCCGGGAAGAGCGCAAGCAGGAAGTCCGCAACGAGCCTGCCTCCCATTGGGTGTCCATGCCAGGCACCATCGGCCGCCCGACGGCCCCAGTCCGCGCAAGTCCGCCACGGCGGTTGCAAATGCGTGTCGCGATAGTATGTTTTCTGGCATACTTGGAAGACTAAGTGTGGGGACCAATAATTGGTAGTTCTCGCGAAGATTCGAGGGTTTGGACTGCGGACGCCGGGACCAGCGTCCGGTTCCCCAAGTGCGAACCTGCCCGCATTGGACGGGGTGCGCGGGATCGCAATTCTTTGGGTCATCATGCACAACCTTTATGCGATCGACGGGCCGCGGTTTCCAGGCATCCTTGGTTACCTGGTCATGATCGGTCTCGCCGCGGGGTGGATGGCGGTGACGCTGTTTTTTGCGTTGAGCGGCTTCCTGATCACCGGCATTCTGCTCGACAGCCAGAACGACCCCGGCTACTACCGCAACTTCTACGCGCGTCGCGTGCTGCGGATCTTGCCGCTGTACTACGGCGTGCTGCTGGTTGCATTCGTGCTGCTGCCGCTGCTGGGCCCGCTGCCGCCGCGCCTTGCGGCCGACCAATCCCACCAGGTCTGGTTGTGGGCGTGCCTGTCGAACTGGACCGCGCCGTTTGGCATTGCCGACAAGACCTTTCCGCACTTCTGGTCGCTTGCTGTCGAAGAGCAGTTCTACCTGTTGTGGCCGTTCCTGCTGCGGCGGCGCAGCGCGGTCGTGGTTATGCGCCTGTGCCTCGGCATCGCCGTCATCGCGTTCGGCTTCCGCGTCGCGATGTGGAGTTTTGGCGCGCCTGCCGAGACGCTCTATTCATTTTCGGTGTCCCGCATGGATGCGCTGGCGCTCGGCGCCGCGGCGGCTGCCGCCATGCGCGTGCCGGGCCTCGCGTCGGCGCTGTTGGCCCGCTGGCAGGCTCTGCTGGCGCTGGCGGCAGTGCTGTCCGCCGGCATTGCACTGATCCCGCACGGGCTGTGGGCGCGCGAGCCGGCGGCCCAGATCTTCGGCTACTCGTTGGCTTCGGTCAGTTTCTCGCTGCTGGTGCTGGCGCTGGCCTGTGCCGACCGGGCGGGCGATACTTCCTGGTGGAGCGCCGTTTGGCGCATCGCACCGCTTCGCGTGCTGGCGAAGTACAGCTACGGCATGTATGTGTTTCACAAGCCGCTGGCCGACGCGGTCGGCGCCCCCATGATGCGTGCGCTCGGACCCGAAGCGATGAGCTCCCTACCATACAATCTCGCGTACCTGGGCATCAGCACCTTGGCGACGCTGGCGATCGCGATGCTCTCGTATCATGGGGCTGAAAAGTATTTCCTCAGGTTGAAACCGAGAGTCGCGCGGGAGAAATCGGTGCTGGTTGCGTAGAAACGATGGGCGAGACGCTGCCGCGGTTTTCCGGCTCCTCTCGAGTGTCCGTAGCGAGGCAAAGTGCCAGCCGACGTGCTGCATGGCCGAGGCACCCTTGGTTCGCCGGACAACGGGAGCACACATTTTGTTGCATGTTGGTCCCATGAATGATCGGGCGCTCGGTATCGAGGTCGTCGCCCAATTCACCGACTTGCAGCGTCTCGAGCCCCAGTGGCGGGCGCTGATCGAGGCGAGCGCCAGGCCCGAGCCCATGCAAGACCCTGCATGGGCGATGACCTGGTGGAAACACTACGGCGCAAGGCGCGAGCTTGCTGTCGGCGTCATCCGTGATGGTGGTGACCTGGTGGGCTTGGCACCCATGTGCCGGCGCACGGTCATCTATTGGCCC
>Ga0075024_100000694_pt1 | contig 12699 bp, 13 predicted proteins | sample Str013_2_FD_71389 | JGI IMG/M metagenome (GOLD analysis project Ga0075024, IMG submission 71389) | Freshwater sediment microbial communities in response to fracking from Pennsylvania, USA - Straight Creek_MetaG_SC_2013 | ecosystem: Environmental > Aquatic > Freshwater > Creek > Sediment... | reverse complement strand
CCTTGTGGTTCATTTCATTGGCGGCAATCGACATGACGCGAGAAGACAGATAGGTTTGAATTTCCGGGTCAATGTTTTTCACTTCCATTGCGCCACAGCAATTCCAATTCTTTACATCTTCAAGCTCAAGCCCAAGCGCGCCTGCCACCGCGCGGGTGGAGCGATTATAGCCGTGGCCCGTGCCATCCAGCGCGCAGCCTGGATAGTAAGCGACCTTCTTCAGCGTATTCAAAACTTCGGTCATGACAACTCCTATTCCGCAGCCATGTGAGCAGATGGCTTCACTTCGGCCTTGGCCATTTCGATCAACCCATCCAGCCCAAGGGCGCGCTCATGGTCCCGCTTTTTCTCCGCCACATATTCACTGATGGCATCTCCTGCCGCCGCCCAATTTTTAGTGCGTGGTGCGCGCAATTGTTCCAATCCCATGTGGATGAGCAAGGTGATGGGAAGTTTGCTGACCAGCTGCTTCACCATCTGGATCAGCCAATCCTGCATGAGTGATTGGCCAGTGCGCTGGAAGAAGCGCTTGATGGTGCGGCTCTCTTCGATACGTCCGCGTTTGATGATCTGGTCTGTGAAAATGTCGTCAAAGGCGGTTGACGGACGCTCTGGCGTGTGGCCCTTTAATTCCAGCCAATGGGCGGTGGCTTTCATCACGCCCTCAGGGTTCACTTCTCGCGGGCAGGCGTTGACACATTTGTTGCAGGACACACACTGCCAGATGATGTCTTTGTCACGCAGCAGTTCTTCTTCCATGCCTGTGCGGATCAAATAGATCCAATAGCGCGGATTGAAATCTGGGTTCAGCGCATTGACGGTGCAGGAATTGGTGCAGGAACCACATTGCCAGCAGCGGTGGATATTTTCAGCGCCGGGCAGGGCGGAGATTTCCTCCTCCATCTGCTCATTGTAGTCCTTGATCACACGCGTCTTGATGAAGGTGCTCCAATGGCCGGAGACGTCGATGCCATCAATCACCAGATTTTCATGGGTACTGAGATTTTCGGGACGGATGAGGGATTTTTCGTGAATTGCCATTGCTTACCTCACTGGCCCAACAAATTTGTGTCTTCAAGTATGAAGGCGGTGCCGTCGATGGATTTCAGGCGGGTTTTTCCAGAACGCGGCTCAACACCATCAAGGCCCAGCAGACGACGGGTGTATTGCATCGGATCTTGCTCCGATGAAAAATCGGTGCGCAGATAGCTGCCACCTTGTGAGCAGATGTAATGCGAATAAACTTGGGCGCAGAGCAGATCGACGTAGAACAGCACATTGCTGAACACGCCGTTTTTTGTGAGGAATTCGGAAAGCTCTTGGCGCAGAACCAGGAACATGGCGTAGTTGTCGGGGGCTGGAATGATGATGTGGTCAACATCATCAGCAAACCACATCTCACGCAGCGCGCCAGTGTTGGTGCCAGCGTCCCACACCCAGCGACACATCAGCGGGTAACGTTCTGGGTCAAAATAATGCAGCGTCTCGGCAGCAAGGTCACGAATGAAGGCATGTTTGCGATCATCAGGAAAAAGCTTGCAGAAATCTGCCAAGCGCTGATCGGTGCGGCTCGTGTCTTTGGTGTCATCCAATAGCGTCACAAGGCCGCCGCGAATGAGGTCAAAACCTTTGGCATCGAGATAAGGTGCAACACGGCGGCGCACAGGCGACATGAATGTGCAAAGGCCCATGAAGGCCTCTAGCTCTAGCGATTGCACCTTGCCTTCGCCCAGAGCGTCTTTGAAAAGGTTGGCCTTGAGCGACAAGGCCTGAACGTAACGTTCAATGCCGCCCAAGGCCTCCGCCCCCGCGGTCAAATTCTCCAAAGCGCGCAACAAAATGGGGCCGCTTAAATCAAGCTCAGGCCGCGCCGCCTCCAAGGGTGGGATGCGAACTGAGGGATGTTTGCTTGAGGCGGCCAATTGCATCACCTATTCCGCCGCCTGCAATTTGCCGTTCACCACACCATAAGCCGCAATGGCAGCGGCATTGGCTTGGGCAATCGAGTCGTCAATGGTTTCAGGGCCGGTGGCAGCGCCTGCCACAAACACGCCAGCGCGAGAAGTGGCGCCCATGGTGCCATAGCTGTTGGCACGGTCAATGAAGCCATGGGTTTCGAGCTTCACATCAAAGATTGCGGATAGCGTCATGTTATCCACATTGGGGTCCATGCCGATGGCGTGGACAACCATGTCAAACGGAATGGTGATCGGGCGTTTCACCAAAGTGTCTTCGCCTTTGACGATCAGCTTGTCACCATTTTGGGTGACTTCGGCAATGCGGGCCTTGATGTATTTGACTTTGAACTCTTCCTGGCTCTTCCAATAATATTTTGTCTCGTAGAGTCCGAAGGTGCGAATATCCATGTAGTAAATATAGACATGGCAATCTGGCAACTCTTCTCTGATTTCCATGGCGATATTGGCCGATACGGTGCAGCAAACTTTAGAGCACCATTCACGGCCAATCTGCCTGTCGCGTGAGCCCACGCAGAGCAAGATAGCAACGCGCTGTGGCTTCTTGCCGTCAGACAAGCGGCGCACACCTTTGCCGGAGGAAATCATCTGCTCAACCTGAACCGTGGTCACCACATCAGGATATTGCCCAAAGCCCCATTCGGGCTTGTTGATGGAGTCAAAATGCGTGAAGCCGGAGCACAGAATGGTTGCCCCCACTTTCACATCTTTGCCATCAGATAGAGTGGCTGTGAAGTTGCCGGCTTCACCTTTGAATGATTTCACACTTGTGGAAGTGCGCACATCAATCAGCTTATTACTTGTCACACGCGAAACCATGCCGCCGATGGCGTCTCTGGCCCATTCACCTGAAGGCACCAGTTTGGCATAGCCGGAAAGAATAGGCGCGCCGCCAAGCTTGCTTTCCTTTTCGACCAGAATGGTCTTCTGCCCAAGTTGAGCCAGCGAATGCGCGGCAGACAGACCCGCGGGGCCGCCACCGACGATGAGAATAGGTTTGTTCATGCTATTTTTCCGACACGTTGAAAGCCCGGGCCAGAGGTGATCATGCGGCGCGGGTCATAGAGATTTTCTTGTTTGCCCCCGGCCTCGATCTGTTTGAGATAGGCTTCAAACTCGGCCTTCTTGGCTTGCCAATCGATGCCCATCTTTTCCATCAGCTTTTCAGTGGCTGATGCGTGCCAATGCGATTGCACAATCTTGTAAGGGTGTGCGCCGAGGGCGAGAGCGGCAAACTGACAATCCGCCAGAATGGGCAATTCAAAATCCTTGCCATCGGCCTTGCCGATCCATTGGTTTTTATCGAGTGTGGTGACGCAGCCTGTGTCATGGCCGATCATCACATCAGACTTGGCCTCTTCAACAGCCACTTTGATTTTACGGTCGATGGCAAATGAACGGGTGAATTCACGTTCTGAAATAATATGGCGAAAGCCAAAGCCACAGCAATCATACCAGGTCGAATAATCAATCACTTGTGTGCCCAGCGCTTGCATGATGCCGGTTGAAACAGCAACACGATTGCCGTCCAAAACGTCATCATCATAGATCACATCTTGCGGCACCATTTTGTAAACATGGCAGGCTGGGTGAATGGTGGAACGAATATTGCTGACGTCGATAGTCTGGCGCGCTGCAATGCGCTGGCGCATCACATGAACCCATTCCGAGTAGTGCACGATCTCTTCGGGGATCAGCAGTTTGCCATCAACAAGACGGCCCAACTTGCCGAGAATGGTTTTCACTTTTTCGCGCAGTGTTGCGGAATTCAACAGATAGCCGCGTACTTCTTTGTAATTTCCGAAAGATGTTCCGCAATGCACCAGCGGGTAATAGTAACCTTCAGGAAGGCCCTCAGCCTTGGCCGCGACATAGGCCTGATGGAAATTGCGCAAGAAAACGGTGGCCAGACTTTCCAGATTGCCAATGCCAGAGCCGTGATAATTCCAAGCCGTGCAAGAGGTTTGATCCGTCTCGTCCAGATATTTGACGCCCAGCTCATTCATCAACCAAAGGAGAGAAGCGGGATAGCCTGGGATATTGCCGCATTGGCCGCAGGATTTATGGTGCCACAACTGCGTTGTTGGAATGCGCTTTTCCCAGCCGTAAAGCGTTTTAGCAATTATCGGCTCATGCTCATCCTTGATGCGGTGAACAATGATCTGGCCTTCCTTTTCAAGTTGCCACATCTGATCACGCACGTCTTGCACGCGGTCTTTGTTGGTGAGCATCGAACGTTTGTCGATCTTGGCTTCCACCCAAGAAGTTGCCATGCGGGCATCTTCGGGGCTGAGGTTGGCTGGCCGCCATTCAGAGCCATGGCCGGTAAATCGCTCGCCGTTTTCGGGTGCTTTGCTTGCCATTCTTTTGCTTCCTCAATCTTCGTCTTTTTGTTCTTCGATGAATTCATCCCATTCATCGCGCTTCTCTTCCATGATATCGCCGATCACATCGAAGAGGTTTTGGTCAATGGTTTCGAGTTGGTTCAAAACACCGGTCATTTCCCAGATGGTGTAAAGCTCAACCGAGGTTTTGAGGTTCACTTCCCAAGCAGTGGCCGTCGTATTCAGGGTTGGCATTGGGATGGCGCGGCGCAGAAGTTTGAGAGGCGCTTTCACTTTTGTCAGATTGGGTCCCCAATCCGCAAAATGGTCTGGATTGATCATGTCCGGGGCCAATTGATTGCCGGTGGAAATCAGTTTCAACATCACGCGGCTGAAAGGGCGCAACACATTCTTGGCCGATTCCATGCCGTGTTTGATGGCCGTTTCACGCATGATCATGATCAGGCCGCCGGGAGAATTGCCAAAGGGGCAACGCGCCGCACAGGTGTAACATTGCGCGCAGGCCCAAATTTTCTCTTGCATCGAGTCGTAGATGCCTTCGAGATTTTCTGTCCACAAAAGCTGCACAATTTCGCGCGGGCTGAAATCATAATAATGCGCAGCAGGGCAAGTTGCCGTGCAGATGCCACAGTTGAGACAACCATTCAGCTCATGATCGTAGCGAACGTCTTGTTGAATGTCTTTGAAGATGCTTTCGAGCTTCACTTGCGGAACAACAGGCGCCTCCGAAACCGGATCGCCAATGAAATCCTGAAACCGCGTGCTGTGATGATCGCTCATGTTCAGCGCCCTAATATGTCAAGACTTTGCAGTCTGTTTCCATGATTTCTTCAATCAGGTAAGCGCCACCGACGATGCCTGAACATTCCGGAATAAGATCATCCTTTGACATGTCAAAGAGATCAAGATTGGGAGAGCAGCATTTGAACACCACGCCTGCTTCATGCGCATCCTTGATGAAGTCATAGACTGATTTGGGCGAACCTTCCTTCACCACAAGTTTCTCGGCCACGCCCTTTTTCATCAGGCGACCTGAAGTGGCGGTGCAGATAACCTCCACTTCATATTCCATCGCGGCGGCAACGGTGGCTTGAAAAAACGGCGCGCCCAACTCTTCACCGTTGCGCGGATCCGTATTAGCCATAACAATAAACAGCTTTTTGGCCATTCTATTTCCTCTCAAAATCGGTGGCAGCTTTTCGCCGCTCTCTCTATAATATTAGAATATGCTTATTTAAGGCTCGCCTCAAGCAGAATCTTGTGTTGTTGATCAGCGCATCAGACCCGTCATTTGGATGATGCCTGTCATCATCGGAACAAGCGCATCTTCCAATGGACGGTTGAGTGTTGCCAGTCTTTCCAACTCTGGGCCGGGGTTTTCGGGGCCTTCCTCAAACTCCATGATCAAATCCTCAGCCATGGCGCGTTTAAAACCGGGGTGGCCCGCAAAGCCCAGGACATTGCCACCGATTTGAAAGATGGCTGGTTCGCCTGAGGGCGATAGTGCGAGGATTTCGGCATAGGACGGAGGTACAAGCCTGTCTCGCCCGTAAGTGATCAAAGGAAATGTCTTTGGCAAGTATCCGTTCAGTGCGGCATCCTTGCAGCGGGATGCGGTTTCAACTTTGAATGACAGTGGAGTTGGTTCTGATCCCCCGTCAGCGGCTATCGCCAGTATCTGGGCACCAAGGCCAATGCCAATCACGGGCTTGCCACTCATCAAATAAACCCGTGTGAGTGCAATTTCATCCTCCAAGGTCGGCACATTGCGCGGGCCAGCCGAGCCCCAAGGCCCGCCGCCAAGCAAGACAAGCCCATCAACCGTGGTGTTGCGCAAAGGCAAAGGTGTGCCCTCGGTGAATGGTCTAAAATACTTGAATTGTATCTTGCGACCTTCAAGGTGATCTTCGATCAGGCCCAGATATTCAGCGGAAGTGTGCTGAATCACATGGAGCATTTTCATGTCTCTCATGCGGATTGTCCTATTGCATTTTCAAGTGCTGCGGTAAAATCATCAGGTGTTGCAGACAGCAACCCGACATTGGAGTTGGCGAAAAAAGTTTTGACTGTTTGGGCAATTTCGTTGGTGAGCGTGCCGCGCAAGGCGGCCTCAAGATCGTAGATCTTGCGTGGGGGTGTTACAAAGAAATCCCCGCTGATGACGACTTCTCGGAGCCGGTTATTGAGTGGGCCTTCAAGGCGCAAATGGGCGAAAATGGTTCCCCCATTGCCAGTAAAACTGCCTTTCAAGATTTCCGGTCTTTTACCCAGCCCGTCAATTTCATGAACGAATTCATTTGTGCCAATTTCATCGTGATAGAGCTTGTCGGCCAATTGTTCTTCGGCGTCGGTGAGCGGCGCAGGCACCATGTTCAAGCCGAGCTTTTGTGCAAACCCTTCCAGCAAGGCCTGCTTAACCTCAGCGATTGACGGGGCTTTGCCTTTGAGCAATTCCTTGAGCGTGACAATGCGCTGGGCGGCCGTCAATGCAGCATGTTTGGCCAGTTTGGCGTCAGGGATGTTGAGCAAGGAGACCATCTTCTCTGCGTCCATGTCCACCAAGACAGTGCCTTGATAGAAAAATGTGCTGCCGTCAAAAAAGCCGCCTGTACCAGAAACCTTGCGCCCATCCACTTCTATGTCATTGCGCGGGCGGTAACGGGCGTTGATGCCGAGCTTCGAGAGGCCATAGGCGGCGGCTTCGCAAATTTCTTTGGCAAGGTCGCCCAAATTGGTCACGCCTAAAGTATCGCGGTGGAAAACCAGCTCCCAACCAAATTGTCCTTCGTCTAGGTAGAGTGCTCCTCCGCCAGTGATCCGCCGCCCGACGCCAACGCCCGCTGCCTTGCAGGCGTCCAGTCGCAGTTCTGCTGAGAGGTCTTGATGGCGGCCCACCAACGCCGTCGGAGGGAATTGCAGAAAACGAAGGGTGTCTGGAATCTTGCCCGCCTTGTGCAGATCAATCATGGCCTGATCGAATGCCATTTGGGCGCGGCCCTCACGCAGGCCCGTATCAATAATGCGAAACGGCTTCATCAATTTGTGTCTTCAAACTCTTCGCCAGGCACATAAGCCTGGCCTGGTTTTTCGCGACCCAGCTGTGAACGAATGCGCCGAATATCCACCGCTTGGGGCTGGAAGGGATAGCTGGCGATATTGCTAGGTGGGCTGTCTCCATAGGGCCTGTCACAAGCGGAAATATCTTCTGCAAATTTGCCGGGGCAGCCGGAGGTGCGGAATGCGATGCCTTTATCGATGATGGTGTCGAGTTCGCCAGTGGGCAGACCAAAATCGACCACGCGGCCATTCCCGTCAAACTTCATGTTTGAAACTTTTTGGCCGCAATAATCGATCAGATAACGCCCCAGTTGCACGCGTCGCCATTGGTCACGTGGTGTGGCGGGCAGATGGTCCATCAATGAACCTTTCTCTGGAAAGAAGCAGAACATGTGGCTATGGCCGCCCAGTTCAACAATTTTCTGAACCAAAGATAGCGCCTCAAATTCGGTTTCGCCCATGCCGATGATGATATGTGCACCCCACTTTTGTGGCCCGAAAATATCACGCGCATCCATCATGATGTCCCAATATTTTTTCCAGTTATGCGGGCTGTCCACGCCTTTGCCTCTGGTGCGATCAAATAGCGAAGGTGTTGCTGCATCTATGGCCACGGTGAAAATATCTGAACCCAAATCATGCAACAGCTTCACATCATTGCGCGTCATGGTGGTGGGGTTAGAGAGAATGGAAACGGGCATGGCCGATGGATCAATTTTTGACGTCCACTTTTTCAACACCGTTACCGTATCTTCATCTGAACGCGGATGGGTGATCATGGAAATGCACATGCGGTGAAACGGGCTTCCCGCCACGTCACGCGCCACGATTTCGACCACTTCATCCATTGGCACTGCGGGCCAATCCACACGGATGAAGTTGCGATCAGCATAATCACGCTCAGCTTCACGGTGGCGGGCCAAGCCACAATAAGCGCAATTGGCACGACAGCCTTCAGGATAAGTGAGCAGCAAATTCAAACACCGTGTACAGCCACAGCGGTGCATCTTGCCATCAACCAGCCCCAGTGTGATGGCCGCGGCAGTGGACATTTGCACATATTCAGGTGAGCGCATGGCGGGTGTCTTGATGCGGTAATCGGGCCGATAGAGCCCACCTGGTGCGATGTTGTCAGATTTTACCCGGCCGCCATTTTTGAATTCGGCGGCCACCGGCACATTGGGCTTTGGCTGCATGTTTTCAAAGGCGTTGAAATCAAGGCCATTGGCCCCGATGGGCGATGGAATGGCGGCTTCGCGTTTGATGCAGGACATGTTTTCTCCTCAGGCCGCCCAGTATTCTGGATAGGCAATCCAGGCGGCTTTCAAATCAGTTCTTTGTGGCGATTGACCCGCATCATAGCGTGCCATCAGTTCAGAGCGGCGCTTCAAAGCGCGGCGCAGGGCGGGGCCGAAAATATCTTCGAGTTCTTCTTCGTAATCGGCGGCGGCATGGAATTGGCCAGCCAGCAACTTTGCGGCTGCCTCGCCAGCGCGTTTGCCCGATATGACGGCGGCACTGATGCCTGCGCCTGTGATCGGATTGGTGAGGCCAGCCGCATCGCCAGCCAGCAAAACCGGAACGTTGCCGATCAACCCGACTGCCTGCAACATGCCGCCAACTGGAATGGCACCACCTGTTGTGTAAGAAATTTCCGCACCCACGCGGCCCTGTGCCATCAGGTCTGCATGAAGAGCCGACAACAGGGGTTTCAAAGTCTTCCGCTGGCTGGGCACCACGCCAATGCCGAGATTGGCTTTGTCGCCCTTAGGGAACAGCCAGCCATAGCCGCCGACAATTTCCGGCTTGAGGAATATGTCTGTGGCCTGGTGTGGCTGCAGCAGCGGCAGAGTGATCTGGCGGGATTCAACGCAAGCGTGGTTCACCTGACCAATTGCGGCTCCGACTTTGGAATGTGGCCCATCGCACCCGATCATCACTTTTGCGGAAATTTCCGTCCCATCCAACAACACAACTTGGCTGTCGGTGTGGATCTCACGAAGTGGCACGCCAAATTGACATTCAGCGCCAGCGGCAATTGCCTCACGCACCAGTTGCTGATCAAAGGCGCTGCGCGAAATCATGTTGCCGCTGAAATTGGGGGTGAGATGAGCCTTTGCATCATCAACGAAAGTGACCATGTCGGTGATGGATTGCAGCTTTGAGGCGTTTAGCCTTTCGACTTCTATTCCAATCATGGCAGGCACGAATTCAGCGCATTGCACCGGATGGCCGGCCTCAAACTTGCGGTCAATTGCCAGCACTGAATAACCAGCTTTAGCCGCAGCACAGGCCGCCGCAGCGCCAGCAGGCCCAAGGCCCACCACTAAAATATCAACCTGTCTCACGCCGCGCATGGCGAAAATGCCTTGGCGTGTGGATTGTCGCCGATTTTTACCGAGCAACATGAATGTTGTTGATGGAAAGGCCTGCCAATCGCCTCTGCCACGGCAGGCACACCTTCTGCTGGAAAAGCAATTCCATCCAAACCCGCCATGACAGCATAGGCATCGGTGACGCGCTTGTGCATGCCTGCGGGCCTGGCACAGCCGAGCAGCACTTCGCGGTCTGGCAAAGTCTTTCGTGCTTCAAGAAAGACTCTGCCCACATCCGCCGTATTAGGGACGACGAAAGTTCCTGGCTTGGCATAAAACGGCATGACGACGACAAGAACCAACGCATGAGTTTTGTGCCGTCCGATTATTTCAAGTGCCCGCCCTTCGCCCAACAAGCGGCCGTAGTGCAACCCAATTACGATATGGGGCGTAACTTGCATCTTGGTTGAGCAAAGGGCCGCCAGCGTGGCCTCAAAATCCTCAACTGGGCGGTTCAGCTTGTAAACCTCGCGAATGGTTTCTTCAGCGCCAATCACATCCATCATGGCCACATCAACGCCTGCGGCTTCCATGCTCTTGGCAGCCTTCTCATCGGTAAGGGCGGTGTGGATGGCGATCTTGAGATGGGGATGGTCGTTTTTCAGTTTCTCAATGACCGGAAAGAAACGTTCATAACGAATTTCATTGTGGCGGTTGCTGCCGCCGGAAAGCAGGAACCCTTGCAAGTCTTGCAGTAAAATCAAGTCGCGCACCTTGCGATCCAAATCTTCTGGGTGAAGTGCAGGGATCATCGGATGCAGGATTTTGGTTTGGCAGTGGTCACAATTTAAGGCGCAGGCCGGGCCAGTGATTGAAAACGCCGGAAAACTGTTCTTGCCGCAGCCCTTGATTTCAGGCGTGTTAAAGTCCTTGAATGTCGGGGTTGAGAATGTAATTGGCCGCGCAATGGCTTGTGCAGAATTGGATTCGAATGCGGCGATCAAGCCTTCATCAAGGCTTGCGTCTTCCAATTGTTCAATTGCGCCGAGTGATTGCAGCCAAGTCATTCGCCATTCTCATATTAGCCGATTTGAATATGATGGCAGCAAGTCTGGCAGACGGCAATAATTAAATTTGATTGTTGCCAAATGTGTAGCAATTACATATTAGATAATGCGAATATAATGTCTAGCCGCGATAATTGAAAGCAAAAGCAATGAGCCTAAAACCTTTGAATGTTGGACAAGCGCAAATTCTGCGCAATGAAGGTGCTGTGTTGGTTGACATTCGTGAACCACATGAGTTTAACGCAGAACATATTGTGGGAAGTCTGACACACCCGCTGTCGTCATTGCCGCAAGCCATCGATACACAGGGGCATCCGGTTATCTTTTACTGCAAGTCAGGAATGCGCACCAATGCCGCTGCAAAAAAACTTTCAGTTCTTGTAAATACACCTGCCTATGTGTTGACTGGCGGCATTGACGCCTGGAAACGCTCCGGCGCGTCAGTGTCCGGTGGCGAAAAGTCGGCGGTTGCTGGCGCAACAACGTTCAGCTGGCTGCTATCAGCTCTGCGTGGCAAGTGAGTGTTGCGGATGGAAGGCGGCGACCGTTTGGGATCGCCGCCTTGATTTGACTATTTTGCGACGGTCAATTTCTTCAGCTTGTTAATGCCCGTCATGCTGAGGAAGGCCTTTTCATAGAAGGTTTCGCTCTTGCCGGTGCGCATCTTGCGCAGGAAGTATTTCTCGAACCCCACCTTGGCGAGGTGAACCCATTTACCATCCGAAGACCAATTGACGTTACGCGGCGGGATCTGTGGCTGGGCCACAAAGGCCACACCGCCGTCGCCAAAGTCTGCGAGGCAGACAGCGTTCCACGAGCCTTGATGTATGGGTTCCTTGCCGCGGAGGATGAGACCGAGGTTGAGGGCGGTGGCGGTCACCATGCTTTCAATCATGAAGCCTGTTTTTGGAACGCCACATGGAACAGCCGTTGGGCCAATGGGCGGAATCGCTACACAAACGCCCACCGCAAAGATGTTCGGAAATTTAGGGTTGCGCTGGAATTTGTCAACAATGGTAAAGCCGCGCGGATTGGAAAGCCCTTCAATGCCGCGCATCGCTGGAATGCCACGGAAGGCGGGCAACATCATGGAGTAGGCAAAGGGCAATTCCTTGGTGGAAGCAACGCTGCCATCGGCGGCCACTTCCTCAACTGTCATTTTGCCTGCCTCAACTTTCTTGACGCGGCTGTTGGTTTGGAATTTGACATGGCGCTCGCGCATTTCGCCTTCCAACAGGTCTTTGGTGTTGCCCACACCATCAAGGCCCAAATGACCAATATAGGGTTCTGGCGTCACATAGGTCATTGGCACCTTGTCGCGGATCTTGCGGCGGCGCAGTTCGGTTTCAAGAATGAATAGGAACTCATAAGCAGGGCCAAAGCATGATGCCCCCTGCACCGCACCCACCACGATGGGGCCGGGGTTCTTGCAGAAGGCCTCAAAAGCCGCACCCGCCTTTTCGGCATGGTCCACATGGCAGATGGATTGGGTTTGGCCGGTCAATGGCCCAAGGCCCTCGATCTCGTCAAAGGCCAGCTCTGGCCCCGTGGCATTGATCAGATAATCATAAGACAGCGTGCTGCCATCCTCGAGTTCCAGCGTCTTGGCTTCGGGATCGAGCTTTTTCGCCCCCACTGGTTTGAAGGCAATGCCCTTGCGCGCCATGGTTGAGGCCAGATCAACTTCAATATCCTTGCGGCCGCGCCAGCCCACCGCCACCCATGGGTTGGACGGCACGAAGTGATATTTTGGGTCCTTGGTGACAACGGTCAGCGTGTCTTCACCGCGCATCTGCGCCTTCAGTTCATAGGCCATGAGCGCACCGCTCAGGCCCGCCCCCATGATGATAATATGAGCCATGTCATTCTCCCTGATGTTCTTTATTATTTTGACGCAACATTCCGCCAAACCACACCATAGTCAAGATGCTAATATTAT
>Ga0075024_100000693_pt1 | contig 12711 bp, 9 predicted proteins | sample Str013_2_FD_71389 | JGI IMG/M metagenome (GOLD analysis project Ga0075024, IMG submission 71389) | Freshwater sediment microbial communities in response to fracking from Pennsylvania, USA - Straight Creek_MetaG_SC_2013 | ecosystem: Environmental > Aquatic > Freshwater > Creek > Sediment... | reverse complement strand
ACATGGAAGCCACCTGCCATTGCGTAATGGGAAAATATACGTAGCGGCTGGCCTGCTCTCCTACGTTCCAGTGCTTAACATCGCCAGCCACCCCGACCACTTCAAACCAGCCGTCAGGTGCAAATGAGAGCCGGAGATGCTGTCCTAAGGCGTTTCTAGCGCCGCCTAAGAAACTATCAGCCAGATTACGGCTTACGATTACCGTTCGCGGGTGATTATCCGTGTCTTGCGGGTTGAAATCCCGGCCCGCCAGCATTGGGATCTGCATTGTCTTGAAGTAATTGGCGCTCACTACTCTGTATTCAGCCAACGCACCTTTCCACAGATCCGAGTCAGTACTCCCTTGCACCAGGAATGGCGCGTTGTTATGAAGACCTGCAAAAGGCAGAAAGTCGATGATTCCCGCCGAGGTAACTCCGGGAAGGCTGCGGGAACGGCCGAGCAACTGATCGTAGAAGGCAAGACGTGATTCGTCTGTTGAATACTTGTCGCCGGAGATTTGTAGTTGAGCGGCGAGAACTCCCTGTGACACAAATCCCGGGCTTGCGGCATTGAGGTTCATGAGACTCTTTACCAGCAGCACCGTTCCTATCAGCAGGACAGTAGCCATGGCCACTTCGGCGGCTACCAGCGTGGTCCTGAAGGTTTTTACCCAACTGCTTGCGGAAACGCGGCCGCCGGAACGCACGCCCTCAATGGGACTGGTGCGCGACACCATAAAAAGCGGAGCCAGACTGCATACACAAGCCGAGAGGAAAACAACCAGGGTGACAAAGAGCAGAACTTGTCCATTGATGCCCGCCAACTCACCGCGGGAAAGGTCCATGGCTCCGCCGCCAATCACCACTGTGCTGCCCTGGGCTGCGATGGTGGCGCTTGTAGCCTGGAGCCCGTGAAACAACCGCAGCATTCCGCCGGCCATCAGGACTCCCAGTCCGCCACCGGCTATGCACAGAACGAGCGTCTCAACAAAAAGCTGCTGCGCAATGCGCGCCCGGCCGGCGCCGAGAATAAGACGCATGGCAACTTCGCCCTGGCGTTCAATCGAGCGGGCAAGCAACAGCCCAGCAACATTCAGGCAGGCTATCAGAAAAACCAATCCTACCGCGCCTTGCAAAAGCCACAGCACTGATTGCACGTTGCCCACTGTGTCTTCATAGAAAGAAGTCACGCTAAGGCCCACGCCGGAATTTGTTTGCGGATAAGCTTGTTCCAGCCCTGAAGCGATCCGCCGCATGTCGTCTTTGGCCTGTTGTAACGTCACGCCAGGTTTCAATCGAGCCACCACCTTGAGCCAATGTGAATCGCGGCGGTCTATGGTTGCACCATCGCCCAGGTTCGCCGGATCGGAATTCAAAGGAACCCACACGTCCACGTCATCCATGTGAGGGAACCAAAAACCTGGGGGAAGCACCCCAACGATGGTGAAAGAGTTGGCATCGAGAGTGACAGGTTTATCCAAGACTCTCTGACCGCCAAAGCGTTTTTGCCAAAAGCGATAACTAATCAACGCGACGCGGCTGTGGGTCTGTTTTTCTTCGTCAGCGACAAAGTCGCGGCCCACGGAAGGAGTGGCCCCTAGAATCCGGAAAAAATCGGGAGAGACCACCGACCCTCTCACATGTTCCGATTGCGCTCCGTCCCGGAAATTGAAGTCCCTATAGTTGGAGTAAGCAACCATGTTGCTAAACACGCGGTTTTGCTTTTGCCAATCGACAAAATCCGGACCGGATGCCGGGACATTCACCGTGCGCGCTTCGTAACCCCAAATTGCTACGAGCTGATTGGGCTCCACGTAAGGCAGGGGGCGAAGCAGGACTTCAAAGAGAATGCTGAAGATGGCCGTTGCCGTGCCGATGCCCAGGGCCAGCGTAATAATGGCGATCAAGCTGAAGCGTGGGTTTCTAGGAAGGATGCGAAAGGCGTAATGTACGTCTTGCCACAATCCATGGGAGTTCTTGTTGTCAGGTGCGGCTGCCATAGTTAATTTCCCGCTATAACAATTTGACGTAGTCTAACGCGCTCTGCGTAAGAAGGTTCTATAAAAAATGCTACGCCTTGCACTAGTTTGAGACTTCCCAAATTGGAACTTCTGCAACTATTTTTCTAATTTAATTTTATTGCGGTTTTCCGCTTGCTATAAAATCCACCAACGTCCCGTTGAGAAGTGAGTTCTACGGAGATTTTGGGTGCAAATGCAAGCCGCATCCCGGTCGGGCATCACACGCGGAGCTGGTTCAGCGTCAGCGATCCACGTCTGCGTTGTCAGCGACAATATTCTGATCTCCCAGATTCTCAAGAAATACCTAGGACGTTCCTCGCGATTTCGGGTTGTAGAGCAACAAAGACTCGTCCCGGAAGACCGTCTGGTGCCGTGCGTGGCAATTGTCGACCTCAACAGCCTAGGACCCAAGCCCGGAAACGTTCCGGCCTTAGAGGTCGTCCGGACCATCCTGCTCGGCGATATTGCCACCGAAGACTTGTGCCGCTTCCTCTCCCTGGGAGTGAACGGCTTTGTTCGCTATTGTGAAGTTGAACGAAAATTGCGAAGAGCCGTGGAGGTTGTGGCTTCTGGCCGGCTCTACGTTTCCCGGTCGGCGCTGGAGGCATTTGTTAGATACGCGCGCCATAGCAATACAAGCAGAATTGCCGGGCCTCTCACACCCAGACAAAAAGAAATCTTGCAGCTTCTGGAAAGCCGCTACACCAACAAAGAAATCGGTTCGCACCTGGGAATCAGCGAAAACACGGTCAAGTTCCATCTGGCAAAGATCTATTCCAAGTTAGAGGTCGGTGACCGGCATACCGCAGTGCACCAAATGCGCGTAGGGATGCCGCAGGACAAAGCTACCCCCGGCCCGGCCAACGGCGCTCACAATGCGTTGACGCCCGTCATGAGCCAAAGCGCTTTCCACGATGCAGCGCTATCGGCCCATGGTCAGGGGGTAAAGTTGCGCGCGATTGCGTGGCGGCCGCATCGTGGCCGGGAAATGCCACAGGAATTTTCCGGAAAGAAATAGTGACGCGGAAAGAAGGCGTGTCTGCATGGCAGACCAATACTTACGAAACCCGAACGCGCTCATCGCGGGCAACTCCTCAGGGGCCGTGCTCATTTCTCCGGATGGCAGCTCCGTGTTTCTGCGCAAGCACACGGACAAGTTATTCAAGCTAGTGGAACTGTTGCGGGAGCCGCATTCGCTACAGCAAATTGAAGAAGAACTGCAAGAAAGTTCCTCCGCGCTGGCGCCTCTGATCGCGCTTCTGGAAAAACGGGGCATCGTGGTGCACGGCGCCGCTGACATGATCGCAACAGTGATTCCGCAACGGGCACGCACCGAAACACCTTTGTGCCGGAACATTGTAGTAGGCATCTGCGGCGCGGTGCAGGCCGCCACCTGTATTCCTTTACTGGTGACCATTCAAAGAATTCTGGCCAGGGAAGTAGACGTTGTTCTGACGGACTCAGCGGAAAACTTCATCAGTCCAAACGTGCTGTCTTATTTTGGCTTCCGCGTGTGGAATGACATGTATCAGGCCACGGACGTCGTAAATGTCCCGCACATTCACTTGGCCGCGCAAGCCGACTTGGTTCTGGTAATTCCAGCCACCGCCAACACTATTCATCGCGTTGCCAGCGGAGCATGTTCCGATCTGCTTTCGCTCGTGATCTCCGCTACGCGGGCTCCGGTCGTGATGGTCCCCACCATGAACACCGCCATGCTGCAATTTGCTCCTATCCGAAGAAACATTGCGGCATTGCGATCGTCGGGCATCTATGTGGTTGAACCCGGCCTGGGCTGCGAAGTCAGCCGGGGACATGAAGATGAATTCAAGTTCTGCGGAATCGGCCTGACTGAGGTCAATGTTTTTCGCGGGCTCGCGGCAATCGTAGCGGCCCATGGCGAAGTGACCACTGGCTCGGCGTCCCGCAACGCGGTTCCCAGCAAAGTGTCTGCGATGCAGCAACGGGAGACTGGTCAGCCGGAAGCAGTAACGATGAAAGAACCCGCTTGAAGATGGTGCATTTTGTATCGAGCGAACCGTTGTTTCAGGGCCGCATGGTAGTAGCCGCCCCAAGTGACTTTGAATAAACGGGAGGAGATCCCTTGAACATTTCCCCGATTGTGAATCCAGTCCCGGAGAGTTTTCCTTTAACGGGAGAATCCACCGGCACCCCCGTAGCCCTGGTCTGCATGCCATGGGGCTCTATCCAAAAACCATCTCTGGCAATGGCCATCCTGAAGGGGTGCATCAAGAAAGCAGAATTTCAGCCGGAACTTCACTTTCTGAACCTGCGCTTTGCTGAGATGATCGGATTGCGACTCTATGAACAAATTTCCGACAAGTCTTACATTCATCCCGAATGGTTCTTCTCGCAAGCCCTCTTTGGTCCCGGCGGTCTGAATGAGATGCGGAACAGCTGGACCGAGCTAAGCGCCAGCACTGCCGGTCAGGAGATGCTCAAGCAACTTCGGGGCCTGGTAAATGACTCTGACACCCTTTGCGAAACTATCGCCAACGAACATGTGCCCCGGTTCATTGAAGATTGTGCCCAGCAAATCGACTGGGGAAAGTACATGGCAATCGGGTTTACCACCACGTTTGCGCAGTCATTGTCGTCGCTTCTGTTGGCTCGCCGAATCAAGGAACTCCATCCGCGCGTGAGCATCGTTTTTGGCGGAGCCAACGTGGACTCCGAAATGGGCGTGGAGTTTTTGCGCGCGTTCGACTGGCTGGATTACGTGGTACACGGAGAAGCGGAAAACAGTTTTCCGGTCTTACTCAAGAAAATTGCCGGCAACGACATGAGCGAGCCGATCCCAGGCGTCTCCATGCGTCGCGGCAACGAGTTGCTTCCCGGTGACGAAACGGCCATGCCAGTTGGTGATCTCAACGAATCTCCAACCCCAGACTTCTCCGATTACATTCAAGGACTCGAACGTTGCGGCTTCAAGTCCAAGCTGCCGCTCCATCTCTACTATGAGTCCTCGCGAGGATGCTGGTGGGGGGCGAAGCACCATTGCACCTTCTGCGGACTGAATGGCGCCACCATGGCTTTCCGCAAAAAAAGCGCGGACCGTGTCTACACCGAGATCCTGCATTTGGCGCGAACCTACCGGTGTCTATCACTCTTTGCCGCGGACAACATCCTGTCGCCGGAATATTTCACGCAGCTTCTTCCTCGTCTTTCCCAGACTGATACAGATATCGAACTGTTTTATGAAGTCAAAGCCAACATGACGCGGTCACAAGTCAAGGCGTTGCATGCTTCCGGAGTCCGGGCCATACAGCCGGGAATCGAAAGCCTCTCCTCGCGAATTTTGCAATTGATGCATAAGGGTGTCTCCGCAATCCAGAATATCCAGCTCCTGAAGTGGTGCTATGAATTCAATATCCAACCCAACTGGAATTTTCTGTACGGATTTCCAGGAGAATCGCCAGACGACTACCAGGATGTGCCTCAGCTCTTCCGTGTACTGTCTCACCTGCCACCGCCGGACAGTATGGTGCGCGTGCAATTCCAGCGCTTTAGCCCTTATTACTTTGACAAAGAAAAATTTGGCCTGACCCTGAGCCCTCTGGAACTATATGACACGCTGTTTCCCCGAGATCGCGTCCGCCTGGACAAAGTGGCTTACTACTTTGAAGGCAAGTGGAACGGACAGTCCGCGGACCCAGAGGAATACATTCGTCCCACGCGAACCGTTTGGGAAGAGTGGTCGAAACAATGGAAGCAGCAGGGTATCGCGTGCTATTACAGCAAGGGGCCGGACTATCTGGAGATTTTTGACAACCGTTCGCGGCGGACAGATGGTAGCGTTGTGCCCGGCCCGCCGCGGCAGATTCATTTGGGCGAGCGCTTGAGCGCGATTTATCTCTTCTGTGATGCTCACCATACTTTTTCCGCGATCCAGGAGATGATGCAGAACAAGTTTGGCGACAGCGCGAAAGCCGACCAGACCCAAAAGTTTCTTGATGGATTGGTGTCCCAGGGGCTGATGTATCAGGAAGGCGATCGGTATTTGTCCCTGGCGGTGCGGAACCGGAACTGGCTCCGCGACCGTTCGCTGTGAAGGCGATGATGCCGGAGCCAAACTCAGCAAAGGACGGAACAGAACAGGGAACGAAAACCCGTTCCCTCGCGATATTGACCACTCAATGTAAGCGGCTGAAAAGGTTGGTTGCGGGGGGTGGATTTGAACCACCGACCTTTGGGTTATGAGCCCAACGAGCTACCAGGCTGCTCCACCCCGCACAACGATCTTAACAGTGCATGTAGAGTCGGTCAAATGAGCGCTGGAATGCGGCGCGAAAAGGTGTCGGAGGCGGGAGACGAAAACTCTGGTCTGGATCATCGAAACTCTTTCATAGACCGCGAAAACTCGGCCGTGGATGACAGAAACTCTGCCATGACGGTGAAGCCACGGCAGAGTTACTAGTAAGCAGAGTTAGCAGCTATAGGGCAGGCTAGAAGCCAGGCGGACGCTCGTCGACGACTTTGAATTCGCGTTCCAGAGCGAGGCCCACGCGTCCGAGAACGCCTTCTTCAAAGAGACGTCCGATGAGCGTGACGCCGTGCGGCACACGGCGGGGCGGGGAGAATTTAGGCAGAGGATTGGCCGGGTCTGGAGCCCAGTCACTGCGCGCTTCAGCCACTTGAACGAATCCGGCTCGCAGCGTGAGGGAAGGATGTCCGGTGAAGTTGGTGATGGTGAGTATTTCGTCGCGCAGTGAGGGAACCAAGAGCAGATCGACCTGAGAGAAGACGCGGGCCATTTCGATGGCAACTTTCCGGCGAAGGCGGTCAGTCTGGACAAAGTCAACAGCAGAAAGGAACCGGGCCTGACGGAAGAGGTTGGGCCACGCGTCGGGGACCTGAGCTTTGAGCTGGTCGACCTGATGGCTGAGCGTGAGTTCTTCAAAAGCCGCGGCTGCTTCCGCGAACAAGATGAGATCGAGCGAGTCGTAGGGCCAATCGGGGATGGAGACTTCTACCGCCGACATGCCAAGCTTCTTGATGGTTTCGAGAGCGGCGCGGTCAACGTCAGTGGCCGGGTTTTCTTTCATCCAGCCAGGGAAGTAGCCAACGCGCAAACCTTTCACCGGAGCTGCGGCGTTGTAATCAAGTTTGCTGGGAACGCAGTTGAGATCGCCGCCGTCTGGGCCGGAGATCGCGCGAAGAACGAACAGAGTGTCTTCAACATGGCGTGTCATGGGGCCGAGCTTATCGAGCGACCAGCAGAGAGTCATAGCGCCGGTGCGGGGCACGCGTCCGTAAGTGGGACGGAGTCCGGTAACGCCGCAACGCATGCTGGGGCTGACGATGCTGCCTCCGGTTTCACTGCCGATGGAGAAACCTACAAGTCCGGCGGCAGTGGAAGCGCCGGGGCCCGCGCTGGAGCCGGAGGCGCCTTCTTCCAGTAGCCAGGGGTTTACGGTTTGTCCGCCGAACCAAATGTCATTGAGGGCGAGCGCGCCCAAGCTAAGTTTGGCGACAAGGACGGCACCGGCGTCATTGAGACGCTTTACGACGGCGGAGTCTTCGGTGGGCACGCGGTTCTTGAAAGGCTCGGCGCCGTAGGTTGTGGGGATGCCGGCGGTATCGAGAAGATCTTTTCCTCCCCAGGGGATGCCGTGCAGAGGTCCGCGATGTTTTCCGGCGGCAATTTCCTGGTCGGCTTTCTTGGCCTGCGCAAGAGCATGGTCGGCGGTGAGAGTAATGATGCAATGCAGCTTGGGATCAAAGCGCTTGATGCGGTCGAGATAGATCTGCGTCAGACGTTCTGAGGTCAGCTTGCGAGTTTGAATCCAGTGCGTCTGATGAGCGAGAGGCGCGAAGGCAATGTCTTCGTCTTTAGCTGGAACAGGGCCGGGATCAGACTTGCTGGCTACAAATTGGTCGCGCTGCGGACCGACTTTCATTCCAGGCAGCACAGGATTCCAGTTGGAATAAGGAGAAATGTTGGACTCGATGGCAACTTTTTTCGGTCCGGTGCGGCGCTCATAGACGGGAGCCATGGCACTGCGCCAGTTGCCGGCGGCCTGCGTGCGTTCAGCAGCCGTGAACTGGACATTGACCAGTTTTTCGGCCTCAGCAAACGTATTGGTAGAAACCTCAGGACCAACGGAAGGAGCGGTTCCAAATGCGGGCGGAGCCCCCGCCGGCGGAGATCCCGCAGGCTGCGCGGATTGAGGCTCAGGAGCCTTGTCGGATTTGCTGCACGAAGTGACGGCTGCTCCCATTAAACCGAGAGCGGCGGTAGTCAGGAACTGCCTGCGCGATTTGGACATGGATTCCTCCGCCGCAGATTATAGACGGAGGGCGTGAAGCGTTGTCTAGCGCGGGGTCCAGTTAGGATGTCCGGTAAAGAGGCCGCTGGCAAAACCGATCTGGTAGACCAGAAAAAGGCCGAAAGCAAGGCTTAAGATGCCGGAGGCAAGGCCGAGTTTGCGAGGGAAGTTGGAGGTTTTCGCGGCTTGTTTTTGTCCGAAAAAGCTGAACACGGAAAACGCTGAGGCGATGCTCATGGTGATCAGCATCATTCCGGCCACGGTGCCCAGTCCAAAGACGAGCAAGTAAGCGACGGCCCAGCGGGGATCGCGAATGGTGGTAAGGACCAGCAAGGCAACGGCGGCTGATCCGGCAAGACCGTGGACGATTCCGATTACCAGCGGGCGAATCTGCTGGTAGAGACCGATCTTTCCGAAGAGGCGATCGAGAAGAGCGAGCGGAGTTTTGTTCGCGATATGAGGATGCGTTTCCGGCGCGTGCGAATGAGAATGCGTGTGGACGTAATCTCCGTGGCTGTGCGGGTGCGAATGGAGCAGCGAGGGGGAATCATCCGGCGGCGCGGGCAGGTCGCGGACGAAAGCTCGTACGTTTACGATGCCCAAAATCACCAGCATGAGGCCGACGGAAAGCTCCATGCTGAGGCCGATACGAGCGGGAATCACTACACCAAAAAGAATAATGAGCGAACCCACGACCAAGATGGTGAGCGTGTGTCCGATGCCCCAGAAAGCGCCGATGAGCGCCGCGCGGGAAAGTTTGCGCTGCCGGCTGACAATAGTAGTGACGGCGATGACGTGATCGGGGTCAGTGGCGTGGCGCATGCCCAGAGCGAATCCGACGGCGATGATGGAGAGGAAACTCAGCATGGGTTTACGATCGCGAAACATTCTAAATGATTGCGTGAAGTGCAAAGACTGACATGCGGCGGAGATGGGATCAGTTGGCGGCGCGGGGTAAGGGCAGAACCTGCTGCTGGAAAAACTTCCAGGCATCGGCGTTGATCTGATCGGCCAGGGCGGAATAGTTGTGGTCGTGGCCTTTGAGTTCCTGATATTGCACGGGAAAGCCTTCACGCTGCAAAAGGTCGCGGGTCTTGCGGACTCCGGCAAGCTGGACGAAAGGATCGCGGTCGCCAATGTAGATGGCGATGGGGGTTTTGCGCGTTGCTTTCTTTACGATTCCAAAATACTGCTCTTCAATACCCATGGCGTGAACGGCCACGGCGGCGAAGATGTCCGAGTCAAACATGGCGCCGTCGTAAGCCAGGTAGCCGCCCATGGAGTGGCCGAAGAGGTAGATTCGCTGGCCGTCGAGCTGGGCCAGATGGCCGGCGTCTGAAAGGACGCAGCGGAAAACGGCCGGCGCAACGGCTTCAAACTCCAGTTTTCGCGGCAACTCAGGCGCAATGATCGCCACGTTTTCTTTGCGCGAGAAGGCTTTCCAGTTTTCGATGAAGTTCTCAGCGTGGCCGCCGGCGCCGTGCAGGATCATTATGGCCGGGAGGGGCTGCTTGGATGGTCCGGAATCAGGTGTATATAGAAGATAGGAGTATGTGCCACCGTTGCAGGCGATCTGGCGGGAAGTTTGGGCGGGTGCGGCCAGGATGGGGAGAGAAAGGGTGAGGATTGCCAGAAAGGAAAAAGATTTAAGCCAATTGAGAGTCATGTCGATGTTGGTTGGACTGTTCGCTTTCAGTTTCGTAACTAGTTATCCAGCGCGGGCCGCTGTTTGTGCCACTCGGTCTGTTTCTCGTAGGCGCGGGCCAGAGACAACACAACGCCTTCGGAACCGGGCGCTCCGGCGATTTGAATTCCGATAGGCAATCCGGATTTGGAGAACCCGCAGCAGATGGAGACAGCGGGCAATCCGTAAACATTGAACGGGCGCGTGTTGCGCAACAGGATGAGTTCTTTCGCGCGCAGATCAGCGGGGGCGGTTTGCAAGTCAGCGATCTTAGGCGGCAGCAGCGGGGTGGTGGGCGTGATGATGAGGTCGGCTTCTTCAAAAACGTGCAGAATATCGCGCCGCTGGTGGAGAAGGTCGCGGTACTTTTCAATATAAGCGGCGGCGGTCACGTCCGATCCGCTGCGGATACGTTTGAGGGTTTCCGGGTCGTACAGACTCTCATGCGCCGGCAGATAACGCTGGTGATACACGTAAGGTTCGCAACGGACCACGGTGCGGTCCATGTCCGTTGAGAGGCTGATTTCTTTCATACCGGCGGTGATGCGGGTGAGAAGAGCGAGCGCGGTATCGACAGCGTGTTCGATTTCAGGGTCAATATCTTTCCAGAACTCACGAGGAACGGCCAAGCGAAGCGAGGCGCAGGGTTCTTCAATGGCGGAAGGATAGAAGACCGGCGAAAATTTCTGGCAGTAGATGTCGCGCGGGTCATAGTGAGCGATGGCCTGAAGCATAAGCGCGGCGTCGAGGACCGTCCGCGTCATGGGGCCGACGTGGTCGAGCGTCCAGGAAAGAGGAATGATGCCACGAGTACTGACCAGTCCGTAGGAAGGCTTGATGCCGACGATTCCGCAACAAGAAGCGGGCAAACGGATGGAGCCCGCGGTGTCGGTGCCAATCGCGCCGTAACAAAGGCCGGCGGCTACGGCCGCGGCCGCACCGGAAGACGAGCCTCCGGTGATGTGTTCCGTGTTCCAGGGGTTGCGTGCGATTCCAAAATGTCCGATGACGCCGCTGCCACCGTAAGCAAATTCATGTAAATTGAGCTTGCCCAACAGTACGGCTCCGGCAGCGCGAAGGCGGCGAATGACTTCCGCATCTTCTGATGGGACGTTATGTTCCAGCACTGCGCTCGCCGCGGTCGTGCGGACGCCAGCTGTTTCCGCCAAATCTTTTACAGCAACAGGAATACCGTGTAGCGGACCTTTCCACTCGCCGCGCTTGATTTCCGCTTCCGCCTTTTTGGCTTCTGCCAGGGCGGACTCGGCGGTGACCGTGATAAAAGACTTCAACTGATGATCGAGGTGCTCGATCCGCGCGAGGCAAGCCTGCGTGAGGTCAACCGGTGAGATTTCTTTCTTCTGAACAGCTTGGCTGGCTTCAGACAGGTCCATCAGGTGCAGAGGCGTGGTGCGATGATTTGTACCGGCAGGCATAGATCAGAGAATATCATTGCCAAGGGCCCCGTGAGCAGCGGGTTTTGAGCGGATCGCCTGCCCGGAAGTCCAATGAAGCGCAGGCGGGTGGAGGAGGAGCTTTTGGGGACGGTAATAACGAAGCGGTGTTGGATCGTGAGAACGCTATTGGGAGCGGGCCTGGCGTTAGCAGTGCTGGGCGTAATGGCTTATCGGCATCCAAGCATGGCTGTGGACCAGATCACTCGGTTTCAATCCTGGCGGATTGGACTGGAGCAGCACGAGATCAAGCTGGGTAAATATCGGATCCATTACGTGGTTTCAGAGGACCCTGTTTCCGGGAAACCGGGCAAGCCGCTGGTGCTGGTGCACGGACTGGAAGGCCGCGCCGAAGACTGGCTGCAACTGATTCCACTGCTGACAGCCAGCGGTTACAAGATTTACGCACTGGATCTGCTGGGATTTGGACGGTCAGAACATCCTGATGTGGATTATTCCATCGCGCTGCAAGAAGACATCTTGCGGCAATTCATTGACAGCCAGAATCTGCAACAGCCGGATGTGGCGGGATGGTCCATGGGCGGCTGGGTCAGTTTGAAGTTTGCAGCGGAGCATCCGGAGCGCGTACACCGGCTGGTGTTGATGGACAGCGCCGGGCTAAAGTTTGACGCGGTGAATGTGGAAGCGTTGCGTCCGAGGAACGAAGCTGAGTTGGCACACATGATGGAGGTGTTGACGCCGCATCCGAAGCCGATCCCGCGATTTTTTGCGCGGGATATCGTGAGAAACCTTCACAGCAATGACTGGGTGGTTGGAAGGGTGCTGAAGTCCATGTTTGCGGGACAAGACCTGATGGACGGCAAGATGCAAACGGTAACCATGCCGGTGCTGATCCTGTGGGGCAAACAGGACGTGTTAACGCCTCCGACGATTGGCGAGCAGATGCATCAAGCGATGCCGCAGTCCTTATATATAGCGGTGGATGGCTACGGGCATTTAGCGCCGATTGAAAGTAAAGAGATCTTTGCGAAGGAAGTGGACAGGTTTTTGAAAGCAGAGCCACCGTTGGCGGCGGGGGTTAGGGAGATTAGGGAAGGGCAGTAGGGTTCTCGGCTAGTATGGAGAGAATTCCCTGAGCCGACATGGTGGTCCCGAGCATTCTCGGGGTCCTTCGACTTGTCCTTGTTTCGCGGCGCGAAACTCGGCCTGCGCTCAGAGTAATTGTCTGACCATTGCTGGAAGTGATTGTGGCGTTCAGCTTGCCGGTTGAATCGATGGCGCCCGCCAAAGGCAAATCCAATTGAATGCCAAAGCATAGAA
>Ga0075024_100000690_pt1 | contig 12724 bp, 9 predicted proteins | sample Str013_2_FD_71389 | JGI IMG/M metagenome (GOLD analysis project Ga0075024, IMG submission 71389) | Freshwater sediment microbial communities in response to fracking from Pennsylvania, USA - Straight Creek_MetaG_SC_2013 | ecosystem: Environmental > Aquatic > Freshwater > Creek > Sediment... | reverse complement strand
AGTGTTTGTTGCCGGCCGGAAATACTTTTTGCGATAACCAACTCCTCATTTTCGGCAGACTTCACCTTCATCAGGTAATAACCGAAAAAATTGCAGAGGAGAACCGTCGCAAATACAATAATGGATATCCGAATTAGCTTACGGAAGGGGCTTTTCATGGTTTCTCAGAGGATTACCTACCCTGAGTAAACGCAGAAAACACAGATTTAAGTTTCCTCGTCGGTAAAATAAACACTTAGATACCAAAATAATGTCCTAGATGTTAACTGGTTGCAAGATTATTCCCAATTCCGGAATAAAGGCTCCACGCCAAGACGCAAATGAGGCGCAAAGTCGCAAAGAAGAGGTTCTATTTGCTACTTTGCGCCTCATTTGCGTCTTGGCGTGGAGCCTTCTTAATAATCTATCACCTGCTCTTCCATCGCAATCGGCAATTCCCGGAATTCATATTGCTGGTTTCTCAGCTGAGGTTCAAACCCGGCTTCGCAGATGGCAGTTTGTATACTCTTACTTGTGAAGCGATGCGGAGCGCCCGCCGCGCTGACTACATTTTCTTCGAGCATGATGCTTCCAAAATCATTGGCGCCGGCTTGCAGGCAAAGCTGTGCTGTTTGTTTTCCGACCGTCAACCAGGAAGCCTGGATATTTTTTACGTTCGGCAACATGATCCTGCTGATGGCGATCATGCGGATATATTCATCCTGCGTCGTGAGATTATGTACACCACGAATTTTCGTAAGTAAAGTATCAACGTCCTGGAAGGTCCAGGGAATAAAAGCCAAAAATCCTTTTGCGTCTGCTGGTTTCTGTGATTGCACATCACGGATTTTCACGAGGTGTTCAAACCTTTCACGTATCGTCTCCACATGTCCGAACATCATGGTCGCAGAAGTAGTGATATGCTGCATATGTGCTTCATGCATGATGTCGAGCCACTCCTGAGCGCCGCATTTTCCTTTGCTGATAAGCCTTCTCACTCGGTCTACCAGAATTTCGGCGCCTGCACCCGGCAACGAATCCATGCCCGCTTTCCTCAATGCCACCAGAACATCATGATGACTCATTTTCTCAAGCTTACAGATATGTGCAACCTCAGGTGGCCCGAGCGTATGCAGTTTTAATGTTGGATACAATTTTTTCAGATCGCTGAACAAAGAAGTATAAAAACTTAAACCAAGTTCAGGATGATGTCCACCTTGCAACAATAATTGATCACCCCCCCATCGAAAGGTTTCTTCAATTTTTCTTTTGTAAGTGTTTATATCCGTTATATACGCTTCGGGATGACCGGGTATCCGGTAGAAGTTGCAGAACTTGCAATTGGCAATACAAACATTCGTTGTATTCACATTGCGATCTATCTGCCAGGTTACTTTTCCATGTGGCACCTGCTTCTTCCTGAGCTCATCGGCAATGAACATCAGTTCTGTCAGTGGAGCCTGCTCAAATAACCACACGCCCTCTTCCACCGTCAAATATCCCATTTCAAGCGCTTTTTTGTATAGCCCGGATAAATTCATTCAACGATTATTTAAATTCTTACAAAGTTAATGCAGCGAAATGGTAGTACAGGATTTTCATTATTTCCTTGTAACGCAAGTAAAGTTTTGCTATTTTTAGTAGAGGACACCATGTTTTGCTGTTTGCCTTGCCTCACGATCATGCGCACCCAGGAAAATCAAAACTACCCACTAACCATGTGCTTGCATAAGAAAACATTCACATTTTTTTTCCATAGAAAGTCCGCCACTTTTTTCTCTTCGCTCGCGATTCAATTCATTTTTTTCTTTTCGTCTTTTACTGTTCACGCGCAGGAAGAATTCATTCCTTCTCCTTCCCGCTTTATCACATCCTTTTCGTTTAACACATTTACCGGGGGAGTTGTTGTCATCCGGGCGCAGTTTGGCGATTACCCGGACACCCTGAATTTTATCATGGATACAGGCAGTGGAGGTATTTCACTTGATTCGGGCACCTGCCAGCGGCTGAAAATTCATACAGAAGCTTCAGATAAAACCATAAGAGGCATTGCTGGTATCCGTCAGGTAAACTTTATTTATAAGCAGAAACTTCGATTGAGCGGTCTAACAGTCGATAGTCTTGATTTTCACGTGAACGACTATGACGTGCTGAGTAGTGTTTATGGCGATAAGATCGATGGAATTATCGGATACAGTTTTTTTTCACGCTATATAGTCATGGTCGACTATGACAGTTCCAAAATTTATGTGTACACCAAAGGCTATTTGAAATATCCTAAGGGTGGTTTTTTATTCCATCCTACAGTGTCGAACTTGCCCATACAAATTGCCAGGGTAAAGGATGACCGAGATATAACTTCCAGGTTTTATTTCGATACCGGAGCAGGATTATGCCTGTTATTATCATCCGATTTTACTATTGATAGTGCATTACTGGGTGCAAAAAAAGTTGTGGTCCCAACTCAGGCCGAAGGGCTGGGTGGAAAAGCTAATATGAAACTTACTACGGTCAAAGAGTTGAGGTTTGGCCCATACAAATTTAGAAATATTCCCACCTATGTATTCGATGATGACTATAATGTAACCTCTTATCCTTCCCTTGGAGGATTGATCGGGAATGATATCCTTCGCCGGTTCAACATTATACTGAATTATGAAAGAAGGGAAATCTACCTGCTCCCAAATACTCATTACCGAGACCCATTCGACTATTCCTATACGGGGTTGGGGCTATATTGGATTGATGGAGAAATAAAGATCGGCGATGTGATGAAAGATTCCCCCGCCGACAAAGCAGGCTTCAAAGAAGATGATATTGTGATAGCCGTAGGAAACAATTTTAACAAAAACCTGCAAGCCTACAAAACCCTCCTGCAAAATGTGGGAGATCGCGTAAAATTCATTGTCAAACGACCCGAAGGACTGGTTCAGCTTACCCTTAAGGTGAGGAGTATCTTATAAATTCTTTGGCTCCGGATTCCTCAACTCTTCCTAATTTTGCGGTCTTTTCCATCACTACCCTTTCGTTCAGGCGAGGGGGTCAGAATTATTTACCATGGTGAATTTTGAGAAATTTCAATTGGATAATGGGCTAAAGCTGATCGTTCATGAGGATTCGTCTACCCCAATGGCCGTATCGAATGTCTTATATGATGTAGGTGCAAAGGATGAGGATCCCAACAGAACGGGTTTCGCGCATCTTTTTGAACATCTTATGTTCGGCGGGTCCGTCAATATCAAAGATTTTGAGACACCGCTTCAAAGTGCCGGGGGCGAGAACAACGCTTTTACTACCAACGATCTTACCAATTACTATATACAGCTACCTGCTGAAAACCTGGAAACCGCTTTCTGGCTGGAAAGCGATCGCATGCTGTCTCTTGCCTTCAGTGAAAAAAGTCTGGAAGTACAACGGAAAGTCGTGAGCGAAGAGTTCAAAGAACACTATATCAATAAACCTTACGGAGATGTTTGGTTTAAGATGCGCGAGCTGGCTTACCGGGTTCATCCTTATCAATGGATGACAATCGGCAAAGAACTCAGTCATATTGAGCACGCAAAGCTTGCGGATGTAAAAAATTTTTTCTGCCGTCATTATAATCCCGCCAATGCAATACTTGTGGTGGCTGGCCGGGTAAAAACCGCAGAAGTTCTTGAACTCACTAAAAAGTGGTTCGGTACCATTCCAGCGGGTGAGAAATATACCCGTCACTTACCGGCAGAACCAAAACAAACCGCAGCGCGTAAACTCGAGATCAAGGCCGAAGTTCCGTTGGATGCCTTGTACAAGTGTTATCATATGGCTTCGCGCACTCAAGATGGATATTATATTACAGACCTCATTACTGAAGTGCTGGGTGGTGGCGGTTCTTCGAGACTGCATCAGGCTTTGATCAAAGAGAAAAAATTATTCAGCAATATTGAATGTTATCATACCGGCTCTACCGATGCGGGACTCGCGGTGATCGAAGGAAAGTTGATCAAGGGCGTTTCCATGGAAGATGCGGATAAAGCCATCACAGAAGAACTGAACAAAATGAAAGCCGATAAGATTGCCGGGAAAGAACTCACCAAGGTGATCAATAAAACCCAGTCTGCCATTCTGTTTGAAGACATGAGCGTAATGAATCGTGCAACCAGCCTCGCGATGTATGAACTGCTGGGCGATGCAAACATGATGAATACAGAGCTGGAAAGATATCAGTCGGTGACAGCGGATCAAATTCTCACCACTACCCGTGAAGTTTTTGACGACAATAACAGCAACACGATTTTTTATTATAGCAATAACTAACCAGGTTGGGATTAAAAAACATTGGGACTATGTTGAACAGGACGATAGCACCGGAAATATTAGACGCAGTGGATTTCAATTTGGTTTTGCCATCATATCAGAAAACCGTTCTTAAGAACGGGATTGAAGTATATGCAATTGATCTGGGCACACAGGAAACCCTGATGGTAAACTGGGTTTTCAATGCAGGAAATTGGTTCGAAGAAAAAAACCTCGTCGCAGCAGCAACCAATTATCTGTTGAAAAACGGAACGTCTAAACGAAATGCTTTCGACATCAACGAACATTTTGAATTTTTCGGTTCCTACCTGAATCGTTCCTCTTCGAATGAAACAGCGGAGATCACACTCCACTGCCAGGCCAAACATGCTGGTGAACTTCTCCCCGTGGTAGCAGAACTTATTGTCGACTCAACTTTTCCGGAAGAAGAGCTATCGATTTTTAAAAAGAACATGCAGCAGCGGCTGCAGGTGAGTTTGCTCAAAAACGATTTCGTTGCGGGGCGACTGATAGAGGCAAGCCTCTTCGGAGATCATCACCCCTACGGAAAATACAGTAGCCTGGAAGATTATGCAGCACTCCGCCGCGAAGATATCATGGCATTTTACAAACAATATTATCAGTTCGGCAGCTGCACCATCTTCGTTGCAGGCCAGCTACCCAAAGATATCTTTGCACTGCTGGAATCCGGGTTTGGTTCACTTCCACTGACTCCTCTGTCACCCATTACCAATTGGAAAGCGCATCTTATTACACCATCTTCCACAAAAAAATTATGGGTCGACAACGATCCCAATGGCGTACAGGGAGCCATTCGCATTGCGCGCAGTTTTCCTAACAGGCATCACCCGGATTTTCAAAAAGCACAGGTATTGAATAATATTTTTGGTGGCTTTTTTGGTTCAAGACTGATGGCCAATATCCGGGAAGACAAAGGCTACACTTATGGCATTTACAGTTATTTACTGAATCAAACACAGGAAAGCGCCTGGATGATCAGTACTGAAGCCGGTAAAGAAGTATCGCGTGCAACTATCGAAGAGGTGTATAAAGAAATGCAGGGTCTTCGCGAGAAAAAAATTGGGAAGGAAGAATTGCAAACTACGCGGAACTCAATGATCGGAACAATCCTCGGAGATCTCGATGGCCCTTTCCAGGTTTTGGGAAGATGGAAAAATATTCTGCTCAATAACCTCAACGCAGATTATTTCTACAAGGGTATCGAGACCATTAAGACCATCTCCGCTAAAGATCTCCAGGAGCTGGCCAACAAGTATTTGCAACCAGATGATTTCTATGAATTGGTGGTCGTTTAAATCACCAAAACTTCATACCTTTTAGCACAATTATTTGCTATGAACATCATCGTTCGCATCCTTGTGTCCGCCGTCGTTGCCTTTGGACTTTCTTATCTACTCAAGGCAGGAGTTCATATCGATACGTTTTGGACCGCTGTTGTACTGGCTATCGTATTGGCTGTGTTGAATGCGATCATTAAACCCATTCTGATCATCCTCACTTTTCCTATTACCATACTTACCTTTGGATTGTTTCTTTTAGTAATCAATGCCGCGATGATTTTACTCGCCAGTAAATTTGTGGATGGCTTTAAAATAGATGGATTTTGGTGGGCCCTACTGTTTAGTCTCTTGCTCTCGATCCTCACCTCCCTGCTTTACAACGAAAACAAAAAAAAGGAATAAGTTGTTTTTTCATTGTTGTTATTCCGTAGTGAAAACTTGAACTTTACAACATGCAATTCGACCGCAAAAACCTTTCCAGCGAAGAGCTCATTCATATTTACCGAAGCATCTTATTGCCACGCCTGATCGAAGAAAAAATGCTGGTATTGCTGCGGCAGGGCAGGATCAGTAAATGGTTCAGTGGTATCGGCCAGGAGGCCATTGCTGTAGGCGCCGCGCTGGCGCTGGATATGGACGAATGGATCATGCCTTTGCATCGCAACCTTGGTGTTTTTACCTCGCGCAATATGCCACTCCACAAATTATTCATGCAATGGCAGGGTAATAAAGCCGGATACAGCAAGGGGCGAGAAAGAAGTTTTCATTTCGGAACCCGTGAACATCATATCTGCGGAATGATATCACATTTAGGCCCGCAACTCGCTATTGCAGATGGAATTTCACTTGCATACAAACTGCGCAAAGAAAATAAAGTATCGCTCGCATTCACCGGCGATGGAGGCACCAGCGAAGGCGATTTTCATGAAGCGCTCAATGTAGCTGCTGTATGGGACCTACCGGTAATCTTTATCATCGAGAACAATGGATACGGACTCAGTACTCCGATCAATGAACAATACCGTTGCGAGAAACTGGTTGATAAAGCAAAGGGTTATGGAATGGAGGGAGCAAGAATCGATGGAAACAACATTCTCGAAGTGTATGATACGATCAAAGGCATTCGGGAATACTGTATTCGTAATCAAAAACCTTATCTCGTCGAATGTATGACTTTCCGCATGCGCGGGCATGAAGAAGCCAGTGGCATTAAATATGTTCCAAAAGAATTATTTGAGGATTGGGGAAGAAAGGATCCGGTGGCAAACTATGAGCAGTTCCTCTTCAACGAGGGCATCCTGAATCAAGAGGCGATAACATCGATTCGCAAGGAAATAAAAAGCTATATCGAGTCCGAACTTAAGGGAGAAGAATCTCAAATCATTCCTGATACGAAAGAAGAGCTGGCAGACATATATGCTTTCCCGGAGAAAAAAAATGTGCCTGTGCTGAATAGCGACATTTCCGAAGCGGGTCCCGATAAAAGATTTATCGATGGAATCAAGGAAGGATTGAAGCAAAGCATGCAGGCTCATCCAAATCTCGTTTTAATGGGGCAGGACATCGCCGGTTATGGTGGTGCTTTCAAAATCACTGAGGGCCTGATGGATGAGTTTGGGAAAGAAAGAGTACGGAATACGCCGCTCTGCGAAAGCGCCATCGTAGGAACTACACTCGGACTTAGTCTAGAAGGATTTAAATCAGTTATGGAAATGCAGTTCGCCGATTTTGCAACGGTCGGATTCAACCAAATCATTAATAATTTAGCTAAGATCCATTACCGCTGGGGACAAGCCGCCGATACCGTCATTCGCATGCCAACCGGTGCGGGTGTAGGTGCTGGTCCATTTCATTCGCAAAGCAATGAAGCCTGGTTCGTGCATACTCCCGGACTCAAGGTCGTTTATCCATCGACTCCGATGGACGCAAAAGGTTTGCTGATTGCAGCGATCAATGATCCTAACCCGGTAATGTATTTTGAGCACAAAGCGCTCTACCGTAGTGTGAGTGGTGTGATTCCTGAAATGTACTACGAAACAGAAATCGGCAAAGCAAGATCTGTGCAGCAGGGCGAGTCCGTTTCGATCATTACCTATGGCGCCGGTGTTCATTGGGGAATATCATATGCTGCAGCCCATCCTGAAATCTCTCTCGACATTCTTGACCTGAGAACATTGTTACCCCTGGATTATGATGCCATCAGATCTTCGGTTATCCGTACAGGTAAAGTGCTCATATTGCACGAGGATACGTTGATCGGAGGAATTGGCGGAGAGATCAGCGCCTGGATTAGCGAGCATTGTTTCGAAAAACTCGATGCTCCTGTTATGCGTTGCGCCTCCCTCGACTCTCCTATCCCATTCAATATTGAACTTGAGAAGAATTTCCTCGCCAATACAAGACTGGATGAATATATTCAGAAGCTCTTGCAGTACTAGGCCGAATCCTCTTTTCTCGGACCAGCAACCCCATACTTCTTTCTGAAATAAAAATAGAACGGAACACCGCTGAACACCAGTACGAGGCCGATCAGAGATTGCTTCGTTTGTACAATCAGCGTATTGATCACGAGTGTTAGTGAAAATAAAATAATTACAAACGGAACTACAGGGTAACCGATAACCCTCGTTCGTATAATCCCTTTTCTCTTCATCAAGACCAATCCAAATGCAACCAGTCCGAAAAAAAGATATCCGCCGAAGATTACGAGATTGGTCAATAGATCAAAGGTTCCACTAACCACAAGTATACAGCTCCATACCGAAGAAAAGAGCAGTGACATGTAAGGTGTCTTGAAAGCAGGATGCACTTCCTGCACTTTTTTGAAGAATACATTTTCCTGTGCCATGCGATAATAAACGCGCGGGTAGGTGATAATGCAACCGTTGACCGCGCTGAAAGTACTGATCATGATTAAAACTGCTATCACTACCCGCCCGGGGTTTCCCAAAATCATTGCGGCTACTTCCGCAGCGGCAATTTTATTTTCGCCTATAGCAGCCAGTTGCGAAAGCGGCATGACTTTGATAAAAGAATAATTGAGCAATACATATAAGATCATCGCAATTCCTAATCCACTGATGATGGCAATGGGAACATTCTTTTGCGGATTTTTGATTTCTCCTGTAATAAAAGTGATATTCGCCCATCCATCGTAAGCCCATAATGCACTGAGTAGCGCACCAAACATGGCACTGAACAGCGCTGTTTTTCCAAGCGGCACGGATGTCGTTGCTGAAATACCATGCGGGGTTGAAAAGAAAAGACCCAGGATAATGATCAATGCAATGCCCAGGATTTTTGCTGAGGTCACAACATTGTTTAACGCGCTGCCTTTTTTTACGCCGCGGTAATTTACCCAGGTCAATGCGGCGATCGTCAGTACTGCAAACATTTTGATCCCGGAACTAGCGAAAGGAAAAAAAATGCCCCCTATGGATATCGTTTCCATCGAATGTAGCGGATCAGGAAAATGAACCAGGGTATTTACAGATTGCGAAAACACAAATGCCAATGCTGCGATGGAGCCGCTACCTCCAATCATAAAGATCATCCAGCCATATAAATAAGCAACAAAATCTCCGTAAACCAACCGAAGGTATTCATAGACTCCGCCAGAGGCAGTTGTCATGCTGGCCAATCCCGCATAAGTGAATGCCCCGAACATCGTGATCGTTCCGGCAATGATCCATGCCAACAGGATATAAAATTCATCCAGGCCCGTTTGCGACATGGGTGCAATCTTTTTATACACCCCCGATCCGATCATAATCCCTGTAACCAATAAAATTCCCGTTGGTAAACTCAAGACTCTGCTAAGAGAAATTTTCGTGCGGTCGGTTTGCTCAATGGGTTCCTGCATATGCTATAATTGATACTGCATTCACAAATGAAAAATTATTGACCAGGATGATAGTTCTTTTCTGCATGTTGCAATACATCCTCTTTGTAAAATAGAACATCCTTGAATTTCCCCTGCGCATACATTTCTGCCTGATCGGCAAAATGTTTCGAATCAGGATCACTGCATTCACCACCCGTCAACAGCGACTTGGCTTTTATTTTCGGGCCAAATTCCACCGCGCAAATAAAACTATTTCCCACAGTCCCATATCTTTTTTTAGTAGTAGGATAACTGCGACTCACAAAGGAAGGAAGACATCCCCAGGCAGAAGATGCCATAGCTACCGGAAAACTTGGCATCATGTCATTAAAATCAGGTTCGGGTTTTCCTGAAATCCTTTGATACCGGTTGATGGATCCCCAGGGCATTCGCCAGTCGCCATATGTTGCTTTTAAATGATCAATCCCCTTTCGCAATGATTCTACAAGATCCTTCGGATTTACCGTGGCCAGGAATTTTTCTGTGTGCTTTACCTGGTCTACAAATTCATAATCATCTTCTGCCAATAAGATCCTGGAAAGAATCGTTTGCCCAAATTCGATTGCGAGCGTAGTAGCCACAGAATTTTCCTTTGCATAATAATCCCAGGCTCTCAGTAAGTCGATCGGTTCTTTGAGTTCCTGAAAAATAGAATCACTCTTTGAAGCGCGACCATCAAAGGCCTTAATCAATGCCGGGATCAACAATTTGAAACCTGCGAGATAGGTGTCATATCCTGCCTCGATCGTCTTCTCGATGGTAAATGCAGAACCGCGACTTAATACTCTAACGGCATTGACCCCGCGAAAATTATCTCCGTCAGGCGCCATATAGTGCGGGAAATTGGCTCTGGCCGGACTGTTTTGCCCAGACACAGAAAACGGTGTTGAATTACAGTTTTGTATCCATCCATTGAGCGGATTGTAAATGTGAACAATTTCATTGATCGAATGAAACCCTTTCCATTCCGTGGCAGCTACGGTTCCATCTACCGGTCTTGCCCAGTCGAAACTCGTGTCACGCCGTGGAATAAAATTTCCATGCCAGTACGCGATATTTCCTTCCGCATCAGCATATACTGTATTATTAGAAGTATTTTGCCTGAGATCCATCACCATTTTGAATTCGGCAAAGTTTTTGGTTTTTGTTCGCCGCCAGCTTTGAACCAATGCCTTCATCGATCGATTTTGGGCCTTCAGGCTCAGCCATTGTCCTTTTCTTTTTGTCATCACCGGCCCATGGTGTGTGTACCAGGCAACAATTTCCCTGGATTTCAAACCCTCATTGGTGAGATAAGAAAGCCTGATCTTTTTTTGCGTTATGGGCTTTTCTTTATGCTCATATTCATAGTACCAATGATTCCCCTTTTTTGATATTTTCTCAGTATACAGATCGGCCACGTCAACAGCGCTCGAAGTGTGCATCCAGCCGCAGTGCTCATTGAATCCCTGGTAAACGAAGAACTGGCCCCAGGTTACTGCTCCGTACACATTGAGTCCTTCTTCACTCACTACCTGAACTTCTGGACGAAAATAAAATGTAACATGTGGATTGATAAAAAGGATGGCATGCCCCGACGCTGTTTTCGAAGGTGCAATGGCAAAGCCATTTGATCCGGTAGCTTTTTCCAACTCGTCTTCATATGTTTTCTGTACGATTGGCTCATTGCTTCCGGAATAAACATTTCTTAGTTCAGTAGCGGAGACCCCGGCTGTGTTGATCGCCCCGATGCTGCCATCCGTCCAAAGCAAAGCATACCAGGGTTGGAATCGTTTCAAAAGAACAGTCTTTTGCTCCGGATGTTTATAAAGAAAATAATTTATACCATCGGAGAACGCGTCGAGGAGATTTTTTAACCAGGCAGGGCTTTTTTTATAGTCTGCTATCGCATCCGCAGAATCAATAACCATTCGGATCAAAAGGTCATTGTACAATTCCGATTCGCCCTTCAATTCTGCCATCCTCCCTAATTTCTCGATATAATTTAATTCTATCCGCTGAAAATCATCCTCACACTGAGCGTACAGCAATCCAAAAACGGCATCCGCGTCTGACTTTCCATAAATATGAGGAATGCCCCATTGATCGCGAATAATGGTTACCTGTTTTGCCTCTTTCTCCCAGCGTTGAATCTCCGCGCCCGTCCAGCGTTGTGCATGCAGTTGAGCGGGTAATAAAATGAGTAAGAACAATTTGTTTGCACCGGATAATTTCACAAATGGAATCTTTATTTGCTGTTTGCCTTAAATACCCTGAGGAAATTTCCGCCCAGGATTTTCTCTATATCCTTTGAGCTGTATCCTTTTTTCAATAACGCCTCCGTTATTTTCGGAAAGTCCTGCACACCATCCAGACCAAGCGGTGCGGATTCAATACCGTCGAAATCTGAGCCCAGTCCTACATAATCGGCCCCTACCAGTTTTACGATATAATCAATATGATCAATCAGCATAGACAATGGTGGCCTGAGTGTGCTGGTTTCGGCAGGATATTTCCGGGTAAAGAAGTTATTGATCATATAAGTAGGCTGTTTTTTTGCCGTCAATGAATCAAGTTCTTCTTTGTGTTTGCCCGCGAAAGCTGCAAATCTTTTCACATAAGTACTGTCAAGAAACCCCGAATAAAAATTTACCTGGATTACACCGCCGTTCTTAGCTACTGCCTTTATCTGGTCATCGCGCAGGTTGCGGGGAACCGGGCAAAGCGCATATACAGAGCTGTGAGAAGCAATCACAGGTTTGGTCGTAGTCGCCAGCGCATCCCAAAAAGTTTTTACGCCGATATGCGATACATCGACGATGATGCCAAGCTCGTTCATTCTTTGCACTACTTTTTTGCCGAAATCATTCAGTCCATAGGGTGTTACAACAAAAGCCTTATTGGTTTCATCCCATGCCGAAGTGGCCCAGGAAGTGCTATTGTTCCAGGTCAGGGTCATGTAGCGAACGCCTCTTTTATAAAAGCTGTCGAGTTTGTCCATATCGTCTTCAATCATATGTCCGCCTTCCACTCCCAACATAGCGGCAAGTTTTTTCTGGTTGACTGCTTTCCTTAATTCCGTTGGTGTTCTCACAATCACCATTTTGTCGGGATGGCGGGCTGCCATAGCAAAAAGGGAATCGATCTCCTGGTTTGCATAGGCATATGCCGAGCCTTTTCCATAGTGATCATCACAAAAGATGGAAAAAATCTGAACATCCACGCCCCCGCTTTTGAACCTCGCGAGGTCTGAATGCGATTTTCCAAGAAGATTTTTACTGAAATC
>Ga0075024_100000687_pt1 | contig 12741 bp, 9 predicted proteins | sample Str013_2_FD_71389 | JGI IMG/M metagenome (GOLD analysis project Ga0075024, IMG submission 71389) | Freshwater sediment microbial communities in response to fracking from Pennsylvania, USA - Straight Creek_MetaG_SC_2013 | ecosystem: Environmental > Aquatic > Freshwater > Creek > Sediment... | reverse complement strand
ACGTGTACCCGCGTGAAGTGGAAACGGCGATCGACGCCCTCCCGGGTGTCGGCGAGTCGGCGGTGGTGGGCCTGCCGCACGCAGATTTCGGCGAGGGCGTGACGGCCATGATTGTGCTCGGTGACCCGGCGGCGGCCGCGTCGCTGACCGAGGAGTCGGTGATGGCGCAGCTGAAGGCCACGCTGGCCGGCTACAAATGCCCCAAACGTGTATTGTTCCTGCCGGAACTGCCGCGCAATACCATGGGCAAGGTGCAAAAAAACCTGCTGCGCGAGCAGTATCAACAGCTGTATGCGCCCGCTGGCTTGAAGGATCGATCATGAAGCTGGTCAGTTTTCAGTATCGGGAGCGGGTTGCCGCCGGGTTATTGCTGGGTCAGCAGGTGCTGGACCTGGGCGCCGCGGCGCGCGCCGCCGGTGAAGGCGCCGAGCTGGATTCGATGCTCGCGATCATCCGCGGCGGCGATGCCGCGCTGGCCGCGGTCCGCAAGCTCGCGCACAGTGCCGCGCAACACAGCGCGCCGCTGCTGCCGCTATCGGCGCTGCGCCTGCTGGCGCCGATTCCGGTGCCGGTCCGCAATATCTTCTGCGTCGGCCGCAACTACCTCGATCACGTGAAAGAGGGTTATGCGAAGGCCGGGCGCGAGGCCAAACTGCCCGAGGCGCCGCAATTCTTCACCAAGGCCACGCACGCGCTCAATGCGCCGGATGGCGATGTGCGGCTCGATACGCAGCTGACGCAGCTGCTCGACTACGAGGTAGAACTCGCGCTGGTCATCGGCCGCACCGGCCGCGACATACCGCGCGCCCAGGCCATGCAGCACATTTTCGGCTATACGATCGCCAACGACTTCACCGCGCGCGATCTGCAGCGGCGCCACGATCAGTGGTTCAAGGGCAAGTCGCTCGACACCACCTGTCCGCTCGGCCCCGCCATCCTGTTGCGTGACAGCGTCGCGGATCCGGCGGCACTGGAACTGTGGCTCACAGTCAACGGCGAGGAGCGCCAGCGCGCGCGCGTAGGCCAGATGATCTTCGATCTGCCAACTGTCGTTGCCGCGCTGTCCGCGGGCCTGACGCTCGAGGCCGGTGACATCATTGCGACCGGCACGCCGGCCGGCGTGGGCTTTGCAATGACGCCGGCGCGGGCGCTCGCCGATGGCGATCTGGTGGTGGCCGGTATCGAGGGCATTGGTGAGCTGCGTAATCGCATCGTGGCGGTTAGCGCGCGCGCGTAAGGAGCCGGAGCATGTACAGGACCAGGAAAATCGTGGTGCTCGTGGCATCGGCCTGCGTGCTGGCGGCCTGCCAGCCGAAAGCTGCCGACGAAGTGGTCATCGGTGCGACGATTCCGCTCAGCGGTGCGCTGGCCGGTTTCGGCAGCTTCCAGAAATGGGGCTACGAGCATGCGGTCGCGGAACTCAACGCCGCGGGCGGCGTGCGCATCGACGGGAACTTGCGCAAGGTGCGCCTGATCATTCGCGACGACCGCACCGATGCCAACGTCGCTGCCGCGAATATCGACACGCTGGTCGCGGCCGACCATGCCGATGCACTGCTCGGATCCTGCACGCCGCCGCTGGTCGTCGCCGCGTCGCTGGCCGCGGAACGCAATGCCACGCCGCTGGTCACCGGCTGCGCGCCGCTCCAGTCCTTCACGGCTGCGAAGCACTGGCAGTGGGCCTGGGACCTGTTCTTCAACGAGCCTGAACTCGCCGAGGCGCCGTTCAAGGCCTGGCAGGAGCTCAAAGTGGCCAGCAACCACAGGCTCGTGATCCTGCACGATAACGGCGCCGATGGCGCGGTCGTCGGCGGCCGGCTGTGGCCGGCGCTGGCCGCGAAGTATGGCTATACCGTGGCCGCCAACCTGGAGTTTCCCACCGACACCACCGACTTCAGTGCCTCGGTGCAGCAGGCGCGCGCCGCCGGCGCCGATGTGCTGATGGTCGATGCCGTCACGCCGCAGATGGTGTCGATACGCAAGCAGCTGGCGAGCGCCGGCTTCACACCCAAACTGCTGGTGATGGAGAAGGGCGCCGAGCCTACGCAGTTTGCCGAGGCGGTCGGGACGCTGGCAGACGGCGTGATGGTCGGTGGCTACTGGGACGCCTCCTTCGCCTATGCCGGCGCCGGCGAGCTGGCTGCGGCCTTCACCCGCGATACGCACCACAGCTTAAGCCAGCACATTGCCGACAGTTACACCGCGGCGCGCGTGCTGCTCGATGCGCTGGCGAGTGCCGGCAGCCTCGACAAGCCTAAGGTCAATGCCGCGATAGCCGCCACCGATCGCGTGTATCCCGTGGGAGCGGTGAAGTTCGCCGCCGATCACACGGCCGCGCTCGGTATTGCCGAGCTGCAGTGGCAGGGCGGGCAGACGCGGGTGGTCTGGCCGCTCGAGCGCAAGACCGCGAGCTTCATGGTCCCGGTGCCGGTGCACTGACCAGCCCGCATGGCGCTGCCGGATTCTGCCGCGCTGCTGCAGGCACTGGTCTCGGGCCTGCTGATCGGCGCGCTGTTGGCGCTGGCGGCACTGGGCCTGTCGCTGGTGGTCGGCATCATCCGCGTCGTCAATCTGATGCACGGCGAGCTGGTGGTGCTCGGCGCCTATGCCGCCTATGCGCTGGTGCAGCTCACCGGACTGAATCCACTGCTGCTGGCGCCGCTCGCGGCACTGCTGGTGGCATTGCTGGGCTGGCCGATTGAGCGCTACATCCTGCAACCGGTGGCGCGTCACGGGGCCGAAGCGCCGCTGCTGACGACGTTCGCACTCTCGATCATTCTGCAGAACCTGCTGGTGTTCTTGGTCGGCGGCGATACGCGCGCGCTCGACAGCGGCCTGGGCGCGCGCCGCCTGGGTACGGGCGCGGTCTCGGCGCCGCTGATCTACGTGATCGCCGCGCTGGTGGCGCTGGTGGTGTGTGCCGCGGTGCACGTGCTGATCACACGTAGCGACTTTGGCCGCAGGATTCGCGCCAGTGCTGAGCAGCCCGATGACGCCGCCGTGGTCGGCGTCGCCGTGCGCCGCTACTACGCGCTTACGTTCATGCTGGCGGCGGGCGTATCCGGCCTCGGCGGTGCACTGCTGGGCATGGTGTTCTCGTTCACGCCGGCCGCGGGCGTCGATTACCTGCTGACCGGCTTTGCGGTAGTGGTGCTGGGCGGCGTGGGCAGCGTCAAGGGTACGCTGCTGGGTGGCTTAGGCCTGGGCGTGGCGGAGTCTCTGGGCGCGACAGTACTCGGCGATGGCTATCGCCTGTTCATCGGACTGGTGGCGTTCCTGGTGTTCCTGATGCTGCGCCCGCAAGGGCTGTTCGGTCGCCGCACATGAACGCGGCGCGCAAGCCGCTGCTGATCGCTGCGTTGCTGGGCGCGCTGCTGTACTGCCTGCCGTTCGCGCTCGGACCCTACTGGCAGCAGCTTGGCCTGCGCGCGCTGCAATGGCTGACGCTCGCGATCGCCTGGAACCTGCTGGCTGGCTACTGCGGCCAGGTGTCGCTGGGCACCGGTGCGTTCGTAGGTCTGGGCGCCTACGCCTGCGCCCTCAGCGGCAATCAACTGGACGCGCCGATTCCAGTGCAACTGGCGCTGGCCGGTCTGGTGGCCGCAGGCTTCGCCGCGCTCGCGAGCGTGGCGCTGTTCAGGTTGCGCGGACTCTACTTTACGGTCGGCACGCTCGCGCTGGCCGAGGCGCTGCGCATCCTGATGGTGAACCTGCGCACCTTTGGCGGGGCCTCAGGGGTAGTGCTGCGGGCGGCGACGCCGGCTTTTCACCAGCTCTACTGGCTGGCGCTGGCGATTGCCGCGCTGGCGGTGCTGCTCGCCGAGCTGCTGCTGCGCTCGCCGCTGTCGTTGTCGCTGCGGGCAGTGCGCGACGACGAAGACGTCGCGCTGCAGATGGGCGTGCGCAGTTTCCGCGTCAAGTTTGGCGTGTTCGTGCTGGCCGCTTTTCTGATGGGTCTGGCTGGCGGCCTGCAGGCGCTGAAACTTGGCGTGATCGAACCCTACGGCGCCTACGGCATGAGCTGGACGATCGATACGGTGGCTGTCGTCATCATCGGCGGGCTGGGTACCCGCATGGGCCCGCTGCTGGGCACGCTGATCTATGTAGCCTTAAGCGAAGCGCTGCGCAATCTCCCGGAGCTGCACGGCGCGGTGGCCGGCGTGTTCCTGCTGCTGGCGATACGCTTTGCGCCGCGGGGACTGTGGAGCCTCGTCGCCAGGAGGCCCGCTCATGGTTGAAGCTGCGATTGCGCTGCGGGTGCGGGCCTTGAGCCGCCGCTTTGGCGGCGTCGCCGCCATCGAGGCACTGGACCTCGACGTGCAGGCCGGCGAGACGCTGGGTGTGATCGGTCCCAACGGTGCCGGCAAAAGCACCCTGATCAATCTGATCAGCGGCGGTTGCGCCGCCGACTCCGGATCCATAGTGCTGTTTGGAACCGACATCACCGGGCTGCGCGCCGATGCGCGCACGCGCCTGGGCGTGGGCCGCACCTACCAGATACCCCGGCCGTTCGCGCGCCTCACTGTGTACGAGAATCTGGAGCTGGCCGCCCGACATGCGCGCCGCGGCGTCGCACCGGCGAGCGCGGCGCCGGTGCAGGAGACCATTGCGGAGCGCTGCCGGCGCATTCTGACGCGCACCGGCCTGGACGATGTCGCCGGCACGACGGCCGGCAGCCTGCCGCTGCTGCGCCGCAAGCGGCTGGAGCTGGCGCGCGCGCTGGCCCTGCAGCCGCGCCTGCTGCTGCTCGATGAGATCGGCGCGGGTCTCATCGAGCGGGAGACCCGCGCACTGATCGAGCTGATCATCGATCTGCAGCGGGAGATCGGCACCATCGTGCTGATCGAGCATGTGATGGACGTGATCAATGCCTGCTGCCAGCGCACGGCAGTGCTGGCCTCCGGTAGATTGCTCACCGTCGGGGCCACGCGCGAAGTGCTGGCCGATGCGCAGGTGGCGGCCGTGTATCTGGGCACCGGCGAACGCGTTCCGGCCGGGGCGGGCGCACCAGCGCCACCGTCAGCGCCGCCTTCAGCGCCTCCGGCGGTGCTGCTCTCGGTGCGCGGCGCTGAGGTGCACTACGGCGGGGTGCGGGCACTGCGCCAAGTCAGCCTGGAGCTGCGGGCCGGCGAATGCGTCGCGCTGCTCGGCGCCAATGGTGCGGGCAAGACCACGTTGGCGCGGGCGATTAGCGGTGCGGTGCCGCTGGCGGCCGGCACCATCGAGTTCGATGGCGCGCGCATCAGCGGTCTGGCCGCCGCGCGCGTCACGGCGCTGGGCATCGGACACTGCATGGAGGGGCGCAAGATCTTCAGCAGTCTGTCCGTGGAAGAGAACCTGCTGCTGGCAGTGCCGCCCGCGGCACAACGTAAGGCGGCGGAACGGTTGCAGCGTGCCTATGCGATGTTCCCGGCGCTGCGGCAGCGGCGCGCCCATGCCGGTACCGCGATGTCCGGTGGCCAGCAACAGATGCTGGCCATCGCGCGGGCGCTGATGTCTGAGCCGCGACTGGTGATCTTCGATGAAGTCTCGCTGGGCCTGGCGCCCATCGCCGTGGAAAGCCTGTATGAGTCGCTGGCACGGATCCGCGCCTCGGGCGTCGCGATGCTGATCGTCGAGCAGAATATCCACCGCGGCCTGCAGCTGGCCGATCGTGCCTACGTGCTCGCGCACGGGGAAATCCGCCTCAGCGGTACGCCGCAAGAGATTCGCGATTCGCGTGAACTGAGGGCACTGTACGTGGGTGAGGATGCCGCAACGGGCGCTACAGCACCGGCGGGTTGAATTCGAGTCTCAGACGGCCGGCAGGCTGCTGCGCCACAAGGCGCGATAGCCGGCGAGTTCGGCAATACTCAAGGGCGCGGTGGGTGTTGCGGGCGGCTCGAAGTTCAGGCCCGGCTGCGCCAGGCGCAGCGCGCCGCGAATCACGCCGGAACGGCGATCAGCCAGGTACACCGGAGAGTGCGGTCGCAATGCGGCCAGCAGTGGTGCGAACAGTGGATTCGCCACCAGCGGCCCGTCAATCAGCACCGGTTGATGACTGACCAGGTCATCGAGCCGCAGATCGCACATCAGCGCGAGGTACAGACTGGCCAGTGCGGCGCGCTGCACGGGGCCGAGGCCTAAGGCGTTGCGCAGTTCCCCTGAGTGGCCCGCGTAGGGGCCGCCGCTCGCAAAGGCGGGCAGCGCCAGTGCCTGTTGTGCAATCACCTGCCGCACCGCCGCCTCATCGGCGGCTGCACCGGCTGCCACGCCATCGGGACCCGCAATCGCTTCGAACTCACGCCCACCCATGAAGCGGGCGGTGGCGACCGGGCGCGCCGCCGCGTCTACATTGGCCAGCATGTCAGCCCGTTCGCGCAGCGCCGACAGCGGCGTGCCCTGCGCAAAGATCACGACCCAGGTACCGCTCGATATCACTGCGAACGCCTCGCTCTGCCGCCAGCTCGCCAGCAGGCTTAAGTACGTGGCGTTCGAATCATGGATGCCGCAGACGATCTGGCAGCCGGCGCCCAGGCCCGTTGCCTGCTGCAGCGCGCCGCGCAGTGGCCCCAATTTCTCAGCGGCGCCGCGGATCGGGGGCAGCAGGCTGCTCCAGCCCTGGCGCTGCGCGAGTACCGAATAACCGGCCGTGGTCGGCCGCCACAGATCCGTGTGACAGCCGAGCGAGGTGACTTCGCTGGCCATCACGCCGGAGAGTCGCCAGGCCCAGTATTGCGGGTACAGCAGCAGCTGCGCGACATTGCGGAACAGCGCCGGCTGAAAGTGCTGCAGATAGTACAGCTGACGGCCAAGGTTCAGCCCCAGCGGCAACAGCGGTGAATAGGTCTGTGCGTAGTCGTCGCGCGCGGCCGCGTAGGCGCCGGCCTCGCGCTCATACACGGGATCCTCATAGTCGGGCGCGCACAAGGGATTGCCATCGGCATCGAGCGCTATGATCGCGGCGCCATGGGTGATTGGCACGAGGCAGCGCACCTCGCCCCGGCGCGGGGCGTCGCGCAGCGTGTCGATCAGCCAGTCCTCGAGTCCCTGGACGTCGAGCTGGGCGCAGGGGCCACCGGGCAGCGGCTTGTTGGGCAGTTCCCGTTGCCAAATCGGCTCGCCACTGCCGGCGTCGACCAGCAGCAACTTGGTGTTGGTCTTGCCGATGTCGAAAATGGCGATCAGGTTGCCGTTCAAAGTGAGCCCGGAGTTGACCGAATATGATTGAAAATGATAACTTTAGAGCAGTTAAGACTAGACAATCCGTAGCCCCAGGGTCAATGCCATGCTACAGCCGGCGAGTTTCCTGCCCATGCTTTGGGACGATGAGCTGGCCAAAGGCCTGAGCCCCGAGGCACTACTACTCTATCGCTCGAATCTACTGGGTCGGGACCTGCGCGTCACCAACTTCGGCGGCGGCAATACCTCGGCGAAACTGCCGATGGCCGATCCTCTGACCGGTCAGCAGGTCGAGGTGCTGTGGGTCAAGGGGTCCGGCGGCGATCTGGGTACGATGAAGCTCGAGGGCTTCGCGACCCTGTACATGGACAAGATCCGCGCGCTCCCGCCGCTGTTTCGCACGCCGGCCGATGAGGATCGCATGGTGGGCCTGTACCCGCAGTGCACCTTCAATCTGAATCCACGTGCGCCCAGCATCGACACGCCGCTGCACGGCATGCTGGCAAAGCCTCATGTCGATCACATGCATCCCGATGCCGTGATTGCCATTGCTGCGGCCCGGGACAGCCGCAAGCTCACCCAGGATATCTGGGGCGCTGAGATCGGCTGGCTGCCCTGGATACGTCCGGGCTTCGAGCTGGGGTTGCGGCTGCGTGAATTCTCCGAGCGCAATCCATCGGCCAGGGGCGTGCTGCTCGAAGCGCATGGCCTGTTCACCTGGGGCGCCAACTCGAGGGAGTGCTACCAGACCACGATCGAGATCATCAATCGCGCCACCGCTTGGCTGGCGCAGCGCAATGCCGGGGCCCCCGGCCTGGGCAAGGCGCTGGTCGCACCGCTCGCGGTGGAGCAGCGGCGCGCGATCGCCGCGGCGCTGATGCCCGGTATCCGTGGACTGGTTTCTGGCCGGACGCTCAAGGTCGGTCATTTCGACGACAGCGAGTCGGTACTGCAGTTTGTCGGTAGCGAGGCCTTTGCCAGGCTGGCGGCGCTGGGCACTTCTTGCCCCGATCACTTCCTGCGCACCAAGATCCGCCCGCTGGTGCTGCCCTTCGATCCGCTGCGCGAAACGGCCGCCGAACTGCTGGCGCGCCTGCCGGCGGCGATCGACAGCTACCAGCAGGACTACGCGGCCTATTACCAGCGTTGCCGGCGCGAGACTTCGCCGCCGATGCGTGATCCGAATCCCGTGATCTACCTGGTACCGGGTGTGGGCATGATCAGCTTCGCGGCCGACAAGGCTACGGCGCGCATTGCCGCGGAGTTCTACGGCAATGCCATCAACGTGATGCGCGAGGCCGAGGGTGTGTCGAGCTATTGCGGGCTGCCTGAACAGGAAGCCTTCGACATCGAGTACTGGCTGCTCGAAGAGGCGAAACTGCAGCGCGCGCCCAAGCCCCGGGCGCTGGCCGGCCGCGTGGCGCTGATTACCGGCGGCGCCGGCGGCATTGGCCTCGCCACCGCACGCCGGCTTGCTGAGGAGGGCGCCTGCGTCGTGATCTGCGACATCGACCGCAAGGTACTGGACGAGGGTGTGGCAGACCTGCGCGGCCAGTTCGGTGCCGACAGTGCGCAGGGCCTGTGGGTCGATGTCACGGACGAGAATGCGGTGATCGCGGCCTATCGCGACGCCAGCTGGCTGTACGGTGGACTCGATATCTGCGTCTCCAACGCCGGCATCGCCTCGGCGGCGCCGATCGAGGAGACCAGCATCGAGCTGTGGCGCAAGAATATCGACATCCTGGCGACCGGCTATTTTCTGATTGCCCGCCAGGCGGTGCGACTGATGAAGCAACAGCAGCTGGGCGGCTCCATCATATTCATAGGCTCCAAGAATGCGCTGGCGGCCTCGCCCGGGGCGGCCGCCTACTGCACCGCCAAGGCCGCCGAGCTGCACCTGGCGCGCTGCCTGGCGCTCGAGTGCGCGCCGCTGGGCATCCGCGTAAACGTCGTGAATCCCGATGCCGTGCTGCGCGGCTCGCGCATCTGGCAGGGCGAGTGGGCCGAGCAGCGCGCGCGGCAGAACAAGACCACCACCGATGAGCTCGAAGCCGTGTACCGCGAACGGAGCCTGCTCAAGCGCAGCGTCTATCCGGAGGATATCGCCGAAGCGGTGGCGTTCTTTGCCTCCGAGCGCTCGGCCAAATCCACGGGTAATATCATCAATGTCGATGCCGGCAATGCCGGCGCCTTCACTCGCTAGGCGGGCCCGTGACCACTGAGCACCACCCGGAAGCTGACCCGCGCGATGCCGACTACATCGCGGCCGCCAACCGCGCTCCGGCCGCTGAACTCGAAGCCGATTTCGCCGCGCTCGGCAGCCAGCTCGCCCGCCGCGGCCTCGACATCGAGGCGCTGTGCCGGCGCGTGGGCGAACTTGCGGTGGCGCTGCCTTCCTGGGGCGTGGGCACTGGCGGCACGCGCTTCGCGCGCTTTCCGGGGCCCGGTGAGCCGCGCAACGTGTTCGAGAAACTGGAGGACTGCGCCGTGGTGCACGCGCTGACCGCGGCGACGCCGACCGTGTCGCTGCACCTGCCGTGGGACGCTTGCGAGGATTACGGTGCCCTGCGGGCACACGCGGGCAAGTTGCGGCTCGGCTTCGATGCTGTCAACTCCAATACTTTCCAGGATCAACGCGGTCAGGCGCAGTCCTACAAATTCGGCAGCCTCACGCATACCTCGGCGGCGGTGCGCGAGCAGGCGGTGGCCCATAATCTCGATTGCATCCGCGTTGGAGCGCAGCTCGGCTCAAAGGCGCTGACACTGTGGATCGGCGATGGCGGGAATTTTCCGGGCCAGCAGCACCTGGCACGCGCCTACGAGCGCTACCTAGCCTCGGCACAACGCATCTACGCCGGACTGCCCGATGACTGGCGCCTGCTGATCGAACACAAGATGTACGAGCCGGCCTTCTATGCCACGGTGATCCAGGACTGGGGCAGCTCGCTGCTAGCGGCCCAGACCCTGGGGCCCAAGGCCTACTGCCTGGTGGATCTGGGTCACCACGCGCCCAACGTGAATATCGAGATGATTGTCGCCCGGCTGGTGCACGCCGGCCGGCTGGGTGGCTTTCATTTCAACGATTCAAAATACGGCGATGACGATCTGGACGCCGGCTCGATTGATCCCTATCGCCTGTTCCTGGTGTTCAATGAACTGACCGATGCCGAGTGGCGCCGGGTGCCCAACCTGAAGCCGGCGCATATGCTCGACCAGTCGCACAATGTCACCGATCCGATCGAGAGCCTGATGGCCAGCGCCGTCGAGCTCACGCGCGCCTATGCCCAATCGTTGCTCGTGGATCGCGAGGCACTGGCAGACTGCCAGGAGCGCAACGACGCGCTGCGGGCGACGCAGACGCTCAAGCGTGCGTTTACCACCGATGTCAGTCCCTTGCTGGCGCGCGCACGCCAGCAGCGGGGCGCGGCCATTGACCCGATCGCGGCGTACCGGCGCAGCGGCTATCGCCAGGCCTGTGCCCGGCGCCGCCCGGTTGCCGTTGGTGCCACGGGTGGTGGTATTGTCTAGCCGATGACTGTGATCAACAGCATTGCGGATTTTCGCGCGCTGGCGCGCCGGCGCATCCCCCGTGCGATCTTCGACTACGCCGATCGCGGCTCCTACGACGAGATTACGCTGCGCAGGAATCGAGCCGAGCTCGATGCGGTGCGGTTGCGCCAGCGCGTGATGGTCGATGTGGCCAGCCGCTCGCTGGCGACGAGCATGGCGGGCCAGTCGAGTACCATGCCTTTGGGGATAGGCCCCACTGGCCTGACCGGGCTGTTCCATGCTGATGGCGAGATCCATGGCCTGCGCGCCGCCGCCGCGGCGGGTATTCCCTTCTGTCTCAGTACACTGTCGATCTGTTCGATCGAGGATCTGCGCGCCGCGACGCAGCTGCCATTCTGGTTCCAGCTGTACCTGATGCGCGATCGCGCTTTCAACGCCGAGCTCATTGAACGCGCGCGCGCGGCGCACTGCCCGGTGCTGGTGCTGACGCTCGATCTGCAGGTGATGGGCGTGCGCCGGCGCGACGCCAAGAACGGCCTGAGCGTGCCGCCCAAGCTCACCTTGAGGAATCTGCTCGATGTGCTGGGCAAGCCGCGCTGGATCGCCGGCATGCTGAGCACCCGGCGCCACAGCTTTGGCAATCTGGAAGGCCGGATGTCGGCCGGCACCGGCATGCGCAACCTGTCGGAGTGGGTGGCCGGGCAGTTCGACGCCAGCGCCACCTGGAAGGATGCCGCCTGGGTACGCGAGCGCTGGCCCGGCAAGCTGGTACTCAAGGGCGTGCTCGATGCGGCCGATGCGCGTGAAGCCGCGGCCATCGGCGCCGATGCGGTCGTGGTGTCGAATCACGGCGGCCGGCAACTCGATGGCGCCACCTCTTCGATCGATGCGCTGCCGGAAGTCGCCGCGGCACTGAAGGGACGCTGCGAAGTGCTCTTTGACGGCGGCGTCATGAGCGGCCAGGACGTGCTCAAGGCGGTCGCGCTGGGCGCCCGCGGCTGCCTGATCGGCAAGGCCTTCCTGTACGCGCTGGCGGCGCGCGGCGGGGCCGGGGTGGCGCAGGCCATCAACATTATTCGTGGCGAGCTCGACGCAACGCTCGCGTTGGTAGGCGTCACAGATATTCAGTCGGTCGATGAGGGCATCATCCGACGTTAGGGGAAGGCCATGCGCGCACGAATCCGTGGACTCCTTGGGGTGCTCGCAGCCAGCTGTGCGTCGCTGCCGGCCGCGGCCGCGGCTGCGGCTGCGGCGCCCGCGGCGCCCGCCGCGCTTGCGGCAGCCGATGCATTGCGCGCCGGTTTTGCCAATCCGCCCGCTGCTGCGCGCCCGCGTGTCTGGTGGCACTGGATGAATGGCAATATCACCAAGGAAGGCATCCAGAAGGATCTGGAGTGGATGCATCGCGTCGGCATCGGCGGCTTCCAGAACTTTGACGCGGCGCTGGGCACGCCCCAGGTAGTGGAAAAGCGTCTGGTGTATATGACGCCGGAATGGAAGGACGCCTTCCTGTTCACCACCCGGCTGGCCGACAAGCTGGGCCTTGAGGAGGCGATTGCGGGCTCACCGGGCTGGAGCGAGTCGGGTGGACCCTGGGTGTCGCCCGCGCAGGCCATGAAGAAAGTGGTCTGGAGTGAGACCGTGATCGAAGGTGGCCAGCCCTACCAGGGCACGTTGGCGCAGCCGCCCGCGTCCAGCGGACCCTTTCAGTCGGCGCCGTTTGTCGACGATATGGCCAGCAGTGCCAGCGCCGCGCCGAGTTACTACGCCGACACGGTGGTGCTGGCCTATCGCATTCCGCAGGCCGAGATCGCCGCGCAGTCCCAGCAGGCGATCGTGACCACGAGCGGCGGCGACATTGACGCGGCGTTGCTCGCGGACGGCGACCTCTCGCACTCGATCGCGCTGCCCATACCGCCGCCTGGGCAGACCGCCTGGATCCAGTTTGCCTACCCCGCGCCGCAGACCGTGCGCGCGGTGACCTTCGCGCGCAGCGATCGCGCGCCACTGCAGCAGTTCATGGGCGGACCGCCGGGCCCCGAACTGCAGGCCAGCGACGACGGCATACAC
>Ga0075024_100000684_pt1 | contig 12769 bp, 10 predicted proteins | sample Str013_2_FD_71389 | JGI IMG/M metagenome (GOLD analysis project Ga0075024, IMG submission 71389) | Freshwater sediment microbial communities in response to fracking from Pennsylvania, USA - Straight Creek_MetaG_SC_2013 | ecosystem: Environmental > Aquatic > Freshwater > Creek > Sediment... | reverse complement strand
GGAGCCTTCCACATCGGAGCATTGACCGGCCAAACTTGGAAGATTCTCAGGAATCGTCCATGGCCACAGCGGAGCAGGAGCAGCAGAAAAACCTTGCACAGCATGGGGAAACCCAGAGCATATTTCGCCACTTTAAGCCAGTGGCAATCAGCGACGGGTTTCCCCGCGCTTCCCACCCGCAATGCGCAAGCATTGTCGGGAACCCGCCAAAGCCTCTATCTTGGCTTTGCGGGCAAAGTAATCCTCCGGCCTCGCATGACACGAGGCCCACCGAGCGGAGAGTCGTGCGCAGATGCCACCAGATTGTCATCGCCGGATTTATTCCGGCGAACCATGAGCGAGGCGAACTAGGTGGGTCCCCGCAACAAGTGCGGGGATGACAATAAAATCAAAGTTCGAAATCCAAACCCATCGTCACCCCGTGCCACGACACGGGGCCCACTTCAAGCGCTTGTCATGGATCCCGTGTCGTTGCACGGGATGACGAATTGGAAAGGCGCTGGATCAGCGGGTCAAGCCCGCCGATGGAGAGATTGAAGTCACCCCCACGATACGGGGTCCATCAACGCCCGCCTTCTTTGACGGATTGCATCGCCACCGATGTTGACGTGCTGGCCACATGCGGCAGGCTGGAAATTTTTTCGCCCAACACTTCGCGGTATCGTTTGATGTCTGACGTGCGCACCTTCAAAAGATAGTCATAGCGCCCGGCAATCATGTGGCATTCTTCAACCTCACGAATTTTGCGAACGGCTCGGTTAAACTCTTCCAAGGCCTTTTCTCTGGTGTCTGACAATTTCACTTCAGCAAAAGCCACGTGGTTCAACCCCAATTTTGCGGGATCGAGAATGGCGCGAAAGCTCTGGATATAACCACTATCCACCAAACGGGTCAGCCGCGCGGCACAAGGTGTTTTGGAAAGCCCCACTTGTTCCGAAATCTCAGTGATCGATATGCGCGCATCGTCAACCAAAAGCGCCATGATCTTCTCGTCGATTTGGTCCAAATCACTATTTTTAATGTCCATTGCCATTATATAGCTTAATATTACGAAAACTTACAGACTATTATCCTGCTTCGTTACTGAAAACAGGCGGAACGACCACAGGAAATCAGCTATGCTGAAGGCAAGGAGCCGCACAATGCCTGACCGCCCAAACAAGCCGTTCTCAAACTTCGCGCCAGCCGTTCATGAGCAAACGCCGCTACGGCAAGCGATCACCGCAGCCTATCGGCGCAATGAAGCCGAATGCCTCAAGTCCCTGATCGAAGTAGCTTCGATGACACCGCCTGACAAAGGGGCCATTGCCGAGACTGGGCGCAAATTGATCCAAGCGCTGCGCGCCAAACGCAGCACAACCGGCATTGAAAGCCTCATCCAGGAATATTCGCTGTCGAGCCAAGAGGGTGTCGCTCTCATGTGCCTGGCCGAAGCCCTGTTGCGCATTCCCGACAATGCAACGCGCGACGCGCTGATCCGCGACAAAATTGGAAGCGGAAATTGGATCGAACATTTGGGCAGCGGCAAACCACTATTTGTAAACGCGGCAACCTGGGGCCTGCTCATCACCGGAAAATTGTCCGCTACCGCCAATGGCCAAGGCCTCGCCGCATCATTGAAGCAACTCATCGCAAAACTGGGCGAGCCTGTCGTCAGGCGCGGTGTTGATCTTGCCATGCGCATGATGGGAGAACAATTCGTAACGGGCGAAACCATCGAGGAAGCATTGCGCCGCGCATCTTCAGCCGAACAGCGCGGCTATCGTTATTCCTATGACATGCTGGGCGAAGCCGCCGTCACCGCGATAGACGCCACTCGCTATTATGCGGCCTATGAACATGCCATCCATGCCATCGGCAAAGCATCAGGCGCGCGCGGCATCTATGAAGGGCCCGGAATTTCAATCAAACTATCCGCCTTGCACCCGCGCTATTCTCGGTCACAAGCAAATCGCGTGATGGGAGAGCTGTTGCCCCGCGTGCAGACTTTGGCCGCGTTGGCGAAATCTTACAACATCGGCCTGAACATCGACGCTGAAGAGGCTGATCGCCTCGAACTCTCGCTTGATTTGCTGGAAGAATTGGCCCTCGCCCCTGCACTCGCTGGCTGGAACGGATTGGGCTTTGTGGTGCAGGCCTACGGCAAGCGCTGCCCATTCGTCATCGATTACATCATTGACCTCGCCAAGCGCAGCAATCGGCGCATCATGGTGCGATTGGTTAAAGGTGCCTACTGGGATTCGGAGATCAAGCGCGCGCAAGTCGATGGGCTCGAAGATTTTCCAGTCTTCACCCGCAAGTCCCACACCGATGTGTCCTATCTCGCCTGTGCCCGAAAGCTTCTAGGTGCCAAAGAATTCGTGTTCCCGCAATTCGCTACCCACAACGCGCAATCCCTCGCTTCGATTTATCACATGGCCGGGAAGCAATTCCAAATTGGCGATTACGAATTCCAGTGTCTGCACGGCATGGGGGAACCTCTCTACGATGAAGTCGTTGGCACCGATAAACTCAACAGACCTTGCCGCATCTACGCACCGGTGGGAACACACGAAACTCTGCTCGCCTATCTGGTGCGCCGTTTGCTTGAGAATGGCGCGAACTCATCGTTCGTGCACCGCATTGGGGATACAAAAATCTCGGTCGCCGATTTGCTTGCTGATCCAGCTGACGAAGTGCGCATCACACTAGCCAGCGGTTTGCCCCAAGAACGCATTGCGCTTCCCGCAAATATTTTCGCCCCAGCGCGGCAAAATTCCACAGGGCTTGATCTATCAAATGAGAAATCTCTGGTTCGACTTTCAGAAGCACTGGCAGAAAGCCTAAACGTAACGCATAACGCTTTCCCCAATTCAGCCGGTTCTTATTCTGAAAGAAGCACACGGCCAATATTCAACCCCGCAAATCACTTGGACATTGTCGGCCATGTCACTGAAGTATCCGTTGACGAGGCAAAAGGCGCCGCAAAATTGGCAGCGGTGCAAACGGCAAGCTGGGCTGCCGTTCCGGTCACACAACGCGCCGCTTGTCTTGAGCGTGCAGCAACAGCGATGGAACAGCAAATGCTGCCCCTGATGGGAATAATCATGCGTGAGGCCGGAAAAACGGCATCTAACGCTGTTGGAGAAGTGCGTGAGGCCGTAGATTTTTTGCGCTACTACGCGTCAGAAGCCAAGCGCACTTTAAGCGCCTCCAACCATCCACTCGGTCCAGTGGTTTGCATTTCGCCATGGAACTTCCCACTGGCAATTTTCACAGGCCAGATTGCAGCTGCATTGGCAGCCGGAAATCCAGTCTTGGCAAAACCCGCCGAAGAAACCCCGCTGATCGCAGCGAGGGCAATTTCAATTTTGCATGAAGCGGGAATTCCAGAGGATGTCCTCCTGCTTCTGCCGGGCGATGGCCGGATTGGCGCATCGTTGGTCTCCGCTCCAGAAACTCAAGCGGTAATGTTCACGGGCTCCACCGAAGTGGCGCGCCTCATTCAATCAGAGCTGGCCAAGCGCGCCGGGCCAAAGGGAAAACCAATTCCGCTGATTGCTGAAACTGGTGGGCAGAATGCCATGATTGTCGATTCATCCGCGCTAGTGGAACAAGCGGTGGCCGATGTCTTGGCTTCTGCATTCGACAGCGCTGGGCAGCGCTGTTCAGCGTTGCGCGTGTTGTGTTTGCAAGATGAGATTGCTGATCGCACGATCGAAATGATCAAGGGCGCGATGCAAGAGTTGAGCGTCTGCAACCCCGATAGATTGGCAGCGGATATTGGCCCTGTGATCAGTGCTGAAGCGGCCACGCGCATTAACGCCCATATCGACCGGATGCGCGCAATGGGGCACGAGGTGTGTCAACTGCCGCTGCCAGCCGCAACAGCCAGCGGAACTTTTGTGCCTCCCACGTTGATTGAGATCGAGAATATATCTCAGATCGGCGGCGAGGTCTTTGGCCCTGTACTTCACGTTATCCGTTACAAGCGCGAAAATATTATCGGAATAATTGATGCGATCAATGCAACGGGATTTGGGTTGACCTTTGGGCTGCATACTAGGCTTGATGAAACAATCCAGCTGGTTGCAACTCGTATCCGCGCTGGCAATCTCTACATCAATCGCAATGTGATTGGCGCTGTCGTGGGCGTTCAGCCTTTCGGCGGCAGAGGCCTTTCTGGCACCGGCCCCAAAGCCGGTGGCCCGCTATATCTGGGGCGACTTGTACAACAAGCACCGCGAGCACTTGCACTATCGAAGACTGAAGTCGATACAACCTCTGTCGAATTTGCAAATTGGCTTGAAAGTAAAAATGAGGGGCCTTCAGCAATAGCTGCGCGTGAAACCGCACAGCAATCTCTGCTCGGATATTCCGAAGAATTGCCCGGCTCTGTAGGCGAATCCAATCATTACACGCTTCATCCCAGAGGAAAATTCTTGCTGCTGCCCGAAACGCCGCAAGGCCTTTTCATGCAAGTGGCGGCTGTATTGGCCACAGGCAATTCAGCCGAAATCTGTGCTGATGAGAATTTGTTGCAGCTATTTCATGGTGCGCCAGATAACGTGACCCGGCGCTTGAGGATCACAACACAATGGGACAATGAAATTGCTCTGGTGGGTGCGCTAATCGAAGGCAGTTCAAGACGAGTACAGGATATCTGCTTCAAACTTTCAACACGCTCAGGACCATTGGTTGGCGTTCAATCCGCGAACGGTCTCGAACCCTATCTCACAAGCCTGATGATGGAAGAAACGGTCATCTCTACAAACACTACAGCCGCGGGAGGTAACGCCAGTTTGATGACAATGTGATGTTTGATTCAACTCTGCAACGTCAGCCGCGCTTCAAAACCCCGTGCCTTGCCCACCGCCGGTGAGAAAAGCTCAAGTTTTCCCATCGACTGATTCATGATGGTGTCAACAATCGCAAGTCCAAGGCCAGAGCCTGAGTTGCGCGTTTGCCCACGCACAAATCGCCGTTTTAACCCCAAGAGCAAATCAGCTTCAATCACAGGCCCATCATTAATCACACGGATCACGTTGCCTTTTTCGATTTTAACTTCCACAACACCATCGCTAGGCCCGTGGTGAACTGCATTGTCGATCAGATTGCGAACCGCCATTGCGAAAGCATCCATATCCATGCGCGATATGAGTTTGGAGGACTCTGGTTTCAAATATGAAATGCGCTCCGGCTTGCCAATCCGCTTGGCAACGTCCCCCACCACAAGATCGAGCGCGGGAATCAGATCAACTTGTTGGTTGCCCAACCCCACACCCGCATCGACCCGCGAAATCTGCATCAGTTTTTCGGCGAGAGCTGAAAGTCGCTTCAAGGATGCTTCTAGCTCTCGCGCTCGTACACGATCCGCTGTTTCCCCAAGTTGTGCAATCAGTCGCTGTGTTTGTGCCAATGCTCCGGCAATTGGCGTGCGCAATTCATGCGCACTGTTGGCCGCAAAATGGCGCTCTGCATCAAGCGCTGATCCCAAGCGCTCAACCAGCCGGGCAACCGCCTGTGCGATGGGCCTCAGTTCATTTGGCTGATCGGAAATGTCTAGTGGAGCAAGGTTCTGGCCGCTGCGTTGTGCAATTGCATTGCTGAGACGCTGCACCGGCCGCATCGTGCCGCGCACGGTGAGCCAGATTACAAGAATGTTGAGCGGAATGAGACCGACAAGAGGCCAAAGCATTGCTTTCGCACCGTCAAAAATTGCATTCGATCTCTCACGATTTGCCTCGGCAACAGTAATGGTCATGTGGCTTTCGTTATCGGTGTAGGTAAACAACCGATAGTCACCGACCGTGCTCAGGCCTGCTGTTGGAGTCTTGTCATAGGGTGCAGCGGGTGCATCGTGAGAGCGAAACACAACACGCCCTGCCGCATCTCGCAACTGATAGCTCAAATATTCATTCCGACCCTCCGTAGAACGTTGAACGGCACGCCCATCGTCCTCTTCGTGGCCCAGCACATCGTCCTCTGCCAGTGGCAATAATCTACGTCCCGCCTCTTCGAGAGCATGGTCAAAAGCTTCATTGAGCTCGTGATACGAAACATAAGTGGAATAGGCTGCCGCACCACACCAAATCAGAGTCGTGCCCAGCGTCAGGGTAATGATGAGCCGCGCTGTGATAGACGAGAGGAATTTGAATTGCTGCGGCATCTTCAAGCGCTAACCTTGTATCCAGCACCGCGAATGGTCTTGATTGAATCCCGTCCAAGTTTTTTGCGCAGGCGACTTATATAGACCTCCACGGCATTGCTATCGATTTCCGCTCCGAACTCGTAAAGTGAATCTTCAATCTCGCTCTTCCCAACGATTGCATTGGGGTGTCGCACCAGCCGTTCCAATACAGCCCATTCTCTTGCGCTAAGATCAACAGACTCACCTTCAACACAAATGAACCTCCGTGCCAAATCGATTTCAAGCGTCCCAAAGCGCAACATGGGATTGGGGTTCCCCCCATAACGCCGGGCCACAGCCGCCGCGCGTGCAGTCAGTTCACTCAGGTCGAAAGGCTTCACAAGATAGTCATCAGCACCACTGTTCAGGCCCTCAATTCTGGAGGCAATTTGGTCTTGGGCGGTAAGAATGATAACTGGCACAGCATTCTCACTCTTGCGCAAGCTGCGAAGAAATTCAAATCCATGTCCGTCTGGCAAATTGAGATCAAGTAGCACCAGTTCATAGGTCGTTGTGGCCAAGGCTTCACCAGCATCATCAAGATTAGTCATCCAATCAACGCCATAACCAAGAGAGGCAATATGCTCGCGCACTGCCGCACCTAAAACATGATCGTCCTCTATCAACAAAACACGCATGAATTCCCTCTACCCAATTTCTATATGTGTCTTCCGCCTTACGCCAGCCTGAAAGGCATATCAGAACCGTTCAGGTTGCCGTCAGGTCTAGTCGCTAGTTTTCCTGAATAAAGCCCACCAAATTAACGTGAGTAGTTCATCATGAGATATTCCAAACACCTCGCCGCATTGATGCTTTCAGTCTCGCTCATCGGTGTTTTCACCAATGCGCAAGCACAACTCAGCACGCGTCGACTGGTTCCAGACCAGACCCAACCAATTGATGCTGCAAATCCTGACGCAGCGCCTCTGGCGCAATTAGCGGCGGGGGTGTCGCACTTGACCGATGGTTCATTCACCGGGCCTGCTGTTGACGCATATTTTGGCCTTGTGCAAGTTCAGGCGAATATCAAGGGCGGCAGGATTGTATCTATCGACACACTGCAATATCCAGATCATCGCCGCACCAGCCGCGCCATCAACGACGAAGCACTGCCGATTCTGGAGCAGGAAGTTGTTTCCGCCCAGAACACACGAGTAAGCGCAGTCTCTGGTGCAACGCTCACCAGTCGCGCTTATTTGCGCTCGCTCGGCGATGCGCTTCGAAAAGCCGGCAACTGATTGCGAAGCCCAAAGCGATGATCCGTAGAACTGAAATAATCATGGGCATGCCCATCACCGTAGAGATTGTTGACAGTGTGCATGACAGCCTGCTTGAGAAGGTCTTTGCTTATTTTACAGATGTGGATCAACGATTCAGTACTTACAAGGCGGATAGCGAGATAAACGCTCTTAACAAAGGGCTGATCAAGCCGGCCGCCTTGAGCGCTGACATGCTGGAAGTATTGGAGATCGCCGAGAAAACGAAGCTTGAAACTGACGGTTATTTCGATATCCGCAATCCAAGTGGCAACTTGGATCCCTCCGGCATTGTCAAAGGCTGGGCCATTCGCAATGCTGCCAGCCTGTTACAAGGAAGAGGGGTCAAAGACTTTTTATTGGAAGCCGGTGGCGATATTCAATGCGGTGGTAAAACTTCTACTGGCGAAAACTGGAAAATTGGAATCCGCAACCCGTTCAATGAACGAGAAATCATCAAGGCTATCACGCCGAGAGGCCATGGCGTCGCTACCTCCGGCACATCAGCGCGCGGCCAACACATCTATAATCCGCGCCGCGCCAATTGCCCCATCGAAGACATTGTCAGTCTGACGGTCATCGGCCCCGATGTTCTTGAGGCTGATCGCTTCGCAACCGCTGCCTTTGCGATGGGACGATCGGGCATACATTTCATAGACAAGTGCCCGGGATTGGAAGGATATCTGGTTGATGCAAAAGGCATTGCAACTTTAACCCGTGGATTCGGAGCTTTTGTCACAGCATGAACAACATCATTGATCGGGCCCTCAATTTCATCACCATGTACCGGCTGGCACTTTACTACGTTGCTGGTCTGACGGCTGTTGCCTTTGCTGCAGGCCTATTTAAATTGGTGCCCGCTGACCCAACTGCGTTCTGTTTTTCACTCGTTTTAATTACAGCGACATGTTGGGCTTTCAATCGGCTATTTTCCATGTTGTTCAAAGTGCCAGTGAACACTGAGTCTTTTTACATCACCGCATTCATTTTGGCACTCATCATGCCCCCGGTGATCGCTACCAATTTCCTGGGTGTGGCAGGCCTCATGTTGGCATCCACCGTTGCAATTGCGTCAAAGTTCTTATTCGCAATTGGACGCAAGCATATATTCAATCCAGTCGCCATTGGCGTAGTTGCTTCGGCCTTCTTGCTGGATCAACCTGCAACTTGGTGGGTCGGCGGCAATCTCACCCTCTTGCCTTTCGTCGTTATCGGGGGACTTTTGGTAACCCGAAAAGTTCAGCGCTTTGGCATGGTGGGTGCTTATGTGCTTGCCAACTTGGCCGCAACTTTAATTACGACTTCACCTGAAATGTATATTGAGGCAATCAAAGAAACGCTTGTTTCTTCCCCGCTGCTCTTTGCTGGTTTTGCCATGCTCACAGAACCACTCACCGCGGCACATGGCAAAATTTCGCGCCTTGTATATGGCGCTGTGGTTGGCGTGCTATCATCGCCGAATATCCATATCGGCAGTTTTTATCTCACTCCGGAATTGGCATTTCTGGTTGGCAACGTCTTTGCATTTTTCAGCAATCCGATGGGCAGATTCAAGTTCACGCTGCTGCGCATCGAAGAGACAGCTTCTGGCTGTTACGATTTCATATTCCAGCCAGACCGCAAACCTTCATTTCAGCCGGGGCAGTATCTTGATTGGACGCTTGATGTCAGCAATCCGGATGACCGTGGAAATCGCCGCCCATTCACTATTGCTTCAGCGCCCACAGAGACCGAGGTTCGTTTGGGTGTAAAATTCTATCACCAACCAAGCGCGTTTAAACGTTCGCTTCTTGCCCTCAAACCGGGTGATGTGATTTTTGGATCACATGTAGCTGGCAACTTCACCCTGCCGAAAAACGCTGACGAAAAATTGGCCTTCATCGCGGGAGGAATTGGCGTCACCCCATTCCGCAGCATGGTACAAGAGGCGATAAATTTGGGTGAAAGCCGCTCCATTGTGATGCTCTATGGCAACAACACGCTTAACGAAATCGCCTATTCAGAAGTTTTCGAACGTGCCGCCAGTGAAATTGGCTTGCGCACTGTCTATGCAGTGGCCGGAAAGGTTCCCCAAGGTTATAACGTCCATAAGGGCTTCATCGATGAAGAGCTGATCAAACGCGAAATTCCCGACTATAAGGAACGCACATTCTTTATCTCCGGCCCGCGAGCCATGGTCTTGCGCTTCCAACGTGCCTTGAAGGATCTTGGCATTGCGCACGCACGCATCAAAGTGGACTACTTCCCAGGCTTTGCTTAACCCCCCGCTGAAATCAAGCAGCGACTAGGCGGTTGACCTCATCGACCAAGTCGCGAAGATGAAACGGCTTGGACAGAACTTTGGCATCGCGCGGGGCCTTTGAATCCGGGTTCAACGCCACTGCCGCAAAACCAGTGATGAACATGATCTTCAAAGCGGGATCAAGCTCAGCAGCACGGCGTGCTAACTCAATGCCATCCATTTCCGGCATCACGATATCGGTCAGCAACAGGTCAAAAGCTTCCTGCTTGATTTCTTCAAAAGCCGAAGCACCTTCGCCAAAGGACTTCACCTGGTGGCCGGCTTTTTCCAGCGCCTTCACGAGAAACTTGCGAAGATCGTCGTCGTCTTCCGCCAGAATAATTTTGACCATTTGAATCCTTGTGCCGAAAATCGGCTAAACACGAGAGATAGGCGCTCAAAAGTAAATACCTGATGAACCGTTTACAACTTCGTTGGGCAATCGCATAGTAGGCGCATAATGCCACTTGCCGATTACAGCGCTGGTTCCTTCTGCGAGGTTGTTGCCCCTTCACTGTGGCATGTTCCGGTGGTGTTTAACTCGCCACACTCGGGAAGCGAGATGCCTCCGAACTTTGTAGCCCAAACCAAACTCAAGCCTTCTGAACTGCGCCTGTCTGAAGATTATTTGGTGGATGAACTTTTTGGCGGCTGTGTTGATCATGGAGCGCCGATGCTGCGTGCCTTGGCCTCGCGCGCTTGGCTGGATTTGAACCGTGAGCCTTTTGAGCTGGATGCGCGCATGTTCACCGAAAGCTTGCCGGGCTATATGAATTGCGGCTCGCCGCGCGTTGCAGCAGGCTTTGGCACCATACCGCGCTTTGTTGGCGACGGCCTGGAAATCTACCGCACGCGCTTGACGCTGGCAGAGGCCCACCACCGCATTGAAACCTGTTACAAGCCCTACCACCGCATCCTCGCAGGCCTGCTTGATGAATGCCACGCCCGCCGCGGCTTTGTGCTGCTGATTGACTGCCATTCGATGCCAGAGGCCGAAGGTTTGAGCCGCCAAGGCCAGCCAGACGTGGTTTTGGGGGATCGGTTCGGCGTTGCTTGCGGCAGCGAAATTACTGGTGAGATTGAAAGCTTTTTCACTGGCCGGGGTCTCAAGGTCGTGCGCAACAAGCCATATGCTGGCGGTTTCATCACCGAAACCCATGGTACACCCCAATTGGGCCGACATGCCCTACAGATCGAACTCAACCGCGGCCTATACATGGATGAACGCCGCCGCTGCCGCAGTAGCGGGTTCTCGGCCTTGAGAGACATACTGGATGAATTCGCCGCCACACTCAGCTCCATCTTGGCGCATAGTTCCGCGCTGGCCTGGCAACGCGCCGCCGAGTGACAAGAAAAAAAGAGGGCCGATGCACTTTCGTGATCGGCCCAAGTTTAGGGAGGAAACGCCCAAAAAGGGCTGCAAGAGAGGGCCGAAGCTCTCGATCTCACAAAGATAATTTGGCACTGCAACATGAAACTTACAAGGGCTTAGCCATTCACGAAGTGTCACTTATCTGGTAACATTATCAAATACGCACACTAAATCATTTATTTTCAACAACTTGATATAGGTATGCAATTTTTGCAACCCACCCCATATATGTTGCATTGCACAATTTGTTGCAGGAAAAGCAGTAAAAATGCCCAAAACCAAAGAATTAAACTCCCTTTTGGCCTTTGCTTTGTCATTGGCCGACCTTTCGGGCCAGGCGATTCTCCCCCATTTTCGCGCACAGCTCACCGTGGAAGACAAGCGTCCTTCGGATTGGGACCCGGTTACAGAGGGGGACAAAGCGGCTGAACGTGCCATTCGCGCCGCCATTGAAAAGGCTTATCCCACCCATTCGATCATCGGGGAGGAATATGGCGAGAAGAAAGGCTCCTCGGCCTATACGTGGATTCTCGACCCGATCGATGGCACGAGGGCCTTTGTGATCGGCATTCCCACATGGACAACGCTGATTGCGCTTTACCGCGATGGCAAACCTCTTTTGGGCCTGATGAACCAGCCTTATGTGGGCGAGGTTTTCTACGGCTCGCCCAATGGCTCTTTCATGCAGCGCGGGGCTGACAGGCGCCAACTCAAATGTGCGGCGCCCAAGCCGCTGGCCAATGCGCTGGTGGGCACCACCACGCCGCATCTTTATGAACCGCCGGCCCGCATTGAAAACCTGCGCAAGAAAACCAGGCTGTTGCGCTATGGCGGCGATGCTTATTTCTTTTCGCTCGTGGCGGCTGGCCACATGGATATTGCGTTGGAAGCCGCTGTGCAAATTTATGATATCGCCGCCCTCATTCCCATTGTGCAAGGGGCTGGCGGCGTGGTCGGCTGTTGGGATGACGGCGATGTCACCCAAGGCGGCAATGTGATGGTGGCCAGCTGCCAAAGCCTGTTCGATGAGGCCAAGCGGGCGATGCAGCTGGCGTGATAATTCTAGATTTGACATGCTGTCCTCCTCCATTCTGTCACCCCGTGCCTTCCTTTTCCGTCATCCCGTGTCGTTGCATTTCGTCATCCCGTTCAACGACACGGGATCCATGACAAGCGCTTGAAGTGGGCCCCGTGTCGTGGCACGGGGTGACGATGGTTTCGAATTCTGAGCTTCTATTTTTATCGTCATCCCCGCGAAGGCGGGGACCCAGCTGCTTTTCACAGTGCCAAGCGGAAGAAGCTGGGCCCCCGCCTTCGCGGGGGTGACGGTTGTGCGAGTTGTGAATAAAACACGACTCTCCGCTCAGTGGGCCTCGTGTCATGCGAGGCCGGAGAAAAAAGGGTGGGAAGCGCGGGGAAACCCATCGCTTTGTGCCACTGGCTTAAAGTGGCCTAAATTTGCTCTGGGTTTCCCCATGCTGTGCAAGGTTTTTCTGCTGCTCCTGCTCCGCTGTGGCCATGGACGATTCCAGAGAATCTTCCAAGTTTGGCCGGTCAATGCTCCGATGTGGAAGGCTCCGTCTCCGGGCTTTCGACACCAACCATGCAGCGCTGAACGTTTATCAACCCCGCTTTTTAGGGCGTGGCGGCTGGCCTACTGGCAGACCCATATGTTGGAGTACGTTACTCCA
>Ga0075024_100000683_pt1 | contig 12772 bp, 12 predicted proteins | sample Str013_2_FD_71389 | JGI IMG/M metagenome (GOLD analysis project Ga0075024, IMG submission 71389) | Freshwater sediment microbial communities in response to fracking from Pennsylvania, USA - Straight Creek_MetaG_SC_2013 | ecosystem: Environmental > Aquatic > Freshwater > Creek > Sediment... | reverse complement strand
CCGGATGAGCGCGGCGTTGGCGACGGTTTCGTTGGCGGTCGTGAAGTTCAAGCTCGACGCCAGTGGTTGCGATTCGTCGTCGGGATACATCGTCACGAACCCAGGACCGCCGCTCTCGGTACCGGTGAGGTTGACCGAGACGGCGACGGCGTCTGCCGGGATGCCGTTGGCACCAGTCACTTGAAGCGACACGACGGCGCCGTTGGCAGGCTTGGCACCCGAGTAGCCGATGCTGTTGCGGGTGTCCAAGATGCGCGTCGGCGTGAGCGGCGTGAACGCGCCGGCAGACGACGTCACCGCTGGTGTCTCGAACGAGATCTTGTGGAGCTGGCCGGCGAGCGAGGTGTAGTAGAGCGAGCTTCCACCGATGTCGTCGACCATTGCCATCGCACTTACCCCACCGACACCGGTGGCGAACTCCGAACGCGACCACGTCGGCGAGCCCGGCTTGAACAGGAAGATCCTCCCGCAGCCGACGTCGGCGGCCAGGTAGCCGTTGTCGTAGGTAGCACCCCACGCACCGTTGGTGACGAACGCGCCGCCGCCGATCGTGACGCAGCCGGCCTCGCGGGTGTAATCGGCGAGAGGGTTCGTCAGCCCGCCGCCTGGATCCCCACAGTTGGACCGTGTGGCGCGCTCACACAGACCCTCGCGCGCCGGCCAACCGAAGTTGGCGCCCGCAGCCAGCTCGTCGAACTCCTCGGCTTGCGCTTCGCCGACGTCGTTGATGAACACTCGGGTCGTCGCCGCGTTCTGATCCGTGGCCAGGCGCCACGGGTTGCGCAACCCAGAGGCAAAGACCTCAGCGCACTTCGTACCGCCGATCGTCCCTCCGTTGGTGTTGCAACGAACCCCACCCGACGCGTTCGGGTTGCCGGCCGGGATCGAACCGTCGAGCGCGATGCGCAGGACCTTGCCGTTGAGCACCCCGAGGTCGGGGGCGCGGGACGGTTGAGCGCTCTCGCCGACCGAGACGTAGAGGTTGCCGTCCTTGCCAACGCGTACACCGCCGCCGTCGTGGTTGCCGGTGTTCGCCGCCTCCTGCATGAACAGCAGTGGCAGCTCGCTGGCGCGGCTCACCGTCTCACCCGTCATCGTGAACCGGCTCACCCGGTTGATCGTGCCATTGCCGGCGCAGCCAGCTTCGCTCGAGGAGTAGTAGAGGTAGATGTAGCCGTTCGTTGCGAAGGCGGGATCGGCGGCGATGCCGAGGAGCCCCTGCTCGACCGTGGTGCAAACCATCATTGACAGGTCGACCACAACGGCGGTCGTCCCGTCGGCCCGCACCAGCGTAACGACACCTTTGCGCAACGTGACCAGCACGCGACCGCCGGAGACCGCGGCGAGGTCGGTCGCCTGCTCGACATCGGCAGTGACGAGCGTGTCGGTGAACCCGACCGGCACCGCGGCCGACGCCGCGGGCGTACCCACAGTCAAGGCCACCGGCAGCACTCCGGCAATCAGGATCGGCGCGATCCAGGCACGGCGAAGCAACGACATGACACCCTTCCTTCGTTGGCGTCGGGCCCCACGGGGTGTCGACGTTGTTGTAGCGGCCGCCCTCGCGGCCGGCGGGCCGGAACCACATCTGCCGCCGGGCCGCGGTGGCGCACGTTACAACGGTGTGACAGCCGATGCGTGGCACCCGCAAGGCGGGCCGACGCCGCACCGGCGCTGTCGACCTGCGCCGCCACCAGCCCGAATGACTACGCTCGCCGGTTCACAGAGCGTTCACATTGAAGCAACGGGATTGAAACCGGCGTCGATGAGCCTGCTCTGCCGTACCACCGACACCATCCGAGAGGTTTGTAGTGGCCTACCAAGCTGAGTACATCTGGATCGACGGCACGCAGCCGACGCCGCTGCTGCGCTCCAAAACCAAGATCATGGCGGACGGCAAAGAGCCGCCGATCTGGGGCTTCGACGGCTCGTCGACCGATCAGGCCACCGGCGACAAGAGCGACTGTGTGTTGCAGCCGGTGTGGACCTGTCCCGATCCGATCAGGGGCAAGGACAACGTGCTGGTGATGTGCGAGGTGCTCCTCGTCGACATGAAGCCGCACGTCACCAACACCCGCGCCGCGTGCGAGAAGGTCGCCAAGAAGTACGCCAAGCACGAGCCGTGGTTCGGCATCGAGCAGGAGTACACGATGCTGCGCACCGACGGCACCCCGTTCGGCTTCCCCGTCGGTGGGTTCCCCGGTCCGCAAGGTCCCTACTACTGCGGCGTCGGTGCGGGGCGCATCGTCGGGCGCGACATCGTCGAGCGCCACACCCAAGCGTGCGTCGATGCCGGCATCGCCATCTCCGGCACCAACGCCGAGGTCATGCCCGGCCAGTGGGAGTTCCAAGTCGGCCCTGCGGGCCCACTCGAAGTCTCTGATCAACTCTCCGTTGCCCGCTGGTTGTTGCACCGCATCGCCGAGGACTACGACGTCGTCATCTCGATCGCCGCCAAGCCGATGCAAGGCGACTGGAACGGCGCTGGCGCGCACACCAACTTCTCGACACGGGCGATGCGAACCAAGGGCGGCGCCGCCGTCATCGAGACCGCCTGCAAGGCGTTGGGCAAGAAGATCGACCAGCACGTCTCGAACTACGGCGCCGGCATCGAGAACCGCCTGACCGGCAAGCACGAGACGGCGCCGTACAACAAGTTCAGCTACGGCGTGTCCGACCGTGGTGCATCGGTGCGCATCCCGTGGCAAGTCGCCGTCGATGGCATGGGCTACATGGAAGACCGCCGTCCGAACGCGAACATGGACCCGTACACGGTTACCCGCCTGCTCGTCGACACGATCTGCTCGGCCACGCCCGCCTGATCACGCCAACGCAACATCGTCGAACGGGCTCCGTCGCGGGGCCGTTTGTCGCGTCCAACGCCGGGCCGATCCGTGTGAAGGGCGCGTGAACTGCCTGGCTGTCAGTGGCCCCGACCGCCTTCTGTCGCGAGAATGAACGGATGCAGCGTCAGCAGGACTACGTCCTCCACCAGGTCGAGGAGCGCAAGGTAAGGCTCATCCGCCTGTGGTTCACCGACGTCCTCGGCCAGCTCAAGAGCTTCGCCATCAGTCCGGTCGAGTTGGAGAACGCGCTCGAAGATGGGATGACCTTCGACGGGTCATCGATCGACGGCTTCTCTCGCGTCCAAGAAGCCGACGTGCTCGCCATTCCCGATGCGACGACGTTCGAGGTGTTGCCGTGGGGTGACCCATCCGGACCCGAGGCGCGGGTCTTTTGCAACATCAACAACCTCGATGGGACGCCATTCGAAGGTGACCCTCGACAGGTGCTGCGGCGCAACCTGGACAAGGCGCACAAGCTCGGCTTCACGTTCTACGTCGCACCCGACCTCGAGTTCTTCTACTTCGCTCCACCCGAGCGCGGTCGGCCGCCCGTGCCACTCGACGACGCCTCGTTCTTTGATCTGACCACCACAGACGTCGCCGGCACCCTGCGCAAGAAGACGATCCGCACGTTGGAAGCGATGGGCATCCCTGTCGAGTACTCGTTCCACGAGGACTCGCCCAGCCAGCACGAGATCGACCTGCGCCACACCGACGCGATGACGATGGCCGATTCGATCATGACGTTCCGCCTCGTCGTCAAAGAGGTCGCGTCGACCGAAGGCGTGCACGCAACGTTCATGCCCAAGCCGCTCGAAGGTGTGCAAGGTTCGGGCATGCACGTCCACTTGTCGTTGTTCAACGGCGAGAGCAACGCCTTCTACGACGAGTCCGATGCGTACAGCTTGTCGGCGGTGGCGAAGCAGTTCATGGCCGGGCTGCTGCATCACGCCGCCGAGATCACGGCCGTCACCAACCAGACCGTCAACAGCTACAAACGCCTCGTCCCTGGCTTCGAAGCGCCTGTCCACGTGTCATGGGCGCGCAACAACCGCTCTGGTCTGATCCGGGTGCCGATCCCCAAGCGCGGCAGCGCCAACGCGACCCGGTTGGAGTACCGCTCACCCGATCCGGCGACGAACCCGTACCTCGCGTTCTCGGTGCTCCTCGCCGCCGGACTTGCCGGCGTCGCCGGCAGCTACGAGCTTCCGTCCGAAGCCGAGGCGAACTTGTTCGAGCTCTCCGACGACGAGCTGACGAAAGCAGGCATCGGGCAACTTCCCCAATCGCTCGACTCGGCGTTGAAGGCGATGGAGCGCTCGGAGCTTGTGGCGGAAGCTCTCGGGGAGCACATCTTCGAATGGTTCCTGCGCAACAAGCGCAACGAGTGGCGGTCGTACAAGACGCATGTCAGCCAGTTCGAACTCGACCGCTACTTGCGCACGCTGTGAGCGCGGTGATGGAACCGATCCTCGTCTATCCCGATCCCCCGCCGCCCGAGCTAGCGCAGACGCTCGATCTCGCCGGTCATCGATGGAAGGCGGCGGCATCCGCTGACGCGGCGAGTCGGATGGAACCACCGGATGGCTGGGCCGGCGCGGTCGTCGTTGCCGACGGCGACCTCGAAGCGGCATGGGCGTTCTGCCGCGCCATGCGCAAGCGCGACAACCCGCTCGAACCGCTGTTGATGATGATCACCGGCGCGCAGCTCGGCGAGCTCGAGCTGCGCGACGAGCTGTTCGACGACTTCTGCCTCACGCCGTTCCATCCTCGCGAGCTCTCGGCGCGTCTGCGTCACCTGCTGTGGCGATCGGGCGGGACGTCGAGCGCGGAACTGGTCGAGTACGGGCCGCTGGCGCTCAACTTGGAGACGTACCAAGCGACGATCGCCGGTCACCCGCTCGACCTGACGTACATGGAGTACGAGCTGCTGAAGTTCCTCAGCCAGCATCCGGGCAAGGTGTTCACGCGCGAGATCCTGCTGTCGCGAGTGTGGGGCTACGAGTACTACGGCGGCGCTCGCACCGTCGATGTCCACATCCGCCGCCTGCGCGCCAAGCTCGGCGAAGAGCACGCCAACCTGATCCAGACGGTGCGCAGCGTCGGCTACCGCTTCGGTCAAAGCCGCTGGGCGGGGTGATCGGGTAGACAGCGCGATCGACTGCAACCTCAACATCTATCGACGACCCACGCGCTCATCGACTGATAGTGCAATAGCTCCCGTCGAGCGCGGCGACGGCAGCGCGGATGGCTGGACCATCGTCGCCGTCCCACACGCACAGCGGTGCGCCGAGATGCGTCGCGGCGGCGACCGCTTCGGCGCCGAGAGTCGAGACCCTGTACGCGCCGACGATCTCCGCCATCCGATACGCGGGCGTCTTCAGCGGCACGACTTCGACGATGTCAGGAAGCGAGACGAGAGTGCGACCGAGGGCATGTCGCTGCCCGACGGGCCAGGACCCAGTGAGAGCTCCGCCGCGGGCGGACACGACCCCAGTCGCCGTCACGGGCGGCGGCGGGCGCGGTGGGCGTCGAGCACTTCGATGAACGTGCTCGGCTCCCAATGCTCGCAAAGCGCTTCGAGCATGATCGACTGCGCGGAGCGCGGTGCGAGGCCGCCGGCGGGTGGATCGGTGTCGACGTTGGTTGGGAACGCGTAGCCATCGGCGCTCGCGGCGACGGCACAAGCCCGCCAACGTTCGTCGAGTTCGTCAGCGCGTAGTGCCGGGTACACCGCGGCGGCGATGGCGTAGCGATCGACCGACTCCATGGCAATGCCCATCGCCGACGAGACCTGGAACAGGTTGCCGACGCGATCGTGCTCGGTGCGGTTCGTACCGGCGGCGTGATGCAAACCTGGATTGAAGAACACCGCATCGCCGACTTCGAGCTCAAGCTGCACGGCGTGCTCGCCGAAGTACGACACGACATCGGCGTCGCGGTAGCGCAAGTAGCCGTCGGCGAGCAGCTGCGAGTACGGGAGGACCATCGTCGGACCACTCTCGATCGGCATCGTCGTGTGCGCAACCGCGCCTTGTAACGTCAGCGCCTTCGACAACTCGTGCGCGTGTGCCGGGAAGCGCGCCGCATCGGCGGCGGTGACGAACCCAAGGTGGTAGTCACGGTGCGGCGACTGCGCTTTGCCACCGGGGTGGACGATGTTGACCTGCGTCGTGATCTGGTACCACGGCCCGAGCCACGCTTCGGCGGCAAGCGCCAGCACCGGGCTGGCGTGGTAGCGGATCCACAACGCCGGGTCGATCGGCGCCGTCTTTTGGATCACGTTCCAGATGCGCGAGTTCGCGCCGGGTGGCGCGTAGTGGTCGGCGTCGACATGACCAACCCGCCGCTCGTCGTCGAGGAGCCGGTAGAACACGTCCGTCATCTCGTCGACCGCATCGCGCTCGACGGCGCCGCGGATGGCGAACACACCAGGCCCTTGCCCGATGATGCGACACCACTCGCGCCGGACGCCATCCGGGTTGGCGTCGAGCACCTTGGCGCCGTCGTAGATTGGGATCCGCTTGACGATCTCGTCAGCGAGCGGATGCTCGGTGGGGTCTGTTTCCTGCTCGCACAGTCGAACAAGCTCATCGATCACGGGATCACCTCCGACGACGTCGCGATGACCTCACGGTACCGCTTGGAGCCGCGCCGCGATGCGGGCGTGCTGCGCCAGGCGCTCGTCCAACAGTTCGCTCACAAGGTGTCCGTCTTCGACGACGGGCACGCCGGCAACGATCGTGTGGCGCGCGCTCGTCGGCCCACAGCGCAGCCACGCTTCGATCGGATCGGCGAGGGCGCCGGCGTAGGAGAGACCGTCAAGCGACCAGACGGCGACATCCGCGACCGCGCCGATGGCGAGCACACCAAGCTCGCCATCGCGCCCCAAGCACGCGGCGCCGCCTCGCGTCGCCAGTTCGAGCGCGATGCGTGCCGTCCCCGCCGCGGCACCGTCGCGCAGCTTGGCCATCAACATCGCTTGGCGTGCTTCCAACCACAGCGAGCCGGCATCGGCCGACGACGAGCCGTCGACACCGAGACCAACCGCTACGCCAGCGGCGCGCATCGCCGTGACCGGGGCAATGCCCGACGACAGGATCAGGTTCGAGTTCGGGCAGTGGGCGACGCCGACCCCGGCGCGGCCAAGAGTGACGATCTCGTCAGCGTCCGGCATCACGCAGTGCGCCAACCACGTTCGTTGACTGCACCAACCAACGCGTTCGAGGTACTCGATCGGCCGGCAACCGAAGCGCTCCAGTGAGTACGACACGTCCTCGGCGTTCTCAGCGAGGTGCGTGTGGAGGCGAACCCCGAGCTGTTCCGCAAGCTCTGCGGTACGTGCCATCAGTTCTTCGGTGACGCTGAACGGCGAGCACGGTGCCAGCGCGACGCGCACCATCGCGCCAGGCGACGGGTCGTGATGGCGGGCGACGACGTCGCGGCAGGCGGCGAGGATCTCGTCGTCGTCTTGGACGAGGTCGTCGGGTGGCAGCCCACCGCGCGACCGGCCGAGCGACATCGATCCGCGCGTCGGATGGAAGCGCACACCGAGCTCGCGTGCCGCGGCGATCTCGGCGGCGAGCAGATCACCACCGCCGTGCGGATGGAGGTAGAGGTGATCGGACGATGTCGTGCAGCCCGACATCGCCAACTCGGCCAACGCCACCCACGCCGACACGAACGCGCCTTCTTCGTCGAGTCGGCGCCACTGCGGGTAGAGCGACTCCAGCCAGCCGAACAGCGGCTTGTCGGTCATCGGCGGCCAGGCCCGCGTGAGGTTCTGGAACATGTGGTGATGGGTGTTGATCAACCCTGGCGTCACCAAGCACCCGTCGACGCGCATCGTCCGCCGCGCCGCCGGCGGGGGCCGACCGCTGCTCCCGACGTCGCTGATCGCCGCACCACTTATCGCCAGCCAGCCATCGGTCAGCTCGCGCCGCTCGTCATCCATCGTTGCGATCAGGCGAGCGCCGGTGATGACCAGGTCGGCGAGCGGCGGCTCCGTCGGCGATGGGGGCGGTGCTGCCATCGGCCAAGGGTAACGGCGAGATCGCAACGGACGCCGAGCCGGCCGGCGCCGACGGCACACCGGTAGCGTTAGCGTTCATGACCTCGACGCAGTCAACGAAAGCTGCCGGCGCCGTCGGGCTCGGTGTGGCGACGTTTCGCGCCGGTACGGACAAGGTGCTCGACGTGCGCTTCGTCGCTCTCGCCCTCGGGACCGATGCCGGGTCGCTCGTCGCCGATCGCGATCTCGTCGGTCGGCTGTGCGTCGAGGACGGGATCCGCGACGTGATCACCCGCCCCGTGACGACGACGATCGCCGATCTCAGCGCGCCGCCCACAGACGCGCTCGACGGGTACCTTCGGCTCCATCTGTTGTCGCATCGGCTCATCCGTCCCCACGGTGCCAACGTCGATGGCCTGTTCGGTGCACTCAACAACGTCGTGTGGACGACGTGCGGTCCCTGCGACCCCGAGGACTTCGAGGCGACGCGGCTGCGGCTGCTCGCCAGCGGTCACGTCGTCGGCGTCCATTCGGTCGACAAGTTCCCGCGGATGGTCGACTACGTCGTGCCGAGTGGGGTGCGCGTTGCCGATGCCGATCGCGTCCGCCTCGGCGCCCACCTGGCCGAGGGCACGACGGTGATGCACGAGGGGTTCGTCAACTTCAACGCCGGCACGCTCGGCCGCTCGATGGTCGAGGGCAGGATCTCGGCCGGGGTCGTGGTCGGGGCGGACTCCGACATCGGCGGCGGCGCGTCGATCATGGGCACGCTCTCCGGCGGCGGCAAAGAGGTGGTGAGCATCGGTGAGCGCTGCCTGCTCGGCGCCAACGGAGGCATCGGGATCAGCCTCGGCGACGACTGCGTGGTCGAAGCCGGCTGCTACGTGACCGCTGGGAGCAAGGTGACGCTTCCTGACGGTGACGAGGTCCGGGCTCGTGCACTGTCCGGCGCGAATGGTCTACTTTATCGCCGCAACTCGACCACGGGCCGACTCGAGGTAGTTAACCGCACGGGTACCTGGGGCGGACTCAACGTGGCCCTACATGCCACTTAGAGTGCTTGAATCACCACCCTAAGAGTACTAGATGTCGGAGTCTTGCCAACTACGACTACGTCTCGTGACGATTCATTGAAACATGTAGCGTAGAACGACGTTGTGGCATATATAAGAGATAACCGAGCGCTCGACCGTATCCACAGGATCGACACGGGCTCCGGTAGTGCGGTCACACGCACAGCGCCAGGAGGGCGACACGACATGCGAACGACAAACGGGACTCGACCGAAGATGAGCAAGGCAGCGCTGCTGACCGGTGCCATCGTCCTTGGCGGTCTAACCGCCTCACCTGCCTTCGCGACGGGCCACCCGTCCTCTTCATCTTCGTCTTCGTCGTCTGTGGCTGAGCGGCCCGCCTCCAGCTCAAGCTCGTCGTCCACACCGCCCGTGACGCAGAAGCCGTCCACGAGCAGCTCGTCAGTGGCCCAAGAGCCGGAAGAGAGCAGCTCGTCCAGCTCTTCGTCCTCGTCGTCTTCATCCGCGCCGACCACGGCGACGACCGCAGCAACAACGACGAGCACCACCGCGGCGACGACGACGACAACCAGCTCGACCGAGCCGAGGCTGCTCGTCCAGCCCGTCACCGGTGGCATCACCCCCAAGAACGACGCCGCGAACAACGGCCAGGACGTCGGCCCGGTTCAGGTCAAGGACGTCGCCATCACCGCTGACCCCGGAAACCGCCTGCCGGCGACCGGCGCCGACACCCGTCCGCTGCTCGTGCTCGGCGGCGCCTTCGTCGTCATCGGTGGACTGCTGCTCGCCGCTCGCCGCCGGATGCCATCGCTCGCCGCCGTGCGCAGCGATCGCCCCAGCCGCTGACCAACGCCGGCACGCAGCAACCAGTCGTCACGTTCTTCCTGGCGATCGACCTGAGCGGGCGGCTCGGTCGATCGCCAGGAGTGCTTTTTGGCCGCTGACGCCAGCCCGCTCGCCCGGGCGGGCGGGCCGCGACGGCATTAGGCCATCGACGCCAGGATCGCGGCGACGTCGTCGACGGTCGTGCGCGGGTTGACGATGCAGAACCGCAGGACCGTCTCGCCTGCGAACGACGTCGGCACGGTCAGCGTGACCCCGTCGTCCAAGGCCTTGTCGCTCCACCGTTGGTAGTCGGCGGCGGACCATCCCTTGCGCCGGAACACGACCACCGACAGCTCCGATGGCACGACCATCTCGACGTGGTCGAGCGAGTCGATCAGTGCCGCTACCTCCCTCGTCGTCGTCAAGCACGTCTCGACCGCATCGCGGTACTGGTCGGTGCCGTGCGTCGCCAGGCTGAACCAGAACGGCAGGCCTCGCGCTCGCCGCGTCAGGTGGTAGGCGTAGTCGCTCGGGTTCCACTCACCAGAGTCCGTCAACACGTCGAGGTACTCGGCATGTTGCGTGTGCGCTCGCCGCGCCACGTCAGGATGGCGGTAGATCAGCGCGCAGCAGTCGTACGGTGCGAAGAGCCACTTGTGAGGGTCGACGACGAAGCTGTCGGCCCGCTCGATGCCGTCGAAACGGGCTCGCACGCTCGGAGCTGCCAGTGCCGCTCCGCCGTAGGCGCCATCGATGTGCAACCACCAACCATTGGACTCGGCGATGTCGGCAGCGCCGGCAAGGTCGTCGACGACACCGAGGTTCGTCGTACCGGCAGTGGCGACGACGGCGAAGACGCGGGCGCGATCGTCGTCGTCGAGCGCCTCGACCGCGGCGGCGAGGTTGTCACGGCGGAGCCGGCCGTGCTCGCCGGACGGCACCTTGTGCACGTCGGCATCCATCACCTTCGCCGCCGCCGTGATCGATGAGTGCACACCGCCAGAGCCGACGATCAGCCCGCGTCGGTGCGCAGCAGCCGGTTGCTGCTCGCGCCAGCGGTGGCGAGCGGCGACGAGCGCGCTCAAGTTCCCCGCCGAGCCACCGGACACGAAGACCCCACCGGCGTCGCCAGGAAAGCCGGCGAGCGATGCGATCCACGCCATTGCCTCGTTCTCTGCGAACACCGCGCCAGCACCCTCCAACCACGAACCGGCGTAGATGCTCGATGCGCCGACGACGAGATCGAACAAGATCGACGCCTCTGTCGGTGCGGCAGGCACGAACGACAGGTACATCGGGTGGTCGACGCTGAGGCACGCTGGCGCCAAGACCTCGTCGAACACTCGCAGCGCTTCGAGACCACCGATCCCGGCCGGCGTCACCGTGCGGCCTGCCATCGCTCGCAGCTCGTCGCGCGTCCGCGGCCGATCGAGCGGTGGCGGGTCGAGGCGCATCCGGTCGACGGCATAGCGGATGACCGCCTGGGTGAGGACGTCGATGGCGGTGTCGCGGCGGTGCATCGCCGTGTCCCGGCGATCACGTCGTTCAGGCATCGCCGTTGGCATCTAACGCGAACCGCTGCCGATGTCGACGCGGACGCCGGTGCGCATGCGCGTTCAGCGGTTCAGCTCGAGCAGCTCGCTGCCTTCGTGGCGCGCGTCGGCATCGGACTTCAGCAGCCAGCCGAGCACGCCGGCGACGCCGGTCATCGTCATCAAGAAGCCAACGGGGATCACGAGGAGAACGACGACGATCGCAACGGCACCGGCCATGAGCACGAAAGCTAGCAGCGAGCGCCACGGCGCTCAGCGGCCGAGCTCGGCGCAGGCGGCATGGCGCGGGCACGAGACGAGGTGATCATTGACGAAGCCGCACGCCTGTAGCAGCGAGTAGACGATCGTCGTGCCGACGAACGTGAAGCCGCGCCGCTTCAGCTCCTTGCTCATCGCGTCCGACAACGCGTTGCTCGCCGGCACGTGACCCATCTCCGTCCACGAGTTCTGGATCGGACGACCATCGACGAAGGACCACAGCCACGTCACCGGGTCGCCTTCGGTGTCACGCAGGTCGAGCCACGCCTTGGCGTTGATCACTGCCGCGGCGACCTTGGCCCGGTTGCGGATGATCCCCGGATCGGCGAGCGCAGCAGCCAGCTTCTCGTCGCCGTAGCGAGCAATGACGGCCGGGTCGAAGCCATCGAACACGACCCGATAGCGCTCGCGCTTGTTCAGCACGGTGCGCCACGACAGCCCCGCCTGCGCACCTTCGAGGAGGACGAACTCGAACAGCGTTCGCTCGTCGCGCCTCGGCACGCCCCATTCCCGATCGTGGTACTCGATCATCGCCGGCTCCGAGCCGGCCGCCCACGGACAACGACCGGCGTCGGCTTGCGCGCTCACGCCGGCTTGTGGGCCCAGGCCTCGATCTCGACCTTGGCACCGGCTACCGGGAGCGCGGCGACGCCGACTGTCGAACGCGCCGGCCGATGGTCACCGAAGGCGGCGATGTAAGCGTCGTTGAAGGCGGCGAAGTCGCCCATGTCGGTCAGGAAGCACAACGTCTTGGCGATGTCGCCGAGCCCGGCGCCGACGGTGGCGAGGTGTGCCGCCAGATTGGCGACGGCCTGCGTCGCCTCGGCACCGATGCCGCCGGCGACCAACTTGCCGTCGACCATCCCCAGTTGGCCAGAGACGATGATCCAATCGCCGGCGCGCACGACAGGTGTGTAGGGACCCAAGGGCTTGCTCATGACGATCGACGCTAGCGGCTAGCGCCGATGGCACGGCCAGCGTGGCGGATGCTGGGCCGCCCGCCAGGCCGCGGCCGCCACGGCGGCGAACACCGCGTCGGAGCCGTTCACCGGTTCATCCGTCGATGGTTCGATGTCGACGGTGATCGACGGCATGTCCTGCGCACGCAGGATGCCGAAGCTGCGAATGGTGAGATCGTGGATCTCGCCTCCGTCGTCGACGGCGATCGCTTCGCTACGGACCCAACCGAGCGCCTGATGGGCGGCACCGATGCAGTACGAGCGCAGCACGACCGGATCGAGCGGC
>Ga0075024_100000679_pt1 | contig 12813 bp, 19 predicted proteins | sample Str013_2_FD_71389 | JGI IMG/M metagenome (GOLD analysis project Ga0075024, IMG submission 71389) | Freshwater sediment microbial communities in response to fracking from Pennsylvania, USA - Straight Creek_MetaG_SC_2013 | ecosystem: Environmental > Aquatic > Freshwater > Creek > Sediment... | reverse complement strand
GTCTCCTCGTCATTCATCGCCATGCGGGCGAAGGTCTCCCGGATATCCCGGGCCGCAGCGACCGGATCCGGATTGCCATTCGGCCCTTGCGGGTTGACATAGATCAGGCCCATCTGAACGGCACCGAGAGGATTCTCGAGTTCGCGATCGCCGCTGTAGCGCTTGTCGCCCAGCCACTCGGCCTCAGGCCCCCAATAGATGTATTCTTCGGGCTCCCAGACGTCCTCGCGCCCACCGGCGAACCCGAAGGTCTTGAACCCCATGGACTCCAGGGCGACGTTGCCGGTGAGGATCATCAGGTCGGCCCAGGAAATCTTCCGGCCGTACTTCTGCTTGATCGGCCACAGCAGGCGGCGCGCCTTGTCGAGGTTCACGTTGTCCGGCCAGCTGTTGAGGGGCGCGAAACGCTGCGCGCCGGTGCCTGCGCCACCGCGACCATCAGCGATGCGGTACGTGCCTGCGCTATGCCATGCCATGCGGATGAACAACGGCCCATAGTGGCCGTAGTCCGCGGGCCACCAGGCCTGCGAATCCGTCATCAAGGCATGCAGATCCTTGATCACGGCATCTAGGTCGAGGCTCTTAAACTCCTCAGCGTAGTTGAAATCCTTGCCCATAGGATCCGACAGGGGAGAGTTCTGGTGGAGAATCTTCAGGTTCAACTGATTTGGCCACCAGTCGTGGTTCGACATGGTCCCAACCGCCGTGCGCTTGTGAGATCCGCCCGTCACCGGGCACTTGCTTTCGTTTTCCATATTTTCTCCAATCGTGTTCTGCATTTTTTTTCCAACCTGTTCTGTATACTTAAGGATCATGAATCCTTGGAAAGTGATGATCGCCATTCTGATCTCGCTGGCCCCCGTCGAGTTAGTGTGGATCATCGTGCGAGACATCACAACCCACCCGTCACCCTACTCGAAGTCAACGAACACTTAGACATCTTCGGGTTTTTCTTGCTGGTATTGATTGGCATCGAGCTCCTAGAAACCATCAAAGCCTGTCTTGCTGAGCATGTCGTGCATGTCGAAATTGTTCTGGAAGCGGCGCTCATTGCTGTCGCCCGTAAAGTGATCATTTTAGATCCGAAAGAGTATGCCCCTGTAACACTCCTGAGCATTGCCGCGCTTATTGTGACCTTGGCTATAGCAATCTACATCGAACAACGCGCTCGCCTCGCCACCCCTCTCATTCCGCGTACCGATACAACCTCCCGTTCGGACACGACACCCAGTCAAGTACGCGAGACAGGGAACTCCTAGTTCTACTCCCATGGCACGGTCAGCAGCGCTTGATATCCTTCGCGAAACGTAGGGTAATGAAACACGTACCCAGTTTCTATCAGCTGAGTATTCCGGCATCGCTTGTTACTGCGATGAAGGCCAGCCTGCGCGTCTGTAGCAGTTTCCTCCCGGGGCGGAGGAAGACCAAGCTGCAGTGCGATCCAGCTCAAGACGACACATTGGTCCGCCGGTTCGTGATCTACGGCAAGATACAGGCGGTCCGGCTGGGTCAGCTGCATCACATGTTGTAATACTCCCGCGCAATCGTCACGATGAATGCGATTGGTGTACACTGGTGGTCCATCCGTGCAGACTGCCGTCCCTTTTCGTACGCTGTCGATCAGACGCGTACGGCCTGGGCCGTAAATACCAGCGAGCCGCACTACCGTAGCGGGAAACGAACTGTTCAAGACGACCTGTTCACCGACCAGGAGTTCTCTGCCGGAGAAGTGTATAGGTTCAGTTGGCGACGTTTCATCAACCCACTCTCCTGCTTCTTGTGCATAAACACCTGTACTCGATGTAAAAATGAAGCGCTGCAAATTATGACCCTGCGTTGCTAACGCAGTGAGCAAGTGACGTAGGCCGTCCACATACGTGGCTCGGTAGTTGTCGGCAGAAGAACTGCTCGGTGCTGCGGTATAGACGACCACATCCAGTGCTGGCGGCAAAGCGGACAGTGTTTCCGGTTTTGTCAAATCAGCGGGAAACGCGTGAAAGCTGGACGGCAGCGTGTCGCAGTGACGTCGCAAGCCCCAGACCGTATGCCCATCTTGGGTTAACCTAACTCCTAGTTCCGTGCCCACATCGCCACAACCGGCGATCAATATACGTGCCATTCGTTTGACCTCTCTCACGAAATAGTCTCGAACAAACTGCACACAATCTGCTCCGCCAGCGCCTCCCCGCTTAACCAGGCACCTTCAACTCTTGGGCCAGCACACCAGTCTCCACACACGCCCACGCGTAGCATAGAGTCAAAAAGACACGGCTCAGGTAGCGGCGCGGTGGGAAGGGCGTAACGCCATTGATGTGCGAGCGCAAGCACTGGATTCCTTACGGCAGAGTGAGCGGTCGCCTGATGAAACGCGTCAAGCAATTGGGCAATCACCAGCTCAGGGTCGTCGTCGCCATGTGCTTCGGACCAACCCGGCGCGCCATGAAGCACCCAACAATCGAGTTTATGACGTCCGGGTTTACTACTGTCGCGGGCGATCCAGGATAGTGCGGAATCATGTACGAATGCGCCGTCGAACGGCAGTTCGAGCGGCTGAGAAAATCCTAACATTACCGCCCAACAGCCTGACATCTCCACAGAGGCAACACGCGGAGTCAAACTTGTGACCTCCCTCAAGAGTTCAACAGCCTGAGGGGCTGGTACTGCCGCAACCACCACATCATAGCTGCCGAGGTCCTCTCCGGTATAAGTGGCAAGTCGCCATTGCTGCCCATCTCGTTGTATGGGTGCAACGCGCAGACCGCTGAGAAGATTGCAGTTCATGGCAAGATGTCGTGCGATGGTACTCATCCCCGGAACGCCAACGTAGCGCTTCAATACCTTATCTCTGGGAGATACCATACCGTTCTCCAGCGCACATACGCGTCCGGTCCACTCTGCCACAAGACCATTCAGTTGCCAGGTGTCAACGTCGCGCTGGAATCGAGGGTCGCGCACGCTAAAGTATTGTGCGCCGTGGTCGAACTGATAGCCATCAACATGTCGGGTGGCCATTCGACCACCCGGCTCACGCCCTTTGTCGAATACCGTCACGGCGCATCGATGCTCAGTGAGCTTACGGGCGCAGATCAAACCCGACAGGCCGCCGCCGATCACCGCAACGGAGAAAGGGGCGACGCGGGTCGAGTGCAGTGGTCCTTCGGCATCTTTCTTCATTAACGCGACCCTCACTATTGTACGGATATAGTACGCGGACGACTCCACACCGAGCGTAACAACTGGAGCGGTCGTACCTCAAGTGGACCAAGGCCGAGCAGCCAGGACACAATCCCGGGTCGCGTATCGGTATCAAGGCGGGCAACGACATTACCCGCCAAGCGAAACTGCACGGCGAAATCCGCCACCGGCATCCATCGCTGCGCCTGGGCAAGAAACTGCCCCCACCCACCACGCACCCGTTGTAACCGCAGGACAGTCAACCCAGCGCGCCAGCTCGGGAGATCGACGACGATCTTGTCGTCGGTTGCGTTCACCAGAAAATCGTCGTTCTCGAGCGAGAGCACGAGACGAGCAGAGAGAGCAAAAGGTGTTAGCATAGAGTTCTCCTGAACCAACGGGCATAACCCTTAGAGAGATTTATCACTCGGAGTTATTAATTCTCTCTGTCCCCTGTGGACACCTAGGGATCGAGAACGATCTTTTTAGGAAAAGGGGCACGGTGCGGTTTAGACCGGTATCTTTCCATGCCTCCCTATTTCAACAAGGATCCCTATGCAGCCTTGTGTCCATTCTGATCCTGGGTGCGGATCTTCATGGTACCGCTCACTTTCCACTTCGCGTGTACAGCGTCAGGGGACGCGCTGCTCGGCACTAAGACTTCGAGGTTGTCAAACTCGTAGGTAATTTCAGCGCCTCGACCAGTTAATTTATCATACAGACCACCGGCGAATTCAGGCCACGTTTTTGTCTCAATAGTTGATTCCATAATATTTTCTCCTTCGTGTATTTTTTAAAGTGGGCGATCTCCCTTATAACCGCAACTCGTATGGGAAACCGCCCAAAGTGAGATCAAGCTGCATGCGTCTCTAGTTCGGAAACATCACGCTATCAATAATGTGAATGACGCCATTGTCTGCTGCCACGTCCGCCGTGGTTACCAGCGCCTTATCAATATGTACGCCGTGATTATTGTGAATGGTCAGACTCTGGCCCTGGACAGTCTTCGCGGTAGTAAGCTTTGTCACGTCAGCGGCCATCACCTTGCCTGGTACGACGTGGTAAGTAAGTATGGATTTCAGCTTCGGAATGTCTTTGAGAAGTCCATCAACAGTCCCGGCAGGCAGTTTGGCAAACGCCTCGTCGGTCGGGGCGAAGACGGTGAACGGACCTGGCCCCGAGAGCGTATCCACCAAACCTGCGGCTGTCACCGCTGCCACCAACGTCTTGAATGAACCTGCGGTGATTGCCGTTTGTACGATATTAGCCATGGGAATTTCCTTTCGTGTCGCTTGCGTCCATTGCTGGACGGTAGTTGGATGCTGTGCGGCGTGTGGCGGTATGCCAACGACGTCATTCCCGGATGTATGTCCCCTTGCCGCCTCCTTCGCTGTCAGACTACCGTGCTCTTTTTCGCTACGGCTGAGGACTTTTTCCTCAGCCGCTTTGTACGAACCCCTACTTATTCTTGGGCAGCATGACGGTATCGATCACGTGGATAACGCCGTTACTGGATTCGATGTCCGTCTTTCCGACTCGAGAGTTGTCAACTGTAACAACGCCATCTGTCGTATTGATGGTGAGCATCTGTCCGTTGACGGTTTTGGCCGACTCCATTTTGACGACATCTGCCGCCATCACTTTGCCAGACACCACATGGTAGGTGAGGATCGCCTGGAGCTTGGCTTTGTTTTCAGGCTTTAACAGATCCTCAAGCGTCCCCTTCGGTAACTTCGCGAACGCGGCATCGGTTGGAGCAAAGACCGTAAAAGGTCCTGGTCCTTTTAGTGTGCTTACTAAATCGGCCGCCTTCACCGCGCTGACCAGCGTGGTAAAAGACCCGGCGGCAACTGCGGTGTCGACAATGTCTTTTTTTGCCTGCGTATCATATGCTTGCGTTGACCCAAGAAAGACGATCCCGCCCAACAAAGCCGCCATAACGGCAATACGAGTGGTTTTCGCGTAGTACATAACATAGTCCTTTCTACTGTCGGTTAAGGGTGAAGGAGTCATAACCGTCTACCCGCTGTAGCCTTCGGCTACACCTACACTTTCGTCAGAGGTCAGCAACGACTGACGGTTCGTGCGAAAAGGCAGCGATTCTCCTACCGTCGGAAACAAACACCAGAGCGCTCTGGACTCTTTTAGGATAAGTCTTGAATAAAATTTGTCAATATATTGAGTAGAATTTATTTACTCTTCATCTTCGGGTACAGACACAAGGGAGAGGAGCGCAAAGACCATGAACTACACGCAACAATTAGTGATAGTCGGGCTGGCGGGGATAGTATCGGTGTCCGGCTGCTCGACAAACCGAAATGGCAGGATGGAAGGAGGTCCCCGCCCATCTCTTGCTTGTCCCTCCACGCCTAATTGTGTTTCTTCATATGCAGTGGGAACAACGCAGTACGTCCCCCCTATTCGTTATGAGGGAGACATGGACACAGCAAAAACGCGGCTTGTCTCTGCCATTCAATCATTAGAACACAGCAGGATTGTGGCCACAGATGGCCAGAGTATCCGCGCAGAGTTCACCTCCGCACTCTTTGGGTTCGTAGACGACGTCGAAGTTATCTTCGATGACATGGCTAAAGTGATCCACGTTAAATCAGCATCACAAGTTGGGTACTTTGACTTCGGAGTAAATCGGAAACGTGTCGAACAGATACGAGAACGGTTCGTCAACCTTCAGACGCCCGAGCCAAAATAGTTGGTACACCTACTCCGAGTGCCTACTCTAGGATCCGCAGAAACGGTTCGATAAAGAGCGGTGAGCATCCGAGTACCGCTACGACCGTCCAGGCGTGTGCAAGCACGGGCTGCCAGCGTGCGACACCCATCCGTAACTCACAGAGGACAAGCACTCCCTGGATGAGAAAGAAGACCGTCATGGTAACTGCCATCGCCCAGCCAACGGCAACGAGAGTGAAATACGCATGGAATACTGCACTTCCACAAAACGCCGCGACGAAACCGGTGCGCACCTGTCCACGGCGCGCAAACGGGAGGAAACAATGTGTGCGTAACCATCCTCCTACCGCACGATTCCAACGTTTCCCCCAGAACTCTTGCACGGAACGTGAGACAATCGGGAGCACATGTTGACGTGGCACCATGACCCCGGCGGCACGATAGAGCGTACGGACACCACCCTCTACCGCATCTGCCAGGCTATAGAAGAATAAGGCTCCCCCGAACCAGCGCAGGAACCAATACCAGTTCCCATCGGTACCGGGGGCGATGTCAACTGTGAGCATCAGGCCGACTGTCGCCAGAACAGCATAGGAAATGGTTTTCCCCAGTGCTTTTGCATCTATCGTCGGTGGCGCCCAGGTAGCTTGGCGTGTATCCACCAAACCAAAGACATGCCACAGCCGGGCACCAAATGAGCGGTCGTGCGATTCAGCAGCCAGATCAATGACGCGTCCGAGGCTCCAGGTGGTCCATACCGCCAGTGCGCCACGGAGCAACGACGCTTCGGCAGGGGCGAGCCACGGTACTCCCGCGGCGCCAATCGCGCTCAAGACCGCAAGTTTTCGTTGCCACCACGGCCCTTTCGCCAGAACTGCAGATGTAACCAGAGAAACTGCGGCAAGAACACAGACCACTGTTCCACTGAGCATCACAGGTAATCCTTTCAGCCATAGAGATGCTATTGACGGAGTACCGAGGCGTGTCTTCCTACAAACTCGCGGCCATCCTCCGAACCTCGGGAAGAACCTCACCAAATGTGGTGATCGTTTCCGTAAGCCCGTCGTACAGGCTGCCACGTCGGACGGCAGCCAGATTCATGCTGAGGCTGGTAAAGCCGAGGTCGAGAATACGCCTCACCTGCGGTACGCATTCGGCTGGCGTCCCGGCAATCGCAAACCGCGAGACAATATCATCAGTTATCAGTTCATGCAGTTCCTGCGGATATTGCACGTCAGCATCAGAGTACCGTCATTTGCTCTTGTGTCGGTCTGATCCGTGGTGACTCGTTCGCCTGACGACATGCCATTGCGATTCCCCGCAGCATGCCCGCAAATATCAACTGATGCAGCGGATAAATGAGGTACCAGTACGCGAGCCCACTGAGCCCGACGGGGTCAAAGATTGCTGTTTGTCGAATGAGGGAACCCTCCACGTCTCCCGTCACCTCAAACTCCAACCATGCCCGCCCTGAGAGCCGCATTTCTGCAATCAATCGTAACCGTTGGTTAGGTTCAATCGCTTCGACCCGCCACCAGTCCACGGTATCACCTACACGTAGCCACTCAGGATCGCGTCGACCACGTCGTACGCCCACGCCACCGAGTAAGAGGTCAATGAATCCGCGCAGACGCCAGAGCCAATCGCCATAGTACCAACCCGTGGTGCCACCGATCCGGCGAATAGGAGTAAATGCGAGGGGTGGAGGGACCGGAACGTGCACACTGCGTGAGTCGACCAGCCGTGAACCGAAGCGAGCACCGCCCCAACTCTGTACCTCGCCGCCCGCGGACAGTGCGTCCGACCAGCGGGTTTGGGCAAACTCTTGATCCTCATTATGTAACGCACGCTGAATCGCTTTGCAGACACCGACGGGGCGAATGGAGAAGGCTTGCAAGGCCGCAGGATCCTTGACGACGGTCGCATGGGACACGCTGTCCACAATCTTCCGGCCAACGCGAGCGTACAACGGCGTCACCAATCCTAACCACAAGCTGGAAAGCCGTGGCGTGAGCACCGGGACCCGAATCATCAGGCGTTTGAGCCCACGCTGACGCGTATACTCTCGCATCACGTCCCCATACGAGACGCAGTCCGCTCCGCCAATCTCGAAAATAGGATTGCCGTCGAAAGAGCGATCGAGCGCTGCCATGAGATAGTCCACTAAATCTTCGATGCCGACGGGCTGGGCAAGAGTAGACACCCAACGGGGAGTGACCATAACCGGCAGACGTTCGACCAAGGCACGGATCATTTCAAACGAGAGACTCCCCGAACCAATGACGATTGAGGCGCGGAACTCGACCACTTGCACCCCAGACTCACGCAGGATATCGCCAACCTCGTGCCGACTGCGCAGATGCGTAGAGAGCTCTTCTTCTCGATCTCCGAGCCCTCCTAAGTAGATGAGGCGCTCGACGCCAGCGGCCCGCGCCGCAGTGGCAAAGTTTCGTGCGGCTCGACGATCTTCCTCTTCAAAGGCTCCAGTAGACCCCATCGAATGCACGAGGTAGTACACTGTGTGGACACCATCCAAAGCGCTAGTGAGTGAGGTGGGATCAAGCACATCACCCTGGACGACTTCTGTGGTGTCGGCCACCCGTGCACGAAGAAACTCCGGACGACGTACCACACAACGGGTGCGATGACCGCCTGCTTCTAAGGCTTTCAAGAGTCGCCCACCGACATAGCCGGTTGCACCGGTCAACAAAATGCGAGGGCGCTGCTCTGCAACGTTGTTAGTGTTCATGACGTGGGCCTTTCTTGAGTTTCGCCAGCGCGGCAAGTGCACGGATACGTGCGGAGTGCAGGTATTCTGTAATGCGGAGATCGTGGCGAAACCAGACGAGTGAAACGCTGGCTGCCATGCTGGTTACGCCTCCTTGGCAAGGTGACGTCCCCACTCTTGGACTTCAGCGAGGTCTTGGACGACCTTCAGACCCGGTTGTGCGCCAGGCGCTCCGGCACCGCCAACCAGAAGTGTCACCCTGCGAGGGAGTAAACTCCGCAGGAAGGTAATTTGACCTGCCATAGGCTCGCCGCGATTAGCGATCGACACGCTGACGGCAACTGCGCGGGCATTGAGATCACGGGTCAAACTCGCAACCTGGGTTGGCGGGACTTCTGTCCCAAGAAAGAGGATGCGACAGCCAGCCTCGGTCAGCAGGAGCGCGACCATTTGCAATCCTAAGCTATGCTCCTCGCCAGGGAGCGACACACACACAATCAACGGGCCATTGGCTTTTTCTTCCAGCGGTAAACGCACAGAGCGCAAGAGGTCGCCTACCCGTTCTGACAGAAACCGTTCGTGACGAATCTCCAAGCGGGCGGCAGCCCACTCTTCCCCCACCACATGAATCAGGGGAACAATCCGACTACTCAGAAAACCGAGCGGAGACATACGCTTCCAGTCGCGCACCAAGCTCCGCGTTAATTGCTCAGTATCGAACGTTTCCACGCAGCGGAGCAGATCGCTAATCCCCTCGTCCCCTTTCTCGCTGCTACTTGGACGGGTCCGAATCTCCACCGGCCCCACATTGAGAAGCGTACTGAGAGCGCTCTCGGATGCCGTCACCGCCTCACGAGCCCGATGGCCACGGGCCAGCACTTCCGCGATGCGTCGTAACCGCGGCACGCTGGTGACTGGATAGACTCGGTGACCGGAAGGCTTGCGCTCTGGAACTGGAAACCCATACCGTTGCTCCCATGTCCGCAACGTTTCCGGGGGAATTCCCGTCGCTCGTGATAGCGCGCCAATCGAGAGCTTCCCTCCGGCTTCATGTGCCGGCGGTCTGTGCGTCGTCATTGGTATAACTCCATGTGTAGGAGGATGGTGAGTTTTGACGACCGGACGAGAGTTGATGAATGTTTCGCTTCTCGACTGACCTCGATTGAGCCCGGTCTGGGATTTTGCTGCTCCATTTGTTTGGTGTTCCTGTAGGGCAATAGTAATGTGTCGCATATGCTTTTACCTAACGGCGGTCTATTTTTCCAATGCCCTCCTTGTCGCAACGGGAGAGTAGTTTCACGTCGGGCCACAATCCTGTTGATAGAAGGTTTCACAGGAACGCGTGGAAGAAAGCAAAGAGTCACAATCAGTTTAGCGACGAATCGGCGTGGTCTCATCGACGATCTTGGTGGTCGGGGTCACGGTCTGCAACGGCATAAGACTGGCCTTGTGTTTCTTCCGCGCTCGCCAATCGAGTTCGGCCTGCGATGCTACGTAGAGGAACGGCCCGAGGGCAGCCGCGGCCCATAAGAGAGAGATCACCGCACCGAAAAAGAATAGACTAAAATCTGACATGTCACTCCTCCTTCCGAGAATGGGTAAGCAAAGCGCCAAGGGCCAGAATTGAGGGAACCCACAGCCCGACAAAGCTGCCTTGTTCTTTGTTACCGACGACGAACCAGAGATACACCGATAATACGAACGACAGGCCCGCCGCCACGAGAAACAACGCCTTCGACACATTCACTGACATTGCTCAACCTCCTTCTTGAATGCTATTTGTTGCTGCTCATCAGTTACGTATTCCGCCCAGTTCGAACGATACTCAAAAACTCGTTCCGCAATGCTGGATCATCGCGAAACTCGCCTAACAATGCGGAGGTGACGGTTGTGGAGTTTTGCTTTTCAACGCCACGCATCATCATGCAAAAGTGAGACGCTTCCACCATCACTGCAACGCCACGGGGGTTGAGGGCCTCTTGTAGCGCTTCTGCGACTTGCTGAGTGAGACGCTCCTGGACTTGTAAGCGCCGGGCATAGACATCAAGGAGACGCGGAAGCTTGCTGAGGCCCACAACTTTACCTGCCGGGAGATAGGCGATATGCGCGCGACCGTAGAAGGGAAGCACGTGATGCTCACAGAGCGAATAGAACTCGATGTCTTTGACCAAGACCATCTGGTCGTAGCGTTCGGTAAAGATCGCTCCGTTCAACACATCTTTCACTGTCATGGTCGACCCGCCAGTGAGATAGGTGAGCGCCTTGGCCATACGTTGCGGCGTTTGCCGCAACCCTTCTCGGTAGAGATCCTCACCGAGGGTAGACAACAGATCAGCAGCCGCCGCAGCCAGGGGCTTTTCTATTGATGTCTTGGTTACCGTACTCACCGACATCGATCCGTTGGTCGTTCCGTTCGACACATTCGGTCGGGGTTGTTGCCACTGCGCTTCTGTTCGCGAGACTATTGCCATTTCCTCAATCCTTTCTTTCAACTATGCACGTCCCTCTGGTCAGCGGGTGGCGTTTTCACTGCCTACGCCACCCGGATACGTCTTTACCAACGAGGATCAGCCGTGACCGGTATGGTGATGAGCTGGAGTTTCTGACGCCTCCAGTGTTCCTCTTCTTGCCACCAGGCTGAGGCAAAGATGGGGCAGAATATCGTTGACAACACTGCGGTTGTAAGCAAAGTAAAAACAAATAGTGAAAAGGCCATATGATACCTCCTCAGATATGAGAGACCTGCGATGAGTGGTCTGCTGCGGGAACCACGGTCAAATGCCACTGCGCGCGCAGAGGATGACGCAAGAGATTATTCAGTGAGATCGACCCCTCCGGCCTTAGCTCTGGTAGTCGTTGGAGTCCGAGTCGCAAGTAATCTGCGTCTAGATTGAGGTGGTCGCAGATGCATTCAAATGCACACACCGACATCCGCTCCGGAGAAGCAAACCATTCCTGAGTCTCTCGGAACAAGCGTTTGCCACGTGTCGTTCGGTCATTGCAGTAACGGAGAAACGTGACCACGGCATCTTCCAGGACCGCCAAGAGCAAACGCCGCTCAGGAGTCCAAGCGATCCCAGTCCGATCCGCCGGTACGAAAAATTGCTCTGGTGTCAGCAGCTCTTCGGTCATCGATGACATAGATATCGTTGACCCCGAGGGCGTGGGTGCTACCGACAATGCTCTCGGCCAACTCTCAGCGAGTGCGGTGTTCATAGTTCATTCCTCCTTGCGGGTTTCTCCTGTCAACGAAGATAAGCAGTTGTTAGTATTTTGTCAATATATTGAATAGATTTTGAATAAAATATTTTCTTCGTTTACCTTTACCGAGGTTTCCTCAATCATGTGTTCCTAGTGAAGCGCGTTCCTGCTTCGACCAGCTCAGCACGAACGGAACATACGCAACGATTTCAATAACAGACCCGCTCACCCTGAGCTTGTCGAAGGGGGCGAACGCGATCCATTTCAAAAAGGAGCATGATAGTAGCCTGTCTCGCAACTGCTAACGCAGTTGCGAGGCTATGAGTGATGCATATTTTGTAGGGTGGGCAGTGCCCACCCTACGCAAGATCGCTAAGGAACTTATGAGACACGCTACTAGTGAGCACTGTCGAGTAGTGAGAGGACTTCACTCACAGTGGCAGGGTGTATCCCAGTGAGTGAAGATTTCCGTCGGGCAAACGATCAGGCAAGGCGGTGGATATCTTCTTGTGATCCCCCATCTTACTGGCCCCCGAGCATAGGACCCATGCTCTTGCCGGTATAGCCTGTCATCTCAAGGTAGCCTCGTCCTTGGACGTCACTCGTTCCTGATTTTCCGGTCACTATGACACTGCCCTCCCAGTAGGTCACTCCGGTACTCGCTTCGGTCCGCAATTCCTGATCGGGCGAGGCAGCCTTGACGCGTACCTGAAGATCCGGATGGGGGAGCGTGAGAGTCCACACAATCGGATAACGGGCGCTGCTCTCGGGCGACTGCCAATACTGCTCTGGCACAAGAGAGAACGTACCAACGGGAAGATGCGTGGCGCGACCGGTGGTTTCAACCATCGTGCCGCTGGAATGAGGATCGATCGATCCATCGGCACGGCGAAGCTGAAACGGGTAAGCGTCTCGAAAGTAGGTGGGAAATGGGTAAAAATAGGAGGCGAGAAATGAGCAGTGCCACAATTTCATCAGAGTAAGGAGGCATCGTCATGAGTGAACTGCAGCTGACCCCC
>Ga0075024_100000675_pt1 | contig 12850 bp, 11 predicted proteins | sample Str013_2_FD_71389 | JGI IMG/M metagenome (GOLD analysis project Ga0075024, IMG submission 71389) | Freshwater sediment microbial communities in response to fracking from Pennsylvania, USA - Straight Creek_MetaG_SC_2013 | ecosystem: Environmental > Aquatic > Freshwater > Creek > Sediment... | reverse complement strand
ACCGCATGCGCCGGCAAAAGCTTCCGCCGGACATCGCGGAAGAAATCATGCCCAAGAACATCATCATGATCGGGCCTACGGGCGTGGGTAAGACGGAGATCGCACGCCGTCTGGCTCGCCTGGCCAATTCGCCTTTCTTGAAAGTTGAAGCGTCGAAATTTACTGAAGTAGGGTACGTAGGCCGCGACGTGGAATCGATGATCCGCGACCTGGTGGAAATCTCTATCGATATGATTCGCGAAGAGCGCCTGGAAGAGGTTGCGGACAAAGCCGAAGAACACGCGGAAGAAAAACTTCTCGACTTGCTTCTGCCCGGATCGGGGACGCCAACCACTACAGCACCGGCTACGCCTTCACATGGGACCGCCGGGTTTACGTTGCCCGGCGAAGACGGCGACTCGGCTGCTTCTTCTGGGGGTGCTGCTTCGTATTCAAACCGCACACGCGAAAAACTTCGCCAGCAGCTGCACCAGGGCCAGCTTGACGACAAGGAAGTGGAACTCGAGGTCCGCGAACGCAATATGCCGGCGTTTGAAATCATCTCCAACCAGGGCGTGGAGGAGATGGACATCAACCTGAAAGACATGTTGCCCAACCTGTTTGGCCAGCGCACCAAGAAACGAAAGATGAAAGTCAGCGAGGCCATGGAATACCTGATCCAGGAAGAAGAATCCAAATTGATTGACATGGACCAGGTCACGCGCGTGGCAGTGGAGCGCGTGGAAAATTCCGGCATCATCTTTCTGGACGAGATCGACAAGATCGCCGGACGCGAAGGCGGCCACGGTCCGGACGTTTCCCGCGAAGGCGTACAGCGTGACATTCTGCCCATTGTGGAAGGCACCACTTGCAATACCCGTTACGGGATGGTGCGTACGGACCACATATTGTTCATCGCCGCGGGAGCGTTCCACGTTTCCAAGCCCAGCGACCTGATCCCTGAATTGCAAGGCCGCTTCCCGATTCGCGTGGAGCTGAAGTCGCTGACCATGGCGGATTTCATCGCCATCCTTACCGAGCCGAAGTCATCCTTGGTCAAGCAATACACGGCGCTGCTGGAAACCGAAGGCCTGAAACTGGAATTCACGCGCGAAGCGCTGGACGAAATCGCCAGTTTTGCTTTCAAAGTGAACGAGTCAACGGAAAACATTGGCGCGCGGCGTTTGCACACGATCATGGAACGCGTGTTGGACGAAGTCAGCTTCAACGCTCCGGAGCTGAAAGAAAAGACCGTAAAGATTGACGATGCTTACGTCCGCAAGATGCTGGCGGATATTGTGAAGGACCAGGATTTGTCGCGGTACATCTTGTAAGTCGGATTTTGGCTGCTCCGCTTCGCTGCGCGCGAGCTACGGCGTGAGGAAGGAATGCTTTGCCCGCATTCCCAGCGCTTACCCGTCAGCGCGCGATGCGCGCCTCCGAGCCGCACTGGGCTAACTCCTGCCGCGCCTCCGGCGCTGGGGAAATGAAGTGCGGAGCCTTGCGACCGCCAGGAAACTCATTTCGTCACGTGCGATTTCCCCCTGGACTGAAGTCCAGGGCGAGGCGGGCAGGCTTGAAGTCTGCCCGCTTTTTGCGCCCGTCCATTCCTTGGAGAAGACAATGGCCCGGTGGCGGATTTCATTCCATGAGAGCGGCGTGCGATTGCGAAGATAGTAAAGAGGCGCGTTGTTGGCGGGCGCGGGCCGTCACTTGTTTATTAATAACGGTCGGAGACGTGGCAGTGCCACATCTCTACGGCGGGGTGTTTCAAGCGCGAAAGTGAACACTTCCGCAGAAGCAAGTTGTCAAGATGTACTTCTTCGTACTGTATTCACCATAGAAACTGCGGTATGATGCGGCAGCAGTGCGCAATACTTGAAAATTTATGCGATTGGCAAAAGACACTCAGCAATGGGACTAAGTGGAAAGCAGACAAGGTGCGACCTCTCAGCCGTGGGCTTGGGCTTGGACGGCCCAAGGGCCATGCAAGGGGCGATGTCACTAAAGCCCTTTGTTTGCAACAAAAGCGGGAAAAATGCCGGGTGGGAGCGAAGAGATCAGGTGATCGGAGAATCTGGTGATCTGGTGATCGGAACGCCAAGACCAATCGCAGCCGGGGTCACCCGTGATCCAACTCTCACACCGCCGGGGGCGGCGGTGCCACACGAGCATCGCTAGGGATACAGAAGAGGGGTCGGCAGCAGTAATCGCTCGCACTCCATTTATGATGTGTGTCCCGCCTTTTTAAGTGATGGGACGAAAAAGGAAATCCGGGATCAGGAACTAAGGAACAATCCTCATGCGGCTCGCCTCATTCTTAGTGTGCTTGCTCGTCGCTGGACTGGCCGGATGCGCCGTCCCCGGCGCGCCGATGGCGCCTTCTTTAGGGCTGCCGAAGCCGGTGACGGACTTGAAGGCCGTCCGCAAGGGCAATACCGTCACGCTGACCTGGACGATCCCGGAAAAAACTACTGACGGCGAGTTACTGCGCAAGCCCGGCAAGATGGTGATTTTCCGCGATGCCCTGACCAGCGCCCCGGCTCAGCCCGTGTCCGAATTGCCGTTGGAACCGACGTTAAAGGACGCACGTCCTGAGCGGGCGACGGCGCAGGATTCGCTCAGCAACCTGCTGGGTCCGCAACGCGCTTTTGATTTCGTGGTCTACAGCGTGGTGTCGCAAAATAACCTGGGAAAGTCAGCGGGGCCTTCGAATCAGGTGACCGTTGCCCTGATCGCAACCATGGCTCCGCCCTCCGTGGCGCAGGCGACACTTGGTCCGCAAGGCGTAACCATTTCTTTTCCCATGGAGTTGCCCGCGCCTGAATCCAAGTTGGGCTCACAATATTTCTACCGCATCATGCGCCGCGTGGAAGGTTCCGCACTGGCCGTGGCTGCCGGACAAGTCCGTCCGGGAAACCGGCCGGCCACTTTTTTTGATTCCGATATTGAATGGGAACAGCACTACGAGTATTGGGTAACGCCCGTGACGCTCTGGCAGAGCCAGAATAAATACGGCGAAGTTGAGGGCGACGACTCGCGGAAGGTCGCCGTCTTCGCCCATGACACTTTCCCGCCGGCGGCGACACAGAGCCTACAAGCCGTGTTTTCCGGCGTTGGCCAGAAACCATTTATCGATCTGACCTGGTCGCCCAACACCGAGCCTGATCTGGCTGGCTACAACGTGTATCGCTATCCGCCAGGGCAGCCGCCGGTAAAGGTGAACGCGGATTTGGTTAAGTCGCCTTCATGGCGTGATGCCGGCGTTCAGCCCGGCGCCAAGTATTTCTATATGGTCACCGCGGTTGACTTGCGCGGGAATGAGAGCGCCAAGTCGGAAGCTACGTCAGAGACGGTGCCGAAAGAGGAAGCAATTGGCAAATAGCAATTAGCATCTGGCCTTAGCCCACAACGTTACTGCCGACTTCCACGTGGTGTAAGCTAATTGCCATTTGCCGATTGCTAATTGCTTAATCACGTTGCAGTCGAACCCTCTGATTCAAGGACGCTCATGAAATATTGCCGCTTCGTTTCCGCTGAAGGCCCCCGCTACGGAATTATTGAAAACATATCTGGCGTTGACCAGATCACTCACATTGCTCCGGGTAATGAGATCCCGGACTTTCTTGGCGCGCAGAAAGTAGCGCCGATTCCGGTAGCTTCCGCCAAGCTACTGGCGCCGGTGGATCCTGCCAAGATCGTGTGCGTGGGCCGCAATTATCGCGACCACGTAAAAGAGTTGGGCAATGACGAGCCGGCCGAACCGGTTATCTTCCTCAAGCCACAGACGTCGCTCATCGGCCCCGGGGACAAGATCGTCCGCCCGCAGCGCCTTTCTCAGCGCGTGGACTACGAAGCCGAGCTAACCATTGTGATGGGCAAGCGCTGCCGCAATCTGGGCGAAAACGAAGACGTGAAACCGTACATCCTGGGTTACACCTGCTCCAATGACGTGACCACCCGCGATCTCCAGCGCAAAGACGGACAGTGGACCCGCGCTAAGAGCTTTGACACTTTCTGCCCCGTAGGCCCCATCGTGACCGATGAAATTGATCCGTGGGCGGGCGTCCACGTGGAAAGTTACGTGAACGGCGTGGTCAAGCAGTCAGAGAGCACCACGGCATTTATTTTTCCCGTGGACGTGATCGTCCGCTTCTGTGCCGCCGTGATGACTCTGCTGCCCGGCGACCTGATTCTTACCGGCACACCCGCCGGCATCGGTTCCGTGGTTGCCGGAGACGAGGTCGCAATCACGATTCAGGGGATCGGTTCGCTTAAAAATCCAGTGGTGGATAGTGACTAAAGCCACTGGGGAAAACTACTGAGCGCCAAATTCTTTAGCTCCTCTAACTCAAGGACTTAGGGCAAACGTTGCTTTCTTTTGTTGTGGCGAAAAACTATGGTCACCTTGTACTTTTGTGGTGCGCAGGCGATTCTGGTGGCGACGTCGGACGCTTTCGAGCGTCTCACACATGAGCCGCCATGTTCACCACGACCAAATCGCAGCAGATTAAATTCGGCATCCGCTCCACTTGGTGGAGCCTGCGCTGGCAGGGACAGAGCTGGCTGGTCTGCCTTTCGCGGCTGTGGACTTAAGCACGAAACTCAACGAGCCGATACCAAGTGAGTTGGCTCTTTTTGGTCACTATAAGCAAGCCCTTATTCCTGGCAGCGCGGGGACTTTAGGATAGGGCATTCAACGTATTTTCATGCGACGTTGGCGGCCGCATCATGATCTATTAGGTAGAATGATCGTGCGTTCTCGCGAAGATCATGCAGCTGGAGTTGGGCCGCGCTGAAATTGGTTTCACAAAGAATCCTCATGGAAGAAACACTTCGTCTATACGTCTTCGCAGGAGTAGGAGCAGCCGCTTTGGCTGGCGCCATGGCCGCCTGGACCCGCAGCCATCGCAAATCCCCGGAACAGTGGGAACTGGAACGGCGTATGCGCATTTCTGAAATCGGCCGCATCACAGACGGCACAGTCATCGACGTGAGCGAACAAGGCGCCACGAGCGGCGAGATGCAGCTTCTCATTTATCAATATGACGTAGCCGGCGTGAGCTACGAAGCCAGCCAGGACGTAACCGCCCTGCGCCATCGTGTAGACCTGCATTCCTGCCGAGCTGGTTTGATGACGTCCATCAAGTACGATCCGTCGAATCCCGGCAACTCCATTGTCATCGCGGAAAACTGGACCGGGCTGCGGAATTAAGGGCCGGAAAATCGCTTCTCCAAACGCACGCTGTAGCGCAGTCGCTTATCTCAGCCTGCTGCTTAACTGCTCTCAATAGTTTCTCGACTACATTCTCTGCGGTATAAGTGTTCTGTCCTGTCGTAAGAAACTGCGGGATCGCTTTCAAGTCATCGCCAGACGTGATCAAGCCCTGTTCGATGTGCTTACCGTTGCGGATCTGAGCAAGTCCAATGTTGGCCACCAGCGCGTTACACAAACACTTTCTGCCCACGGTGTTTTCCAGTTTGCCGCCCTTAGAGACATACACCGTAGCTGGCTCTCCCGGACAGCGATAGTCAATCTTGCCGTCCGGCGTGCGGTAGGCTTCGCGGAGAAACCCGAGATCGCAGATTCGTGGACGCGCCGCGTGGATTGCGGGATCAGACAACGTCCCCGCCAGTTGCGCGACTTTGAACGGAAAGCCCGTAGGCGACGCCAACGGATCAGTAAATACCGCAGCCTGGCCAGCAATGGCTTTATCGATGAGCGCTTGTTTGTAGTCCGGGCGCAGGCCTGATTCCGCGCAAAAAGCAAACGCCGTTCCCACCTGCACGCCCGCCGCACCCGCAGCCAACGCATCTTTCACTCTTTCCGGATGGCCATATTCGCCCGCCAACCAAAATGGCAATCCGAGTTCGCGAATCTTAGCCAAGTCAACGTGGTCGCGCTCGCCGTAGATGGGTTCACCCGCAACGTTCAACTCCAACTTGCCGCGCGGCGGAGCATTGTGTCCGCCGGCTGTGGGACCTTCAATCACAAAGCCATCCACTTTGCCGTTGGCTTTCTTCACCATGGTGGTCGCCAGAGTGTTGGACGCGATGATCGCCAGGAATTTGGGCCGCTTCAGAGGTGGCATCTCGCCGGGGACTGGGTTGCTCGAATAAATGTCGCGAGGCGTAAATGTCATGGTGCAGTCGTCGCCAGGCTGGGCTCCGGTTACGTAAAGGTCATAACTTGCAGATTCATGTTTCGCCAGCTGATCGAGCACGCCGGGAATCTTCAGTGGTATTCCTGCGCCCATCAGCACATATTCCACACCGGCCAGCATCGCTCCATAAAGACTGGGCAAGTGCGGCATCTGGACTTTTTCCAGATAATTGATGCCCACCGGGTTGTCGTGACCTTCGCGCGCCAAAAAAACTTCAACAAAGTTGGCGACGATGCACAGTTCCTGCAGCTCGGGGGAGCTTTCCTTGGAGTGCATGGCCAGGGTCTTGTAAGAAGCGCCCGGGCGCTTCCCGCCGGGGATGAAATACTCCTGCAGGATTCGCTCGGCCATCGCGGGGACTGGAAAATGATCGAGCGCGTGGCGCATGTGGCGGCCCGGATCGCCATGTTGCAAACGCCTGGCCAGGATATGGTCCAGCGCTGTTCCGGAAACCACGCCCAGCTGACCGAGCCGGGAAACTGCACGGGCCAAACGCCAGTCAGAAATACCGGCGCCCATGCCGCCTTGAATAACAACCGGAGTCACAATTGGATAACTACTCATACCCCGATTGTGACAGTGTTAACGCTGCCCGGCTGTCAGAGTTTGGTAATAGGAAAGTGTGACGGCGCTCACAATCGTGCTGTGAGAATCGGTGACAGGGGTAAAGCTTCCCGTGGTTTCTCTAACTTAGAGGTCCTTGCCGGAAGCCTTGTGGCTGGTCTTTGCCGCGACTGGAGCGGCTTCGGGCTTGGCCGGAGCGGTCTTCTTGGCAGCCTTTAATTTTTTGGCCGCCTGTTCGGCCCAAACTTTCTGCATTTCGCGTTGGTTCTTGTTTTTCATGTGTTTTATATATTCGCTTTATATTCTTATTGCTAGATGTCCTGACCGGTGACTATTTTGCGCCCAGCGCTTCCACAATACGGTCAAAGTCTTCGAGGGACCCGTATTTCAGAATGATTTTGCCTTTCCCTTTGCGGTCCTGGATCTCCACTTTCACTCCCAGGCTCCGTTCCAGACTCTGCTGCGCTTCGCGCACGTTGGGATCAGACGCCTTGGACTTCTTGTCTTTCTTTTGTTCCAGTTCTTCCGGGTTCAACAGTTTGGACACCAGTTCTTCGGTCTGACGAACTGACAGCTGCTTCTCAACAATTTCGCGCGTTGCTTTTTCCAGATGCTGCGGAAAGCCGGCAAGTGCCAGCAAAACCTTGGCGTGACCGAAGCTCAGAGCACCGCTTTCCAGAGTGTCCTGGACCGCCATGGGCAGCTTGAGGAGCCGGATAAAGTTGGCGATGCTGGCACGGTCTTTTCCTGTCCGCTGGGCGATCTGTTCCTGGGTCAGACCAAACTCCCGGCTCAATCTTTCGAACGCTCGCGCTTGTTCGACCGGGTTCAGATCTTCACGCTGAAGATTTTCGATGATAGTAATCTCCATGGCTTGCTCATTGGAGATCTGCCGGACGACGGCCGGGATGGTCGTCTTGCCGGCGCGCTTGGACGCCATCCAACGGCGCTCACCTGCGACGAGTTGGTATCTACCATTCGCTGCGGGACGAAGAACAACCGGCTGGATTACTCCAGTTGCCCGGATGGAATCCGCGAGTTCGACCAGCGCTTCTTCGTTTACGCGCTTGCGCGTTTGGAACGGATTGGCGTCAATGAGATCAACCGGTATTTCCTGTGAGCCTGCTGTGACCGGTCGAAGGGCGGACGCAGTACCAAGCGTTGTACTGGATCGGGCAGGCAGTAGCGAATCAAGTCCGCGGCCTAAAGCTTTTCGTTTGTCATTCATTTCCAAATTCTCAACTCAATTCTTCTCAAAGAATAATTCAATCGCTATTCGACTTGGTTGGGACTTTCTAGCTGCCAGGGAGATTGCGCCGTCAGCAACGGACGCCGAAACGTCAGTACACTAACTGTGCGTCGCTGCGGCAAGCTGGATTCGGCCCATCAATTCCTTAGCCAGGCGAATGTAGCTTTCTGCTCCGCGTGAGCGCACGTCATACAGCAAAGCCGGCTTGCCATAACTCGGCGCCTCGGCGAGTTTCACATTTCGCGGGATGATGGTTTCCAGCAGCTTGTCTTCGAAATGCTTCTTCAACTCGTCCGTGACTTGTTGCGCCAGGTTCGTGCGCTCGTCGTACATGGTCAGGACCACGCCTTCCACTTCCAGCGTAGGGTTGAAACTCTGCCGCAGCCTCTCAATGGTGTCCAGAAGTTCGCTCATGCCTTCCAAGGCGAAGTATTCGGCCTGCATGGGAATCAAGACGGAATCGGCTGCGACGAGTGCGTTTAGGGTCAGAAGATCAAGTGCCGGCGGGCAGTCGAGGACGATGAATTCAAAATGATCGCGAACGGTTTGCAAGGCGTTTCGTAGGCGGAACTCCCGCTCGTCAACCGAAACGAGTTCAATGTTTGCTCCGACCATGTTCTTGTGCGCCGGGATCAAGCTCAGACCTTCCAGTTCAGTCTGCAACACGGCCTGATCAGCGGCGGCTTCACCCATCAGTAAGTGATAGGTATTGATACGGTCTGGATCGCGGGCAAAGCCCAGGCCGCTGGTGGAATTCGATTGCGGGTCGCAGTCCACCAGGAGGCATTTGACCTCAGCGGCTGCAAAGGACGCTGCCAGATTGATGGCCGTGGTGGTTTTACCCACGCCGCCTTTCTGGTTCGCTACAGCTATGACTCGTCCCATGGGAATCCTTTTGTCGTTTCCGGCTCGGCACTGGTTTTGTGTTCTTGGAGCCCTCAAGTTGGGCCCAGTGAAAACGATCTTGTTTGAATTTAGTTTACGGTGGACGAATCTGCAACGCCGCAAATTGGGGCAATGCGGAAGGTTTGTTCCACGTGGAACAGCATGGTACCTACTACCCTTAGTGTTCCACGTGGAACACTGTTTACTAATTGGATGCCGGACGAAAGTCCGCTGATTGAAAGAACCCACTTGGGGCACGTATTGCGCACGGAAAGGATGCCCACTGATTCTACATTGAGTGCGAAAACGTCACCGCGATTCCACTATTACCATCTGGGTTCCTGAGCCAGCCATGAAAATGAGCGCATCCTCGCCGCATATGTCCGTTTCCACCTAGGGCAAACATAGAAGCGGATTCATATAACCTTCCTCAGTGTAAGATCAGCGCCAACATGCCGTTGAAAATCGCCCCGCAAGCCGAATCACGGTGGCTCATCGTCCAGAGCGCCAAACAGCACGCCAAGGAGTTTCTGGTTTTTGGAGCGAAGCAAGCGGCGTCCTGCGTATTTGCCGGCTCTTTCCTGTTCCTTCTTGCAATTTCAGGCCATCTGCGAATCCCTGGCCTTGCCCGCTACGATTTCTTGTTTCTCAGTGCGGTGGCAATTCAGATCTTGTTGGTCTCCATACGTCTGGAGAACTGGCGCGAGGTTGGTGTTCTTTCCATCTTTCACCTTCTGGGCATGGGCCTTGAACTTTTCAAAACTTCACCCGCAGTCCGGTCGTGGAGTTATCCTGAACCCTCAATCTTTCATGTCCGAACCGTTCCACTCTACAGCGGCTTTATGTACGCATCCGTGGCCAGCTACATCATGCAGTCGTGGCGTTACTGCAAACTCCGCATGACGGGATTTCCAAACTTCTGGGTAGCTGTGACGCTGTGCGCTGCCATTTATGCCAATTTCTTCACCAATCACTACCTGCCGGATATTCGCTGGATCTTGGCAGCTGCGGTGGTCGTTCTTTTCCGCAAAACCCGAGTGCACTTTACTGTCGTACAAAGGGAACGCACGATGCCACTGGTCCTCTCATTTCTGTTGATCGGGTTCTTTATATGGATTGCAGAGAACATCGCCACTTACTTTGGCGCCTGGGTATATCCCCATCAAGCTCAGCAATGGGCCATTGTTGGCCCCACCAAGATTAGCTCTTGGATGTTACTGGTAATCATCAGTGTGATCATTGTCGCGGCCTTGAAAGAGGTATTCCCAAAGCGACAGGCGGAGCAGTAGATAGCACAAGCCGCGATTGGCCCCGCAAGCAGGTTTCGTCGTTGGCGGCGTTTGAGAGTATTTTCCCACTGGCCACTCGGCAAAGCCTATTCTGCTCGGTTTTTATCGTTAACTTGCTGCTAGGGCTTGCCGAGAAGCTCCCACTATTACTAACTTGGTTCTGGGGCTTTTAGTCCGGTCAGCAGAATCCTTGAATGCCCTCCAGGTACTTCCAGCGGTTCCGGCCAAAGAATCCCATTTGCCGCATTTTTGGCGATTTCAAGTTGGCTAGTACCAATCATCAACGCCAGCTTTCCCCCATCCTGGACTAAGCCTGCGGCCAAGGACAATGTTCGCTCAAATTTCTCAACTGCTCGCATGGTTACCAGGTCACCCTTTCCCGGGTACGCTTCCGCTCTTTCGCGGAAGATCTTCACGTTCGTCAGCTTCAGGGCAAAAGCCACTTCGCTCAGAAACACGGCTTTCTTGGTGCTGGCTTCAATCAACGTAACTTCCGATTCCGGAGAGAACATAGCTACGGGCAATCCCGGAAAACCTGCGCCTGATCCCAGGTCTATGATGTGTCCGCGCCAGCCTTCCGGAATCAAAGTCTTTGCCGCGAAGAACGATTCGCCGAAATGCCTGGTCACCATGTCGCCGGCTTTGCGGATGGCCGTCAGGTTTATCTTGGCATTCCATTTCAGCAGTAATTCGAGGTAGGTCTGCGTCTGCTCGGCAATGATTTGGGACCGCGGTCCCTGACGCAAATCGATGTAAGGGCGCAGCAGCTCAATGATGATGTTGGTTTCCATGGGATGTGTTCAACGCTTATTCGGGCTAATGGGCGGTAGTCTTCCTTACAGTACCAATTCCCGGTGGCAAAGATTCCAGCAATTCTTTCGCGGTCCGTTGCAGGACAGGATGCCGGGCCTCTGGAGCGATCTCCGCCAGCGGCTCCAGAACAAAACGCCGTAAGTGCATACGCGGATGGGGAATAGTAAGCCCAACTTCATGAACGGCCATTTCACCGAAAAGGACAATGTCAATGTCCACGGTCCGGGGCGATTTGGGCTCAATTCGCTGCCGGCCCATGGATTGTTCCAGAGCCAGCAGTCCGTCCAACAAGTCTTTCGGTTTAAGCTCCGTTTGAAGGGCAACGGCCGCATTCAGGTACCAGGGCTGTTCCGCAGCCACATCTACCGGTTCGGTTTCGTAGAAGCCAGATACGTTCATCACCGTGCCCAGCTCTCCCAAACGACGCACTGCCTCATGCAGATTCTTCTCGCGATCCCCGAGATTTGCTCCCAGTGACAGGTAGGCAATGTTCTTCACTCGGGTATTTTACCCGGCTCAAGGGGCCTGTACCTGAAACGGGCGAGGTCCCGTTACGTTGGTGACCTAGGTTAACCCTGAGAGTGTCGATATTCTTGAGCCATGGCTTTGCAAGCTCTCCTCCTCTCCAAAGACCCTGAGGTCCAGCGCACCATCCGGCGCGTGCTGGATTCCGCCAACATTGAACTCGATCTTTCCAGCAACGTGGAGCAAGCACGCCTGGCGATTACACGCCGTAAGTACGACGCTCTTCTGGTGGACTGCGACGACATGCCAGAAGGTCCCGCGGTACTGCGTGAACTGCGGCAGGGAAAATCCAACCGCAGTTGCATTGCTTTCGCGCTGGTCAACGGCCGGACGACCGTTCAGCAGGCATTTGAAATGGGCGCAAATTTCGTCCTGGACAAACCAATTTCCATTGAACGCGCCAGCCGCAGTGTGCGTGCCGCGCAAGGCCTGATCCTGCGTGAGCGTCGCCGTTACCATCGCCATCTGCTCAAGGCCAGCGGTGCCATCATGGTTGATTCCGGCGCCGAACTTGCCGTCAGCATTACCAACATCAGCCAGGGCGGAATTTCCATTGAATGCAATCGCCAACTGGACGAAGGCGGCGCGGCTAAGCTGCGCTTTCAGTTACCCGGAACCAGAAGGTCCATGGAGATCAAGGGTGAAATCATATGGTCCACCGCGGAAGGCCGCGCAGGCATCCGTTTCCAGGTGCTGGCCGTGGACGTGAAGAAAGAACTCGACACCTGGCTGGACAAACGCGCTCTGCCTCTGGGCAATGGCGCCATGTTCATCAATGCCACGATGTAAGAGGCGGTTTTCGAAAAAAGAGTTTTTGCTTGAAAACAAGGCTGCGAAAGCAGCCTTTTCTTATGCCTGCTGAGGAGTAGCAATCGCCATGGCCGGGACTCGCTCGTCGGCTGGTCCGGGCAACGTGATTTCTTCCCACAGAGACTTGTCTTTTAGCAGACGGGACACCAGCGCGGTGTGCATGGCGTGTCCGGCGCGATCGGCCACAATGCGACCAATAATCTGCTTGCCCAACAAGGCCAGATCGCCGATCAGGTCCAGGACTTTGTGGCGGACGAATTCATCTTCAAAGCGCAGCGGACCGTTCTTCACTCCATCGTCCGTGAGCACGATTACGTTTTGTTCCGTGGCGCCGCGGATCAGCCCCATGTTACGCATGGCTTCCTCTTCGCGCAGGAAACCGAACGTCCGCGCCGCGGCGAGTTCCTTGCTGTATTGATCGCGCGAAAGATCAATCTCAAAAGACTGGTCGCCGATGGGCGGAGCGAATTTGATTTTGTAGGAAACCGAATAACCGGGTGCCGGATAAGCGGCGATAAACTTGTTGCCTTCGCGCACTTCAACTTCCCGCAGAATCCGCAGGTAGGAACGCT
>Ga0075024_100000670_pt1 | contig 12879 bp, 9 predicted proteins | sample Str013_2_FD_71389 | JGI IMG/M metagenome (GOLD analysis project Ga0075024, IMG submission 71389) | Freshwater sediment microbial communities in response to fracking from Pennsylvania, USA - Straight Creek_MetaG_SC_2013 | ecosystem: Environmental > Aquatic > Freshwater > Creek > Sediment... | reverse complement strand
CGCACACCTGCTATACCGATATATAATCCCGATGGAAGTTACACTGACCTGCCACAAAACCCGAATTATTTCGGAGATGGTTATAACCCGGTGGCGCTTGCAAATAAAACAGATAATAAAGAAAAGCAATACCGTGTATTCGGCGATCTGTATGCGGAATATAAAATCAGTAAAACGCTAAAATTTAAAACGGATGTGGGAATGGACATATTCGTAACTGAAAACAAACGTTTCGATGAAAATTACGGAACCCATTTGCGGATCAATAGCCCAAGTGTGCTTACAGAAACCAATACTACCAGCGAAAACCTGATCTGGAATAATACACTTAAGTATAGCAAAATATTTAATGGAGTTCATAATCTGAATATACTTTTAGGCACTGAAGCTATCAGCAATAAAACGGTTGTTCAGCAGGGCTCAGACAGAAACTTTCCTGACCAGATACCCAACCTGCGCTTTTTGGGAAACGGAGCGAACATAACGTCAAGAAATGTTTTCGAAGGCGAACAGCAATGGGCGCTTTTTTCTCTTTTTGGAAATATAAATTATAGTTATCGCAGCCTTTACCTGTTATCTTTTAATGTAAGGCGCGATGGTTCTTCGCGCTTCGGACCCGATAATCGCAATGCCAATTTCTTCTCCGGTTCCGCTGGTTGGAATTTACATAATGAAAAATGGGTGCAGGACCTGGTTCCTTCTGTTTCAAGACTGAAATTGCGGGCGAGCCTGGGTCAGTTGGGTAACCAGGATATAGGCAATTATCCATGGGCCTCGATTATCGGACGCAATTACAATTATGTTTTTGGCGGCCAGCCGGCAAGCAATCAGGGGTACACCATTTCGAGCCGTGGTAATCAAAATGTGAAATGGGAATCTTCCACACAGGCCGATGCCGGTCTTGACATAGGCATACTGAATGATCGTTTAAGCATATCCGTGGATTATTTTTTAAAAAGAACCACCAACATGCTTATCCCGATACCACTTCCCTTGATCGGGGGCAGTGCAACCAGCCCTTTTGTCAATGCAGGCAGTGTTGAAAATAAAGGATTGGAAGTTGAATTGAATTATAGAAATAATGCGGGCCGCTTCAAATATAGCTTCAATGCAAATTTTGCCACTCTCGCCAATAAAATCTTATCACTAAACAATGGAGCTCCCATCCCCGGAGGAAGAATTGATAATGGCGTTTTTGCAACCTTAACTGCAATAGGCCACCCCATTGGTTCCTTTTATCTCTACCAAATGGAAGGGATTTTCCAAAATGCTTCTGATATATTTAAGCATGCCTACCAGGGCACTTATATAAAACCGGGTGATGTAAAATTCAAAGATCAAAACGGTGATGGAATAATTGATGAGAAGGATCGTACTTATTTGGGAAGTGCAATACCAAAATTCACTTATGGATTTACTGCCAATCTTGAATATGGAAATTTTGATTTGTCTATTTTCTTCCAGGGCGCTTATGGCAATAAATTATACCTGCAAGTGAACCAGGATATAGAAGGCTTTTACCGGGCTTTTAATCTTACCCAACGGGTTTATGATGAACGTTGGCATGGTGAAGGAACCAGTAATAGCATGCCAAGAGTTTCCTGGCTTGGATCTACCAATAATAAAACTCCCTCCAGCCGATTCCTGGAAGACGGTTCTTATGTACGGCTGAAAAATCTTCAAATCGGGTATAATATTCCCAAAAAAATAATGGACAAGGCGCATATAAAGGGCCTCAGGATATATGTAACTGGCCAGAACCTGCTCACGATTACAAAATATACGGGTCTTGATCCTGAAATGCATACAAGTGACAATATAAATAACGAACAATACAGAGGCGATGTTGCTGCCGGCATTGATTGGGGAACTTACCCCAGCGCCCGCAGTTATATTTTCGGAGTGAACCTGAATTTTTGAATCTTTTTAAAAAATAAATCACTCATTAATGAAAAAGTCCATTCTTTATAGCGGGTTGATAGGACTGCTTTTTTTCTCGGAAACAGGATGTAAAAAATTTCTTACTACCGAGGTAGTGGGAAACTATCCTGAAACGGAATTTTATAAAACACAGCAGCAGGCTTTACTCGCTATCAATGCCGCTTATCAGCCATTGACTTTTACTTCAACTTCTCAAAATCGTCTTTGGGTATTTGGGGATGTGGCATCCGATGATGCTGTAAAAGGCGGTATTCCCGGAGATGAGGCCGACATCGGTTTAATAGACCAATTCACTATCAGCCCGATTAATGGGAACCTTGGATACGAGTGGGGCACATTATATGAAGGAATCAGTCGTTGCAATATTGTATTGGCAAAAGTGCCTGCGATAAATATGGATAAGACGATCCAGGCGAGGGTCCTTGCAGAAGCCAGATTTCTTCGTTCCTGGTATTATTTTACACTGATAAATATTTTTGGCGATGTTCCGCTTGTGCTTGAACCTAAAAATGCTGACCAATTACAGATAGCTCAATCTCCTGTAGTAACTATTTATGAAGATGTTATTGAGCCCGACCTGCGGGATGCAATAACAAATCTTCCGGCCAGTTATACCGGTACTGATGTTGGAAGAATTACCAGCGGCGCTGCAATGGCACTGTTGGCAAAAGCCTATTTGTTCCAGAATAAATGGGATTCGGCTATGAATGAAGCCGGCCAGGTAATCGCAACAGCCGGATATAACCTGATGCCATCGTACAAAAAGAATTTTAGTGCGGGCTTTAAGAATAATCAGGAATCGATTTTTGAAGTTCAGCATTTAAACGGGCAGGATCCATCTACCGGTAATTCGTTAAATCAATGGTTTGCACCGGCAGTTGATGGAGGCTATTTTTTTAATGCCCCTACGCAAAGTTTTGTAGACGAATTTGAGAAAACCCCTGCGGGTGTGTATGATCCTCGGCTAGACTATACCGTTGGTAGGGATAGCATGCCCTGGTTCAATGGAGAAATATTTAATAAGGACTGGTCCACCACCGGGTATCTTACCAGGAAACATCAACAACCTTTTTCTGAAATTCCAATCAATACCAAGGGCGATGGCAGTATCAATTATGTGGCGATTCGTTATGCCGATGTATTGCTTTGGTATGCAGAAGCGCTCAATGAACTGGGACGCAGTTACGATGCATTGGTACCGCTTAACCAGGTAAGAAGGCGGGCAAGAGAAAGTTATCTATACGATGATTCATTGCCAGGGTTTGGTACCGTTCCAAATGCCCTTTTGCCTGATGTAACTTTTACAAACCAGTCCGATGTGCGCCTGGCCATACAACACGAAAGGCGGGTAGAACTCGGATTTGAATTTCATCGCTATTTCGATGTGATCCGGTGGGGAGAAGCGTATGCAACACAAGCCATGAGCAACAGCCCAGGTTTCAATTATACAACAAACAAACATTTCCCAATTCCGCAAAGCGAACGCGACACTAATAAAGCTTTGCATTAAATGCTTCATTTTTTCATTCTCAAAAAATTTTAACTAATTATGAAATCAACGATTCAGCTTAGATTCTTCAAAATGGCAATGCTTTTCAGCTTGTCATGCGGCCTGCTTTTTACTGCTTGCAGTAAAAAAAGCAATGGCCCGGCGCCAACGGATAAAACTGCTTTACAGTCGGTAACCGATTCGGCACAGTTTTATTATACCAAGACAATTGAAGGCACAAAACCTGGCGATTATACTGCGGGCTCCAAAGCAGCGCTTAAAGCAGCGCTCGATGCAGCAACTGCAATTTTGAATGACCCTACTTCCATACAGGCGACGCTGACCAATGCCGCAGCCAATTTGCAAGGTGCCATCAATACTTATAAAGGAGCATTTATCGGGCAGATTGCAGCGGCCAACCTGATAGGTTACTGGAAATTCAATGGCAATGCCAATGACTCATCCGGAAATAGTCATAATGGAACAGTGACTGCCGGTCATCCTTTTTTTGGAGCAGGAACTCCTAACCTGACGGCCGACCGGTTTGCCAATGCAGGAATGGCTTATCATTTTGATCATGGTGGTAATATTGAAGTTCCGTATAGTCCGGCGCTTAATCCACAACAGATGTCTATTAGCCTTTGGATCAGACAAGATACAGCAGGCAGAACCATAAATCCGGCCAACTGCTATATGGTTGCCATGAATCGTTGGAACGGATATAAGTTTCAGACGCAACCCTTTTTGCCTTTCTATACCGTTAAAGTTTTTGAATCAACACCAGCACCTGGTGATACGACAATTTATGATCGTGATGATGCAGGTACTGCAATAGTGCCAGGCACTACATGGTATCATTTGGTAGCCACATTTAAACCGGGTGTAGAGGATTTTTATATCAATGGTTCTTTAGTCAAAGAATGGACAAATACTCCTGGTGCACCAATTACACTCACTGATCAAATAAATTTTGTAATAGGCGCCGATCTTCCTGTCAGTAAATATCTCACTGTAGATGCTTCCGGGAACTTCCTGGTAGATTATGGCGGATTTTGGACAGGGGATATGGATGATGTCATGTTTTATAATATAGCATTGACAGGGCCACAGGTACAATCCATTTATACCAATCAGGCTACTCAATAATTTCCTGAGTTTTGAAAAAATACCCCCCGCAGTGAATAATCCTGCGGGGATTTTTGTGAATCATTTTTTTGCTATTGCTATTTACATCATTTAAAAATCATCCGCTGAGTACAGCCGATTGTATTGTTATGCCTGCTTCCTTACATATATGGGTAGTTGCAATTGCTCTTTTTCTGACAAGTTCCTGCCAAACAAACTCTGAAAAAGATGCGCCATTGCTTTTTTGGTGTTCCAATAATCCCAGAGAAATAAATTTATGTACTTCGTTCACAAAAACATGGAATCAAGCCAATCCGGCAAATGCAATTCATATTCAACCCATACCTGAAGGACAATCGAGCGAAGAAGTAATCCTTGCCGCAGTGGTCGGGAAAACTACCCCCGATATCTACGCGAACATGTGGCAGGGCAATGTGGAAATGTTTGCGCATGCAGGTGTACTAATTCCTTTCGACAAGCTTACAGGGTTTTTGGAATTTATTCAGGAACGTTGCGACAGCGCAGTTATTAAAGAGATCACTTCTTCAGATGGCCATATCTACCAGGTGCCCTGGAAAGTAAATCCTTTCATGACCATTTATAATAAAAAACTTTTTGCGGAAAATGGTATTCCGGATTTACCAAAAACATACAGCGCCTACCTGCAGGCAGCAGAAATTTTCAAGAACAATGGAAAAAAAACCGGATTACCCCACAGATGGTTTGGTTATACAGAAGTAAAAGAAATTTGGTATCAGCGCCTTTTTAATTTTTATCCATTATACCTCGCAGCTTCCGGCGGATACCCTTTAGTCATAAATAATAAGGCAGCTTTTAATAATAAATATGCGGTCGGAGTTTTTGGCTTTCTCCAAAGCCTATACAAAAACGAATACTTTTCCAGGGAAAATTTATCAGCCTCTGCAGATCCTTTTGTTTCGCAGCAGATAGCAGCAAAATGGACCGGCCCATGGGAAATAGCTTACCTGGCTACAATACCTGACAAAAATTTCGATTTCGGATATTTTGAACCGCAGGTCCCTGACGATCACCAGGGCCCGGTATATACTTATGCCGATCCCAAAAATATTGTGATGTTCAATACCTGTACCCATCCCCAGGCTGCATGGGATTTTATCAGGACGATGATTGATAAAAAAGGGGATTTGCAATTGTTAGAAGTAACCGGTCAGTTGCCCAGGAGAAAGAATTTGCAATCAGATTTTTTTTATAATAATTATTTTAAGATGAATCCTATGATGGCGCCTTTTGCAAAACAGCTGCCTTTTGTAAAAGGAGTTGATAATTGTGAAGTAATTGTAGAAGTGCTCGATATCATCTCCCAGGAATATGAAACCTGTGTTGTTTATGGGAAAAAAACTCCCGAAAAAGCTATACATGATGCTGAAGTTGCGGTCAACGTATTGTTGGGTGATAAAGACAATAAGTAATGGAACTATCTATCGGTATAGTGGGTGCAGGAAGTTTTGCCGGCTTTGCAGCAACAGCATTTTTAAAAGTGCCTGGCATACGAATAGTTGCGGTGACTGATATTGATGAAATCGCCGCCGAAAAAATGGCAGGGGAACTGAATGCGACAGTACACACAGATTACGGAAGTTTTTTGGCAAATAGCAGCATTGATCTTGTTTATATTGCCACACCGCCGTTCTTACATTATCGTCAATCGAAAATGGCGCTCGAAGCAGGTAAACATGTGATATGTGAAAAACCGGCCGCATTGCGCGCCAATGAAGCAGAAGAATTATCAGTATTGGCGAGATCGCTTCGGCTGCTTTATATAGTCAACCTGATGCAGCGATATAACCCGATGTTTGGGCTTGTAAAAAAAATTACAGACGAAAAAATTCTTGGCAGTTTTCTGCATGGATTTTTTGAGAACTATGCAAGTGATGAAAAACTTTCTCCGGGTCATTGGTTCTGGGATATTACAAGAAGTGGCGGCATATTCATTGAACATGGAATTCATTTTTTCGACCTTTTTGCCGGTTGGCTTGGCGAAGGAAAGATTGTAAATGCCATACAATTGAAAAGACCCGGGGTTGAAGAAAAGATCATTGACCGTGTACAGGCAACAGTGCTTTATAAAGATGCAGTAGTTAATTTTTATCATGGGTTTGATCAGCCCGGGATATTAGACCGGCAGGAAATGCGCCTGCAATTCGAGCAGGGCGATATTACATTGTATGGGTGGATACCTGTGGAAATGCATTTGTATGGGATTTTTAAAAAAGAACAGCTGGAAAACTTTTGCGATATGGTCGGGGATATTTCCATTATTCATCATAATAAACCTTCAACCCAAAAAGTAAGGGGTCGCTATACTGATATTTTTTTTACGGATCAGGTAACATTGAAATGCGGAACTATTTCGGAAAAAGAAGATCGTTACCGGGAAATGCTGACAGCAATGATCCAGGATCAATGGCAATGGATCATCAACCCGAAACATCAACGCGTGATTGATGACTGCAACGCCGTTCAATCACTGAGAATGTCTGAAGAAGCTACTGTTATGGCACAACTTTTTTAATATATAAGGTTCGCGATAATATGATCATACAACAACAAAAAAGAAAATCTTTATTTGCAGGCAAAAAACTCATTCCTTATTTGCTGGTATCGCCATACCTCCTATATGTGGTTATTTTTGTATTGTTCCCCGTAATATTTTGTTTTTTTCTCACCTTTCATAAGTGGAACATCATCGCCCCGATGCATTTTATCGGGATTAATAATTACACCCGTTTGATCCATGACCGTTTATTTTGGAAAGCCATTGTCAATACATTAAAATTCCTTCTGCTCCATATCCCGCTGCAAATACTGTTGTCTTTATCATTGGCGGAATTATTGAACCGGAAGATCAGGGCCATATCTTTTTTCAGGGGCTCATTTTTTCTGCCGGTCATTGTTTCAGGAGTGGTGGTTACCATATTATGGCAACAGTTATTGGGATACGATGCAGGTTTGCTGAATCGCTTATTGGAAAAATGTGGAATAGGAAAAATCGGCTGGCTGGTTAATCCGGACCTGGCCATTTATTCAATTGCGATTATGGCTACCTGGAAGAATATCGGATTGTACATCATTCTTTTCCTGGTTGGATTGCAAACAGTGCCAACTCAATACTATGAAGCGGCGAAGCTCGAGGGCGCTTCCCGCTGGCAACAGTTTTACCACATCACATTACCAATGATCAATCCAACCATTTTTATGGTAGTGATCTTATCTACCATTGGCGGATTTTCGTTGTTTATAGAACCATATATCATGACCGGCGGCGGCCCGTTGAACCAAACCCTGTCAGCCGTACTATATATTTATAAGCAGGCCTTTCAATATTACAATATGGGTTATTCTGCTACACTGGGGTTTTTTTATGCCATGATGATCATGACCGTTGTGTTATTGCAAAAAAGATTGATTGAAAAAGAACATTAATGAAAGCATTTAAATTCTCAATACGCGAGGGCATTGTATATATGATATTGATCGTAGCCGCAATATCATTCATATATCCGTTTATCTGGATGATAGGCGCTGCATTTGCGCCAATGCATGAGATAGAGAAAATGACAATCTGGCCTTTACATCCGGATTGGAATAATTTCAGATCAATGATAGAAAAGATACCTATCGGCCGCTCACTTGTCAATAGTTTGCTGGTAGCGGCCATTACCACTTCATTGGTCATGGTGACCGGTTCAACAGTCGGGTATGCCCTGGCAAAAATGCATTTCAAAGGAAGGAAGCTCATATTTTATGTCATTGTTTTCACCATGTCCCTTCCTTTTCAAATTACATTGATCCCGAACTATATTACCATGGTAAACCTGCATCTGGTAGATACTTTCTTCGCCCTGGTGATTCCTTTTGCAGTAAGTGCATTTGCTATCCTGATGTTCCGTCAGGCCTTCCAGGGCCTGCCTCAGGCATTGATAGATGCAGCGCGTATGGATGGGTGTAATGAATGGGGAATCATCTTCAAAATACTCTGGCCCAACATAAAACCGACATTGGTCACAGTAGCCATTCTTACATTTATTGGTTCCTGGAATGAAGTGTTATGGCCGTTGATCGTAATACGCGACGAAAAATTGATGACGATGCCTCAATTGGTAACCTTGTTCGCAGTAGGGGGACGTGCTGATAGCCAGTTGGGAGTTAAAATAGCCGCCGCCGTTTTATTGGCGCTGCCTGTAATGATTGCTTTTCTTTTTTTTCAAAAACATTTTATTCAGAGCATGGCCTCAACGGGCTTAAAAGATTAAATAAGTTTAATTAATGAATATCACAAAATCTCCGATCCGGTTACACGCTTCTGCAAAAGCAGTGGTGGCCCGTTTTCTGCACCTGCCCGGCTCCGATCGCATAAGCAATGTAGTTAAACGGGTAGAAGATATTAACGTGAATGACCTTGATGGTTGCCTGGAAAAATTAACAAAAGAATTTTCATGGCGCCATCACAATATGGAAGAAATATTTTTAAATCATTTCAGCAAAGCAGAACATCAGTATGGCAGCAGTCTTGCTCATTTTTCTTCCCGGAAAAAATTGTTGCTGGGAGCTTTTTTGACCAAGGAATATTCAATACAGGCAGCGGCTTTATTCAATCCTTCGATAGTGCCCCATCCCAAACAGCACGATCTGCAACCGGGCGAACAAAGATTTATAATGAGCATGAGAGCTACCGGTGAAGGACATATTTCTTCTGTGGTATTTAAGGTAGGAATAGTGGATGGTAAAGGCAATATCACACTGGATAGTGATTCTCTGCATCACACCTGCCTGGAAAAAAACGCTTCTGCCAGGTACAGTAAAGATTTTATTGCTCAACGTGCAGCCATTGATATGCAATTCAATAAAACAATATTGGATCATTTGCCCGATTCATTTACAGCAGCACAGGCAATGACTGCGCTTAAACTGGCAGAGGATGAAAAAGCATCAATCAGGAATTCGATGGCCATCGTGGAAGAAATATTTGATACGAATTATGAATTAGAAGACTCATCAAATTTATCCATCAATGCGAAAGTGATTTTCCCGATCGCAAAAGCAGAAAGTATGGGTATGGAAGATACACGCTTTGTAAAATTTGAAGATGAAGGACACTGCTGTTATTATGGCACTTATACAGCTTATGACGGAAAGCGGATAAGGACACAGATGATAGAAACTGCCGACTTCAATACATTTAAAATCCGGGCACTTTATGGTTCGGCCATACAGGATAAAGGAATGGCTTTATTTCCAGAAAAAATAAATGGAAAATTTGTAATGATATCCAGGCAGGGTGGTGAGAAAATACAGATCATGTTCTCTGAAGATCTTTATTTCTGGGAAAAGTTTCAGGTATTGATGGAGCCACGCTTTACCTGGGAGTTGGTGCAATTGGGTAATTGCGGGTCGCCGATAAAGACAGATAAAGGCTGGTTGCTGCTTACTCATGGAGTAGGTCCTATGCGTGCTTATGTGATCAGCGCAATATTACTTGACCTCGATGATCCCCGCCTCATCATTGGACGATTGGATACGCCCTTGATAGAAGCAGACGAATCAGAGCGTGAAGGATATGTTCCAAATGTAGTTTATACCTGCGGCATGATGCGTCATGGAAATTTATTGATTGTCCCTTATGCTGTTTCTGATTCGGCTACAGGATTTGCTACTATTATGCTGGATGATTTACTTAAAGGGATCAAACCTTAACCTTATTTGTTATGAAGAAAAAAATTATGATTGTTATATGCTGCCTTTATGCGATAGGAGCATCTTTGACTGCCTGTTCAAAAAAGACTAATGCCAAGCCAATAATTATTCCCACCGATACGGGACTGGTCAACACCACTCATCTCGATTATTTATATACCGCGGTTACTTTTCCGGATGCGGTACATGCTGCCGGAGTATATATTTATTCTCAATACCCGGATTATCACTTCGTGGAAGCCAACGGTGAAGGGTTTACCTGTGTGGATGATGTTTCAAGGGCGGCACTTGTTTATCTAAGAAGCAATAAAATTTCATCTGACACAGCTACCCAGGCAAAGCTGTATAATTTGATACAATTTATCCTGGAGATGCAGTCGCCCAATGGTTATTTCTATAATTTTTTATTTACGAGTGGTTTGATCAATACGGCCGGGGTAACGAGTATCAATACCCCAAATTGGTGGTCATGGCGTGCCTTACAGGCGCTTACTGAAGCAGGGCCGGTGATAAAAAATAAAAATGCACTGCTTTATAGTAAAATGAACGTTGCAATCAACAAGCTGGTTGCACAAATGAAAATTGATCTTGTCAACCTGCCGCAGGATACAATAATCGTAAGTGGCATCGCGATTCCGCAATGGCTGCCTTCAGGCAGTGGAACGGATCAGTCCGCCATACTTATTCTTGGTTTGATAAATTACTGCCTGACTACGAATGATGCTGTGATGATGGCATATATAAAAAAACTGGCAGATGGTATAGTGCTGATGCAACAAGGAGATGCGGCGCATTTTCCTTACTATGCTTTTTTAAGTTGGGAAAATACATGGCATGCTTATGGTAATGCGCAGGCTTATGCATTACTGCGCGCCGGTATTTTTTTAAATGATGCGCAATATGGCATTCAGGCAATGGCCGAGATAGATAACTTTTATCCATGGTTATTGAAAAATGGATACAAAGGTTCTTTCCAGGTAAGTGAAAATGCCGGTATATATCAGGTACTCGCCGAAAATAATTATGATCAGATTGCATATGGCATCGAGCCAATGGTTTTTGCTGCCACTGAAGCATACAATGCAACCGGGCAGGATAAATATGCAGATATCGCCGGTCATCTGGCAGCCTGGCTCCTGGGCGCAAATGAAGCCGGGACAAATATGTATTCGTTGTCAACAGGCGTTTGTTACGATGCCATCTCGGCAGGAAGTAATGTAAATCTTAATTCCGGAGCCGAATCCACCATAGAGGCCCTACTTACTTTACAAAGAATAGAAAATTATCCTGCAGTAAGAACGGCATTATATACGTATAAGAAACCGTGAATTCCGGTTTCAGCGATGAATAAAAAAGAAATTATGAAAGACAAGTTTATAAAATCTGACCATTTAATTTTTACTCCGGATGATGTGGATTTGTCCTTCTCTCCTTTGAGAAATAATTTACAGGAGAGAACATATATATTGGGCGCTTTCAATCCGGGCCTTTGTCGTTTGCCTAACGGTAATTTATTGATGATGGTCAGGGTGGCAGAAGCTTTATCAACGCCGATTGTGCATGACAATGCACATACAATAAGGTGGGATAAAGAAAAGGGATTTGTGACAGACGCATGGATAGAATCGGAGGTAGATACGACCGATCCGCGGAAATTCAGAATAAATGCTTATGCATTCCCTGTATATGCGCTGACTTCATTATCGTGGCTCTTACCGGTTGAATTGAATAGCGATGGATCTGCTGTAAAACGGATTTATTATGATAAAATCATTTCGCCTCAATCAGTCAGCCAGGAATACGGGATTGAAGACCCCCGCATTTCGTTTATTGATAACCGGTATTATATGACAACCTGTTGTGTAAGCGCTGAGCGTCATACTACAATGCTGTATGTTTCTGACAATGGCCTGGATTACCGCAGTCTTGGTCTTGTACTCGATCACCAGAATAAAGACATGCTGTTATTTGAGGGGAAAATAAACGACCGGTATTGTGCATTGACAAGGCCTTTGGGAGAATGTTATTTTGCAACCCCTGCTTCGTCTTTGTGGCATCCCGGTGCTTCTATACAAATGGCGTCTTCACCTGACCTGTTGCATTGGAAGCCATGCGACAATAGTTTTCTGCGAGCCAGGAAAACATCTATGTCAAATGTAAAAATTGGCGGAGGCACACCGCCTATATTGGTTGCTGATGGCTGGTTAATGCTGTATCATGGCGTGGAAAAAAAGGGAGAAGTGGGAATTTATCGAACATTCTGGGCCCTGCTGGATAAAGATGATCCTTTACATATTTTACAATTGCAGGATGACTCGCCTTTACTTGAAGCCAACCTTACACTTACTTCAGCGATCAGTCACCAGGTTTATATTGATGATGTGGTATTTACTACCGGCATAGCAGAAGAGGATGAGGATTTTATCATCGCATCCGGCGAATTGGACCTCGCCTGCCGCATTACAAGAATTTCAAAAAAACATTTTACAGGTAAATAGAATATAAATAAAAAATATGGCAGAAGTTGTACTGGAACATATTTCGAAATCGTATCCGGGAAATAAAAAATCCGTAACGCAAAAGGCACT
>Ga0075024_100000667_pt1 | contig 12911 bp, 12 predicted proteins | sample Str013_2_FD_71389 | JGI IMG/M metagenome (GOLD analysis project Ga0075024, IMG submission 71389) | Freshwater sediment microbial communities in response to fracking from Pennsylvania, USA - Straight Creek_MetaG_SC_2013 | ecosystem: Environmental > Aquatic > Freshwater > Creek > Sediment... | reverse complement strand
TTGCGGCGAGACTGGTCGGGACGACACAAGAGACGGGTTCGGACAGTCCTGGACAGAGCGCTGAGAATGCAACGGCGACGTCCCAATCTGTCCCAGGCCGACCGGCGCAAGGTGACCGGAATGGATGATCTGTTTGATCGGATCGGGCAACCAACGGCTTTCCCACCAAACGAAGAATTCTGGAACGTTCGTGCGATCTCCGCCAGAACCGGTCTCGCCCGCTCGACGATCTACCGCTACGTGCAAGCCGGCTATTTCCCGCGCCAGCGCCATCTCGGCCCAGGCCGGGTCGGCTGGTTGGCGTCCGAAGTTCGCAAGTGGATGGCGACGAGGCCCGATCAGTCGAAGTCCGACATTCCGTGATCCACCGCAACTTGTGGGCGGCACTCGCTGGCTACCCCTTCAACAACTTATCGAGCTGTTGCTGCACAGTTCTGCCAATCCGGAAATTGAACTTGCGCCAAAAGCCATAGAAGGCTTCTTCCGTGGGGAATTCACCCCTTGGTAATTTCAGATCGGCGATAGCTTGCACGGCTCCGATATACTCGCGTGTCGTCGACGACCGCTGTTTGGATCCGATACGCCAAGTCTCCTGCACGATCAGATCAAGATCTTCGATACGAGCATCGGTTGCCTCGTTGAGCGTGTAGATGGCGAGCAGCGAGATGTGCGAGCCATAGTCCCGGAAGGGCCGGAACGTTCCAGGCCACTTCAGCTGCGGGTAGCGGAAATAGGTGTTGCCAGTGTAGAGCGTGATTCGGCTCGGCGTGTTCTTGCTGGCGCGACCATCCTTGCCCAGTTTGCGCCGCGCCGCTTTGATATCGATCGCATGCGGCGCGTCGCCAAACGCCGGTCCAGTGATTTCGATGTCGGGATAGCCACGCTCGGTGCCGCGTTGAGCCAATACATTCTTCAAGGCAGTCAATTCCTGGAGCAGGAATTCGATGAGCGAAACTTCCAGCACATTGGCGAGAGCGGCGGGCTCCCTTGGCAGCGGCAGGAAATGTCCGCCGGATTTCAACTTGGCCTGCAGTTCGGCCTCGCTCTTTGCCGTCATCGGGAACGAGGGCGTGCGGCCCGCTCGATAAACAGCAATCGGCTCGAGCTGGTAGCGCGCACAGGCCGCCCGCAGCCAGGCCAGCAACTTATCGCGACCATCACCGACCGGTTGCGCCTGCTTGGCCATGCTTCCCCCGTGGACATGACGTCACCGAGACTCGCCCGGCGGCCCGGCCTGCCTGTAACGTCAACAGACGGTGCACTGATTCGGGGTCACCAGTCGCGGTCTTGGAGCATAGGCAGCGGCACTCATTGTTTGACGCAAAGCCACTTTTGTTCTATTTATGTTCTCGACTTGAAGATCGCGAGGGGAGCAAGGGATGCCGAAGGCCATTAGTCTGTTCACCGGCGTCGGCGGGTTGGATTTCGGCTTCGAGGCTGCCGGCTTCGAAACGGCGGTCGCCGTCGAAATGGATGCCGTCTGCTGCCGGACGCTTCGGCTCAATCGCTCCTGGCCCGTGATCGAAGGCGACATCCACAATGTGACGTCCAAGGACCTGCTCAAGACCGCCAAGCTGAGACGAGGGCAGGCGGACATATTAATCGGCGGCCCGCCCTGCCAGCCGTTCTCGAAGTCGGGTTATTGGGCAAGCGGCGATGCCCTCCGCCTGGACGACCCGCGCGCCGATACCTTGACGGCCTATCTGCGCGTGTTGCGCGATACCCAACCCAAGACCTTATTGCTCGAAAACGTGTCGGGCCTCGCCTACAAGGGCAAGAGCGAAGGGCTCGATCGTATCCTCGCCGGCATTGCGCAGATCAACGCCGAAACCGGCACCAACTACTGCCCCGCCTGGCAGGTGCTCGATGCCGCCAGCTATGGCGTGCCGCAACATCGCGAGCGTGTGTTCATCGTCGCCAGCCGGGACGGCAAGACGTTCAAGTTCCCCAAGGTGACACACGGTGAGACGGACGATCTGCTCGCCGGTGTCGATGTGGAACCCTATCGCACGACATGGGACGCCCTCGGCGACCTGCCGCAGCGGCCAGACGATCCCGCTTTGATGATGCGCGGCAAGTGGGCCGATCTGCTGCCGAGCATTCCCGAAGGCGAGAACTATCTCTGGCACACGCCGCGTGGTGGTGGCCTGCCGCTGTTCGGCTGGCGGACGCGGTATTGGAGCTTCCTCTTGAAGCTTGCCAAGAACCGTCCGTCCTGGACCATTCAGGCCCAGCCGGGACCCGCGACCGGGCCGTTCCATTGGACGAACCGGCGGCTGTCGGCTCGGGAGCTTTGCCGGTTGCAGACATTTCCGGATGGGATGGAGTTCGACTGCGGGCTCAATGATGTGCAGCGCATGCTGGGCAATGCGGTGCCGTCGCTGGTGGCTGAGGTGATAGGGCGGGAAATTAGAGGGCAACTGTTGGGGCAGGTGACCAAGGGAAAATTGCTATTGTTGCTGCCGCAGAGACACACGCCGGCGCACTCGGAGCGGGTGGCTAATGTGCCAAACACATTTCTTTCGCTCGTCGGCGACCATGCAGATCATCCAGGTGAAGGTTTAGGGAACAGAGCGCAAGCGAGAGCGGCAGCTTGAGGATCGATAACTTTCATGACGACGAAAACTGAGACCAAGACGCCGAAGATTTTTATCTCCTACAGCTGGTCATCCGATGAGCATCAGGCGTGGGTTTTGAACCTGGCGACGGAACTCAGAGAGTCCGGCATTGATGTTATTCTGGATAAATGGGACCTCCGCGAAGGGCACGATGCTCATGCATTCATGGAAAAGATGGTTGCCGACCCAGAGATAGACCACGTGATTCTCGTTTGCGACTCTCGCTACGTTGCTAAGGCAAATGCGCGCAGCGGCGGGGTCGGAACGGAAGCGCAAATCATCTCACCGGCAATCTATGGCAAGATTGACCAGAAGAAATTTGTTGCGGTGGTGCGGGAGAAAAACGCCGATGGTCAGGCCTACCTACCTGCGTACTACGGCAGTCGAATATACATCGATTTAAGCGCCGAAGATCTTTACCCATCAAATTTTGACCAGCTATTGCGATGGGTTTACGATAAGCCCGTTCATGTAAAGCCCGCACTTGGGAGCCCACCCAGCTTTCTTGCGGCACCGGTAGGTCCGTCGCTGGAAAATTCGGCGTTGCACAGACGCGCACTTGATTCGATTCGCAATCAGAAGGCGACTTCGATTGGGTTGCTGGAGGAGTATTTCGAGGCGTGTTTAAGCGGTCTGGAGAAGTTCCGCATCTCGGGTCGAGGGAAGCCCGACTTCGATGAGGACGTCGTCTTAAGTATAAAGGGTTTCATGCCACATCGGAACGAGATCGTTGAAGTGGTGGTGGCACTATTGAGGTACGAACGCACGGAGGCCGGGATCCAAAAGTTGCATCGATTCTTTGAGGGGTTGCTTCCGTATTGCGATGTTCCCGACGGCGTAAATCAATACAGCGATTGGGATTTCGACAACTTTAGATTCATTGTTCACGAACTGTTTTTGTATGCAATTGGCGCGGCACTCAAGAGTGAGCGCTTCGATGCCGTAAGCTACTTGCTTTCTGAATTTTACTTTATCCCCGCGACCATGCGAGGGCCATCGAAATCAGTTTCATTTGAAATTTTTCGAGAGCATGTGCCATCGCTAGAAGGGCGAAATACACGACTAAAGCTTCGACGGTTGTCAGTTCGAGCTGACTTGCTCAGAGAGCGATGCAAAGGGATTGGAATTGAGTTTCGACAGCTGGCGCAGGCTGACTTCTTCATGTTTGTGCGCAGCTGCGCCGACGCGCTGGCCAACACACAGCCGAGATCTTGGTCCTTTCAATGGTGGCCAGAGACGCTTGTTTTTTCGCGCGAATACGATGGCCCGTTCGAAGTCTTTGCCAGATCAGAATCGACGTTGTATTTTAGCCGCCTGAAGGATTGTCTTCGGGTGAGAGACAAGGCAGGCATAGGAGCGGTGCTTGATGCGCTGAAATCGAAAAAGCTTAGCGTGCCAACTTGGGATTTTGAAAGGGTTAACTCGGCTACACTTCTGGGCTTTGAACGGCTGTCAACTCGAGCTTAGTGCTTCATATCACAGGCTAACTCGTGCAGCTTGGCCGCCCACCTCTCCAACGCCTCCCGCATCTCTGGGACATATTGGAACCGATTGTACACCCCGGCTACGCCGCCGAACGTCCCCGAAGTGTGGTTGAGAATCCGCTCGACCACATGCGGCGGCGTGCCGAGCTTTGCCATCTGCGTTGCCGCTGTCCGGCGCAAATCGTAGAGTGTCCGACCTTCGACCTTTGCGATCTGATCGAAGACCCGCTTGCCGCCCGAGAAATCCACGAACGGCCCGCCAGTGTTGCGCGTCGCGAACACATAGTCCTTGGACAACCTTGGCAGCGACGCCAACAATCGGCAGGCCTCGGGCGACAGGGGCACGATGTGCTGGCGGTTGCTCTTAGTCAGCTCGGCGGGCAGCGTCCACAATCCTCGCGTCAGATCGAGATGGTCCCACTGCATTCTGCCGACCTCGTTGCGCCGCTGGGCCGTGAGCAGGAGAAGCTTGATGATCGGCCCGAATGGATAGCCGGCCTTGTCGGCCGCCTGCCAGATGGTTCTGATTTCGATGTCATCCAGAACGCGGTCGCGGGATCGATCCTTGGTCGGCTTTTTGACGCCGTGGCACGGACTGACGTCGAGCATGCCGCGCTCGACGCACCAGTTGAAGAATTTACGGATTGCTGACAGCGCGTGGTTGGCGGCGCTCGGCTTGCCGTCTTCGGCGATGCTGTCGAGCAGGCGCACAATCTCGATCCGGGTGATGGCGCGAATATCACGATCCGCCCACGGCGCAACGAAGTAGCTGTTGAGGATGCGCGCGGTATCCCTCGCGGTTACCGGTCGGTTGTGCCGCTCGCAATGCAGAGTAACAAACGATCCGATAGCTTCGTCGAACCGATAGGCGGCCTGGGAGTCCTTGTGGCGCTGCTGGTCTTCCTTGGTCGGGTTCGGATCGATGCCGTCGCCGACCTGCTGGAGCGCGGTGATCGCCTTTTCGCGCGCTTTCGCCAGCGACAGGATCGGGTATTGGCCCAGCGTCATGCGGCGCTGATGGCCGTTGACGCGGTACATGAGAACGAAGGATCGGGCGCCGGTCGGCGTTACGCGCATGCCGAAGCCGGGTATCTTGCTGTCCCAAAGTTCGATGCGCTTTCCGGGCGCGGCGGCAAGCTTCCGGATGGCCAAATCGGTGAGGTGCGGACTCATGAAAATAACTCAGTACACTGGTTACCCCGAAGGCCGTTTCTGTTACCCCGGGGTAACAGAGAGGCCGCGCTTGGGCGGGAAAACATGGGACAATATGGCACCAAATCAATGATATGCAACGGAAATTGGGGAAACCGCATGAGACCGCGATGTTCTCATTGCGTTCATGTTTTTCGTGACTTAAAATCGTGAGGGGCAACCCCGTGCGGGTTCAAGTCCCGCCGCCCGCACCAGCAAAATCAATTATTTATTGCGTTTGGTGAATGAAGTAGGCTGATGAATAAACTTCTCAAGGTAGCGTATAGTTAGCAGTTCGAGATGAGCTTGACTGCGCTTTGCTGAAGCGACTTGGGGCGTCGTGAGACTGACGATAGCCACCGGCGTAGAAGCCCGACGCCGCAACGAAGCCTCCCGGGACAGCGGCCGAGGCGCACGCCTGACGAAAGAAGCTCGTCGACACGACCCTAGAGCAGCGGCAACATGCTCTCGCGAACTGCGCGCAAATGCTCGCGCATGCGATCTTCGGCGTCGGTGGCGTCGCGCCGTTGCAGCGCGTCGACAATGGCCTGATGCTGCCGGTTGTAGAGTGCGCGGCGTGGTGCGGTGACCGACTTCTGCTTGAGTTGCTGCCATTTCGGCTGGTTGCGGATTTGCGCCAGGGCGCGGCAGTGCTCGCTCAGAAGGGTGTTTTTGGCTGCATCGAAAATCGCTTGGTGCAGCTGGCCGTCGAACACTTCGAACTCGGCGATAGTCGTCGCCGCAAGGCTCGACTGCAGAAGCCCCTCGAGTTGTTGCAGGTCGTGCCCGGATGCGCGGGCGGCGGCCAACGCCGCGACAGGCGGCTCCAGGATCATGCGGATTTCCAGCACCTCGACCGGGCTGGTCAGCGCCATGCGCGCGATCAGCGGATCGCCGGTCGTTGGCGACGGTTCGGAGACCCTGCGGGCGCGCGCGCCCTCGCGGGCGATCAGGCCGCGCGCTTCCAGTTCCTCGAGGGCCTTACGCAGGGTGTTGCGCGCAACGTCGAAGGTGGCGCACAGGTCGCGCTCGGCAGGGAGCCGCGAGCCGGAACGCCACGCGCCGGACTCGATCAGCCGTTGCGCCTCTTCGATGATGTCGTTGTGGGACGGCAAAGTATCGGCCTCGCCAGAATGGAGATTTGATCCAAGTTTGATCCAAAATACAAAATTCGCTTCTTGCATCTTGACCAAACCGACCAACGCTTATACCAAATAGGCGTCGTTGGTCAATATGGTTCAATTTCGGTATATATCGCTGCTGGCATCCGATGGAGACCCTGCCTTGAAAGTTCCCGTCGCCCGTCCCCGCCGCAACATCTTCTGCGTCGGCAAGAACTATCGGCAGCATGCTGCAGAGTTCGCGCGCTCCGGTTTTGACTCGAGTGCGGCGGCGGGAGAAGTCCCTGCACATCCGATCATCTTCTCCAAAGTTCCCGAATGCGTGATCGGTGATGGCGAGCCGATCCTGATCGATCCCTCCGTGTCCACCGCAATAGACTATGAGGCCGAACTTGGCGTCATCATCGGCATTGGCGGGCGTGGCATCGCCAAATCCGATGCCATGAGGCACGTGCTCGGCTACACCATCATCAACGACGTGACGGCACGCGACCTGCAGGGGCGACACTCGCAGTGGCTGCTGGGGAAATCGCAGGATACCTTCTGCCCAATGGGTCCGCATATGGTGACCGCGGATGAGATCGACCTGGGCGATACCGCCATCAAGTGCTGGGTCAATGGCGAGCTGCGCCAGGACGCCAACACGCGCGACCTGATCTTTGACGTACCGACACTGATTGCGACGATATCAGCCGGTATCACCCTCTTGCCTGGCGACGTCATCGCGACCGGCACCCCGGCTGGCGTCGGGATCGGGTACAAGCCGCCGGTCTACCTCAAGCACGGCGATGTCGTCCGAATCGAGATCGCCGGGATCGGCGTGCTGGAAAACCCTGTGAAATCGAGGGTTTCGTGAGCACGCAATGGATCGAGCGCATGGCGGTCGAGATCGACGGTTCGGGCGATCCGGTGATCTGCGTCCATGGGCTTGGCGGCACGTCAAACACGTTTTGTGCGCAGATGACAGCGCTGGCTGGCAAGCGTGTGATCCGTCCGGATCTGCTGTGCTCGGGGCGCTCGCCGGTGATCGAAAAGCCGTCCATCGGCGGGTTCGCAGCATTGCTGGCCCGCATGGCCGATATGCTCGGAATCCCGTCGGCCCACTGGATCGGCCACTCCATGGGTACGCTGGTCCTGCAACATCTTGCAGCCGAGCACGGCTCGATCGTCCGCTCATTGACGTTGCTTGGCGCAACGCCCGGCCCATCGACACAGATGACGGAGAGCCTGCGCATGCGCGCCGCGCTCGCCCGCGCAGGAGGCATGTCTGAGATCGCCGATCAGGTGTCCATCACGGGCACATCGTCCGAGAGCAAGCAGCGCAATCCAGCCGCCGTCGCATTCGCGCGCGAGTCGGTGTTGCGACAGGACCCTGAGGGTTATGCCCGCACTTGCGAAGCGTTGGCCGAAGGCTATCCTGCCGATCTTCAGCGTATCTCGGCCCCGGTCCTGTTCGTGACGGGATCGGACGATGCCTCGACCCCGCCTTCGCTGGCGCAGGAAATGGCGGGACGTTTGGCCAAAGCGCGCGTGGCTATCGTACCGCGCTGCGGACACTGGCTAACGCTGGAGAAGCCCGACGAGGTTAACGCCGGAATCAGGAGATTCGTCGCCTGATCTATTGGCCATGGCACAACGTTGTCACAGACTATGCGGGCGATACAGATCGCTGAATCGGGTGATAAAATCCGAGATAGAACGATAGACAATCCAGGAGGATACGTCGATGAGTGAATCCAGCTCTTCCAGCCGCACCTTCGGTGGCGGCCCAGCCGGCGAAGGCTCCACTGTCTTCACGAACGTGCGCGTGCTTGACGCTACCGGCGCTGCGCCTTTCCTGGGCGAAGTCGTGGTGCGCGGCAACCGCATCCAGACCATCGTCAAAGGTCAGCGCACGTCGGTATCGGGCGGCGCGACCGTGGTTGACGGTGGCGGCGCAACGCTGATGCCGGGCCTGATCGACGCCCACCTGCATCTGAGCTGGAACAATGCGCCCGGCATCGATCCCATCAACTTCATGCCGCCGGAAGAGCACACGCTCAACACCATGTACATGGCCAAGCTGGTGCTCGACGCCGGCTTCACCTCGGGGCGTGGCGCGGCGGCGGCCAAACCCCGACTCGACGTGGTGATCCGTAATGAGATCAATGCCGGGCGCATCCCCGGGCCGCGCTATCTGGCGGCCGGCCCCGAGATCACAACGGTGGGTGGCCTCGGCGACTCGGCGCCCTCGCACATCCCGCATCCCGGCCTCAATCTCGGCATCGTCGTGTCCGGCCCCGAAGAAGTGCGCCGCACTGTCCGTGAGCTGATCAAAATCGGCGTCGACTCGATCAAGCTCAATTTGTCCGGCGAAGAGATCACCGGCATGGGCGCGGAGGAAACTCCGATGTCGGAAGAAGAGGTCGCGATGGCCTGCTCCGAGGCGCGCTGCCGCAACAAAGTGCTGGCGGCGCATGCCCGCTCGTCCGGCTCGGTCAAGCAGTGCGTGCGGCATGGCATCCAGAATGTGTTTCACGCCTCGTTCGCCGACGAAGAAGCGCTGGATATGCTGGAGGCCAACAAGGAGAAGCACTTCGTCGCTCCCGGCCTCGCCTGGCTGATCCAGACCGCACGCGGCGCGGAGCAATGGGGCATCAAGCCGGGTTCGCCACTCAGCGTGTCCTATGAGCGCGAATTGGCTGCTGCGCTAGAGACCGCCAAGAAGATGCACAAGCGCGGCATCCGCGTGCTGATCGGCGGTGACTATGGCTTCGCCTGGACGCCGCAGGGGACGAACGCCAAGGACCTTGAGTATTTCGTCGACATGCTCGGCATGTCGCCGATGGAAGCGATCCTGGCCGGCACCAAGTTCGGGGGACAGATCATGGGCATGGGCAACGAACTCGGGCAAATCCGGGAGGGATGGCTCGCCGACATGCTTCTCGTGGACGGGGACCCGCTGAGCAATGTCCGCATGCTGCAGGATAAGGCGCGAATTCTTGCAATCATGAAGGACGGTAAATTTCACAAGGCTCCCGTCGGTCGTCAGGGCGCTGTCCGCAGAGTTGCGTAGCTAAGACCCGTTCGGATCCGGTTCGACCCATGAAGATGTTTATACTGACGTTCCTGAACGGGCTGACGCTGGCGGCGCTGTACTTCCTTGTCGCCAGCGGCTTCACACTCGTTTTCGGACTGATGCGGAACGTAAATCTTGCGCATGGGTCGCTCTATCTGTTGGGCGGCTACATCGGTTACGAAGCTGCGAACCAGACGCACAATTGGTTCCTTGGCGTCGCGGCTGGAACGCTCGCCATGGCCGTCGCGGGCGTGTTGCTCCAGGTCCTCGTCTTCCGCTGGCTGGAGGGGCAGGAGCTGCGCCAAACCCTTGTGACGATCGGCATTTCCATCATCGCGGCGGATCTGATGCTGGCGGTCTGGAGCGGCAACACCTATCAGTTCGACCCGCCCGCCTGGCTCATCGGCACCACGCAACTGCCCATCGTGCTGGCGCATAAATCGGACGGCACGCCGATTCTTCTTCCGTATCCGACTTATCGGCTGTTCCTGCTGGCTGCCGGCCTGGTCATCGGTGTCGCCCTCTGGCTCTTCATAAACAAGACCCGCATCGGCATGATGATCCGCGCCGGCGTCGATGATCGCGGCATGTTGGATGCCACCGGCATCAACGTGCACGTCATCTTCGGGATCGTGTTCGCCATTGGCGCGGGGCTGGCCGGATTTGCTGGCGTGGTCGGAGGCACCGCACTCTCCATCGCCCCTGGCGAGGATGTGCGCTATCTGCTGGCCTCGCTCGTCGTCGTCATCGTGGGCGGCCTCGGAAGCGTCACGGGCGCGGCGCTTGGTGCGCTGATCATCGGCCTTGCCGAACAGTTCGGCCTCGCATACTTCCCGACCTACGGCATCGTGCTCACCTTCGTCATCATGGTGGCCGCGCTGGCGTTCCGGCCACAGGGGCTGATGGGGAAGGCGCGGTTATGACCGACATCACCACTCCCGGATCGACCCTCGCAACGCCCGCCGAGATTCCCGTCAGCGTTGTCGGCCACGTCATCGCGGCCGTGCTTTTGCTGCTGTTTCCGGCCCTGTCCAGTGACTTCTTCACCTTCCAGATCGGCGCCTATTCGCTCGTCATGGGCACCATCGCGCTCTCGCTGATGCTGCTGGCCGGCTATGGCGGCATGGTCAGCCTGGCTCAGATGTCGGTGGCGGGTCTCGCCGGCTACATGATCGCGATCTTCGGCACGAACTCGAGCGGGGCGGGATTGGGCTGGCCCTGGTTCCTCGCCATCCCGGCGGCGCTGGTCATCGGCACGCTGCTATCCACCGTGGTCGGATTGCTCGCCATCCGCACCGAGGGCATCTACACCATCGTCATTACACTGGCGATTGCCATGGCGCTGTATTTCTTCACGCAGCAGAACGTGGAGATCTTCAACGGCCACAGCGGCTTTGCCGGTATTGCGCCGCCCGTTCTGTTCGGGATCGACTGGCGTGCGCCGAAGCCGTTCTACTATCTTTCACTTGCGGTCGCAGCGCTCTCCTACGCCGCCGTACTCTACGCATCGCGGACACCGTTCGGTCTCAGCGTTCAGGCGATCCGCGACAACGCCCGGCGCATGGAAGCCATTGGCTACAATGTCGCGGCACACCGTATTGCGACTTATGCGCTGGCGGGTCTGATTGCTGCGCTCGCAGGTGTTCTCCTGGTCTGGTTTGACGGCCGCATTTCGCCAGGCACCATTAGCGTCGATCGCGCTGTAAAAATCCTGATTATTGCTGTGGTCGGCGGATTGCGTCATCCCGCAGGGCCGTTCCTGGGGGCGATCCTGTTTGTCCTGTTGCAGAACTTCGCCATTGATTTCGTCAATCCGGAGCGCTTCAACACCTATATCGGCGTGGCCTTCCTGATCGTCGTGCTGACGTCGCCGGATGGCCTGCTCGGATTGCTCGGTAAGCTGGGCAATACGGCGAACGCGGCCGGCGCCGCCAACAAAAGTCTACCGGAGAGCTGAATGGCTCACGGCATGTCGCGGGGTCGTGCGGGGAATTCGTCCCGTTCACCCATAACTGGGAGGAGACTGAAGAATGCGTATCTCTAGACGTACAACCCTCGCGGTGCTGCTCGGCACCACGGCGCTCTTTTCGGCCGGTGCGGCGCGGGCCGAAGACACGATCAAGATCGGCGGTCTCGCCACCCTCGAAGGCCCCTTCACAGTGCTGGGCGAAGATGGCATGCGCGGCGTGGAGCTTGCCATCATGCAGCACAAGGGCATGGCCGGCGGCAAGAAAATTGAGCTGGTGAAGGGCTCGTCCGACGCCTCGCCAGACAGCGCCGTCAAGGCCGTGCGCAAGCTGGTCGAAAACGACGGCATCACGCTGATCGTCGGCCCGCTCTCGGGCGACGAAGGGCTCGCGGTCAAAGACTATGCCAAGACCCAGCCGAAAGTAACCTTCGTGAACGGAACATCGGCAGCGCAGGACACCACGCTGCGCGATCCCGCGCCCAACTTCTTCCGCTTCACCACCGACGGCGCGCAGTGGATGGCGGGTCTGGGCACCTATGCGTTCGAGATCAAGAAGTACAAGAAGGTGGCCACCGTCGCAGAAGATTACAGCTTTCCGTACACTCAGGTGTTCGGCTTCATGGCCGAGTTCTGCAAGGCCGGCGGCCACGTCGTGAGCAAGGCCTGGGTGCCGATCGGCAACAAGGATTTCTCCTCGACCATCGCCGCCATTCCCGCCGACGTTGACGCGGTGTACGTTGCATTGGGCGGCGCCGATGGCGTTAACTTCTTGTCGCAGTACCAGCAGGCCGGCGGCACTGCCCCCTTGATCGGCGGCTCGATCACCGCCGACCAGACCGTGCTCGGTTCCAAGGGTGGCCAGCGCAAGGCCGTCGTAGGCATGCCGTCAGCGGGACCAATTGCCGACACTTGGGACGATCCGAAGTGGAAGCAGTGGGTTGCGGACTACAAGGCGGCCTTCCCGAAAGGCTTCCCGAGCCCCTCGCTGTTCGCACACGGCTATTATGTCTCGACGCTGGCCCTCCTGAACGCGCTTGACGAGGTCAAGGGCGATGTCTCCGACGGCGGCGCCAAGCTGCGTGAGGTGCTGGCCAAGGAGATCGTCGACACTCCCACCGGCATGGTGAAGCTCGATAACAACCGGAACGCCGTGGCCGACATCTTCCTGACGGAAGTGACCGAGGGCGCGGACGGCAACCTCTACAACAAGGTTGTAAAGGTCGTGAAAGGCGTGAACCAGACGCTGGGCCAGGACCCGGCCGCGTTCATGGCGCTCGGCAAGGTCGGGCGTGATAATCCGGCGTGCCCGTAAAAAGAAGGGATTAGGGATTAGGTATTTGGGATTAGTAGCCCGAGCCTGATCCCTAGTCCTGACTATCTTCCTAGTTCCTAGTCCCTATTCCATAATCCCTAATCCCTAGAATTCATGTCCGACACCACCCGCATCGACCGCATCGCTTCCGCCAGCAC
>Ga0075024_100000664_pt1 | contig 12929 bp, 14 predicted proteins | sample Str013_2_FD_71389 | JGI IMG/M metagenome (GOLD analysis project Ga0075024, IMG submission 71389) | Freshwater sediment microbial communities in response to fracking from Pennsylvania, USA - Straight Creek_MetaG_SC_2013 | ecosystem: Environmental > Aquatic > Freshwater > Creek > Sediment... | reverse complement strand
ACTCTGACCTTGAACGTCAACAATCCCAACGTGGTCGCTGTGGATGCCAGCTTTACCGATACATTCCCGGCTGGCTTGGTTGTGGCGGCAACTCCGGCTGCTACCAACACTTGCGGTGGAACCTTCACGGCAACAGCCGGCGCGGGAAGCGCGAGCTTTACGAACGCCGCTCTGCCGGTTGGAAGCTGCACGATCACGGTTAAAGTCACGGCTGCCATCGATGGCGTTTTCAACAACAGCGTGACCATTAACTCTACAGCCGCGGGCACGGGCGCCCTGTCAACCTCTTCAGACACCCTTACGGTGATCAATCCGCCGTCGATCACGAAGGCCTTTGGCGCGGCGACGATTCCGTTGAACGGCACCACCAGCCTGACGTTCACGCTTTCCAGCACGAACGCGAACCTGACTTTGAACGGCGTTGCGTTTACTGACAGTTTGCCACCGGGCCTGATCGTGGCCACGCCCGGCAATTTGACCAGCACGTGCGGTGGCACAGCAACGGCAGTGGATGGCTCAAGTAGTGTGAGCCTTTCAGCAGCGAGCCTGGCCCCGGGCGCTTCATGCACAATTTCTTTGAACGTGACAGGCACAACCGCAGGCCCGAAGAGTAACAGTGTCACGGTGAGTTCCACCAACGGCGGCACTGGCAACACTTCCACTGCTAACGTAACGGTTGTGGGACCGCCAGTGATCATCAAATCATTTGGCGCGGCCAACATCCCGCTGAACGGCTCGACCTCGCTCAGCTTCACTATCCAGAACAACAACACCGCGACTACGCTGACTGGCGTTGGTTTTAGTGACACGCTGCCAGCAGGTCTGGTGGTTGCCACGCCAAACGGACTGACTGGTTCTTGCGGAGGCGGAACGATTACCGCAGCTCAGGCAACGAACGTGATCAGCATTTCGGGTGCAAGCCTGGCCGCCAGTACGTCTTGCACGTTCGCAGTGAACGTGACAGGAATAGCTGCGGGCGTGCAGAACAACACCACGGGGAACGTGACGTCAACCGAAGGCGGCACAGGCGGAACAGCGTCAGCCAGCCTTACCGTGATTGCTCCGCCATCGATTGCCAAAGCATTCGGCGCACCGGCGGTTCCTCTGAACGGCACGACTGTTCTGATCTTCACCATCACCAACCCGGCCGCTAACGCCGTCGCCGAAGCCGGCGTTGCGTTCACCGATACACTGCCCGCCGGCCTGGTGGTCGCCACACCCAACGGCTTGACCAGCACCTGCGGCGGAACGGCCACCGCGGTTGCAGGCTCCGGCAGCATCTCGCTCACCGGCGGAACCGTCGCCGCAAGCAGCACCTGCACACTGACGGTCAACATCACAGCCACCGCCTCCGGAAACTTCACCAACACCACCGGCAGCGTTAGCTCAACCAACGGCGGCACCGGAAACACCGCCACCGCCAATATCAGCGTGGCCGCGCCGCCGATTATCACCAAGGCATTTGGCACGGCGAGTATTCCGCTGAACGGCTCGACCTCGCTGACCTTTACCATCACCAATCCGGCGGCCAATGCGATCGGGCTGACCGGCCTTGCCTTTACCGACACCCTGCCGGCCGGTCTGGTCGTGGCCACGCCCAACGCACTGACCAGCACCTGCGGCGGCACCACGACAGCGGTGGCGGGATCGGGATCCATCAGCCTCAGCGCCGGTACGCTGGCGGTGAATACCTCCTGCACAATCTCGGTAAACATTACCGGCACCACGGCGGGGCTAAAGAACAACTCCGTTCAGGTAACCTCCCTTGAGGGAGGCAATGGCAACACTTCCAACGCCTCGATCACAGTAGTCGGACCGCCGGTGATTATTAAAGCGTTCGGAGCGGCCAGCGTTCCGATCAACGGCAGCACGTCGCTGACCTTCACTATCCAGAACAACAACACATTGCAAGGTCTGACGGGCGTCGGATTTACTGACACTCTGCCCGCTGGCCTGGTGGTTTCCACGCCCAATGGACAGACTGTTGGCTGCGCTCCGGGTACGATTACCGCTGTTGCGGGAAGCGGCACAATCAGCCTCACAGGAGCAAGCGTTGCAGCTTCAACGTCCTGCACGTTCGCAGTGAACGTTACGGGCACGACCAGCGGTGTAAAGAACAACACCACGGGCAACGTTACGTCCACGGAAGGCGGCACGGGCGGAACGGCTTCCGCCAGTCTGGCAGTGGAAGGTCCGCCGTCAATCGCGAAGGCGTTTACTCCAGCGGCGATTGCGGTCAACGGGACTTCAGCCTTGACTCTGACCATTACTAATCCAGCCAGCAACGGCGCCGCACTGACCGGCGTTGCCGTAACTGATACCATGCCTGCCGGCATGGTCGTGGCAACTCCGAACGGCCTGACCAACACCTGCGGCGGAACAGCCACGGCAACCGCTGGATCGGGCAGTGTTTCGCTCACCGGTGGCACAGTTGCCACCAGCAGCAGCTGCACAGTGACGGTCAACGTGACTACATCAACTTCGGGATCTTTCGTGAACACGACCGGAGCGGTGAGTTCCACAAACGGCGGCACTGGTAACACGGCAACCGCAACGCTGACCGTGCAACCGGCGGACCTGACCATCACCAAAGCGCACAACGGTGCGTTCTCACGCGGAGAGACCGGAGCAACCTACTCGATCACCGTTAACAATATCGGGATCGGGCCGACGACCGGCACGGTGACCGTAGTGGACACGCTGCCGAACGTGGTGCACACGATTGTTCCCACAGCGTTGAGCGGCACAGGATGGACTTGCACGCTGGGCACGCTCACTTGCACGCGCAGTGATGCTTTGGCTCCAGGCGCCAGCTATCCGGTGATCACGCTTACGGTGAATATACCCATCAACATCAAGAACAGTTTCACTAATACTGTCACGGTTTCCGGTGGCGGCGAAACCAATACGACCAACGATACGGGAACCGATACGGTCACGCTGGGACCGCCGATTATCATCACGCCTCAATCCTCCACGCTTACGTTGACAGCGGGAACCGCGGGCAACTATGTGTTGTCAGTGGATGCCCCTGATCCCACGCTGGGCGTGATCACCTTCACTTGCAGCGGGCTGCCGACATTAGCAACATGCACGTTCAGTCCGGCCACGATTGATACATCCTTGGGAGTAACGCCCACGACAGTAACCATGAACGTAACCACAACAGGGACCAGGGGGACGGTAGTGTCAGCCGGCGTTATTGATTCACCAACCGGCTACGCTACGCTTTTACCGGTACCGGCGCTCGGTCTTATGATTTGGGCCTTGTTTGGAGGAAAGCGAAAGAAAGTACGTTTGCAGTTCGCAGTAGCGCTGCTTGGCCTGATGGGGCTGCTGGCGCTGGCGGGTTGCGGCGGGACGCCGTCCCACCGTCCCATCACCGGCACGCCGGTGGGGACCGTTAACGTGACGGTGACGGCCACTAGTCCGGGCTTCACCGCAACCTCCAACGTTACTTTGACTGTGCAGTAAATAGCGGTAATCAAATTTGGAAAGACGAGAGGAGCCTTATCAATGTCCAGTCCGTTTATAGGCGAGATCCGGATGTTCGGAGGGAATTTCGCTCCAGTAGGATGGGCCTTCTGCGATGGAAGTTTACTGCCGATCGCAGGAAATGACGCCCTGTTCAACCTGATAGGTACTACTTACGGCGGCGATGGCGTAAATACCTTCGGTTTGCCCGATCTGCGAAGCCGAATTCCTTACCATGTAGGGCCGGGCTTTACGCTGGCCCAAACTGGCGGCGCGGAGACCGTGACGCTTACAAGCAACCAGATTCCATCCCATGCGCATGTGCCGCAAGCGAAATCGACGCAGGGTGGCCAGTCGAGTCCGGCGAACAACGTATGGGCGCTCTCCGGCTCGAACCAATTCACCTCAACAGCGCCGAGCCTGGCGATGGACCCTGCCGCACTGGGGCTTTCGGGTGGTTCGCAGCCGCACGACAACATGACGCCATTTCTCGCCGTGAATTTCATTCTCTCCCTGTTTGGAATTTTTCCAAGCCAGGTATGAGAGGTACGGGGCCAATCGCAGTCCGGACCGCAGCGCCGGTATTGAAGCCTGCAAGGAGATTAGAAACCCATGTCAGAACCATTTCTGGGCGAAATTAAAGTTATCAGTTGGAACTTTCCACCCAAGGGTTGGGCATTTTGCAACGGACAGCTGCTGCCCATCAACCAAAACCAGGCGCTGTTCTCGATCCTGGGTACAACTTATGGCGGCGATGGAAGAGTCAATTTTGCATTGCCGAACTTGCAAGGACGCACGCCGGTCCATGCAGGCAACAACATCATTCTGGGAGAGCTCGGGGGCGAAACCGCGCATACCGTAAATATTTCAGAAATGCCGGCGCACAACCACGTGCCGGTTGGAAGTTCCACGCAGGCAAGCGCCAGCAGCGCCGCCGGAAACCTGTGGGCCGCTGTCGGCGTCAACCCTTACGACCCGAGTCCGGACACCTCAATGAACCCGGCGTGCATCTTGCCGACTGGCGGAAGCCAGCCCCACGAAAATATGCCGCCCTACCTGGTCTTGAATTTCGTTATCGCGTTGCAGGGGATATTCCCCTCACAGAACTGAGAAGGGACAACAAACGATGGCAAATCCATTCGTAGCGGAAATAAGGATTTTCGCGGGAAATTTTGCACCTAAAGGATGGGCGCTGTGCAATGGCCAGTTGTTGCCCATCAGCCAGAACACCGCCCTGTTTTCCCTTCTGGGAACAACCTACGGAGGAGACGGCAAGAGCAACTTTGCGCTGCCCAACCTTCAGGGGTCAGCCCCCATGCAGCAAGGGCAGGGGCCCGGGCTGTCATTACGGGACCTTGGGGAAATCGGCGGTGAACCAAACGTAACACTGTTACAGACCGAAATGCCTTCGCACAACCACGGTGTGCAGGCAGCCAGCGGTACGGGTGTGGGTCCCGGCGGGAATGTGTGGGGATCAGGACTTAAAGGTACGGCCGCGTTTTATGCGCCCTCAAGCAATCCCACCAATGTACCAATGAACCCTTTTGCCACGTCAATTACCGGCGGAAACCTGCCGCATAACAACATGTCTCCTTACCTGGGGCTCACTTTTATCATCGCCCTGCAAGGAGTATTCCCAGCGCGCAGCTAGCTTTGTGTTGCATTGATAACCACGGACCAAGGCCTGAGGCTAATGCAGCGCTCAGGCCTTTTTCTTTTTCCAGTGTTCTTGTCGTTATTCTTTTCGTTGGCCGTTATTTGATACAACTGAGAAGGCTTTCCCGTAGACAATAAGACAATGTCGGCAGCTACCAGATCGCCGTTGACAGTTCTTGAAGAGAAGGTTCCACTGTCGCAATCGTTACTATGGCGATTGCAGCGCGAGTTCTACACGCAACGCGGTCTGCGGGCGTGGACAGACGACCTGGTCCCCCAGTACATCACGAACAACCCGTTCATCGCGGAGATCCATGCCCGCATGGTCTTCGCATTCTTGAGTGACTGTAGCTCCGGCGGGGAAAACGGCTCGAAGATTTCTGCAACTCGACCGATTCGCATTGTGGAACTAGGCGCCGGGCCGGGCAAATTCTGTTACCTGTTCCTGCGAAAACTAACCGAGATGATGCGCGGCGCGGGAATTCCGGCTGAGACCGTCCGCTATTTCATTACTGACACCTCTGAAAACCTGCTGGCATCATGGACGAACAACGCATATCTAAAGGAGTTTGCTGAGTCTGGCCTCTTACGCTTTGAGAAGTTTGAAGCGGGGCAGGAAGATCCAGGTACAAAGAGCTTTGCGGCCGGCGATGGACCGCTGGTGGTGATTGCGAATTACGTTTTTGACAGTCTGCCGCAAGACGCTTTCGTCGTTGGCAAGAACGTCGAGAATACCGAGGGCAATACCTTGCTGGAAGCTCTGGTGACCACCAGAGGTCCAGGCCGCGAGATTGAGAAACTCTCCAGCCTGGAAATTTCCTTTGACAACGCTGAAGTTGCGTCTGGGCGGTACCAAGACCCGATATGGAATGGCATCCTGGAGCACTACCGGACAGCGCTGCCCGGGGCCACGGTTCTCTTTCCTGCAGAGACTCTCAAAACTCTGGAGCAGCTGCGCGGATATAGCAATGGCCAGATGCTGGTAGTGGCCGCCGACAAAGGTTGCGTGCATAAAGATACTCTGCGACTGGCTCAAGGAGTTCCGCCGCTGGAGATGCACGCCTCTGATCGCTGCTTTTCCCAGATGGTGAATTTTCACGCGATTGGAAAATACTTTGAGGCCGCCGGCGGCGCTGCGCTGCTCCCGGAAAAACATTCCGGCAGTTTAAGTGTTTGCGCTTTTGTCCATGGCGGGCATGGCAGCGCTTTCCCTGCAACCTACGCCACGTATCACGAAATACAATCGGCGTTTGCGCCCGACGATTTGTTTGCGCTGCTCGGATGGCTTGATCCGCACATGGATGAAATGTCGATTCCGCAGATTCTGGCGACTCTGCGACTCACTCATTGGGACCCGATAGCCCTGATACGTCTGTTTCCGGCAATTACGCGCCAGGTCCGCAACGTAACCAACGGGCGGCATGACCTACGCAGCGCCGTTTTGAAAACCTGGGCCAATCACTTTCCCGTAACTGTCGCCGAAAACGCGCTGGCGTTTCAGTGTGGCGTGATTCTGCTGGAGCTTCGGTTCTTCGCGGACGCTTTGCCCCTGCTCAAGGCTTCGCAACAATTGCTGGGGCGTTCCGCTCCCACCAGTTACAACCTGGCACTTTGCCATCTGGGACTGGACCGCCGAGACGAAGCCTTGGCGTCGATTGCGGAAGCCTGCGTGCTCGATCCCGCATTTGAGCCGGCGCGTCTCGCGCGGGAAAAGCTTGAGCACAACAAGTCTTGATCGCCGGACGCACTAGCGCGGCTTGTGCTCCATCTGGAAATACATGTCGTCTTCGCCGGTTTGAACAAATCCCAGGCGATCGTAAAGCTTGCGTGCCGGGTTGTTCTTGAGTACTTGTAGCCGGACAGGGATACCGGCGTTTTGGCTCTGGTCCAGCAAGTCGCGCAGCAACTTGTCGCCCACGCCATGTCCGCGATAAGCAGCCAACAACGCGATGTCGACGAGCAGGTTGGCATCGGCGGAACGCAGCACCAACATGCGACCAACGGGGATGCGCTCGGAAGATCCTTCTTCACACTCGATGATGTCGTGCGTGGCGCCTGTGTACGCCGACTCATACCAGCGCTGTTGCGCGTTGAACTGCATGCGTAGAAACATATCCTGCTGGGGCTGACCCCAGCACCAGGCGGCAACCTCATCGCGGCGCGTGTCAGAATACAGCTGAAACAGGAATTCCTGGTCTTGCGGCGTGAAAGGCCTCAGCGTGATATGCATGGCTTAGATTTTGAATTCTAGACTAAAAGCCACCTTCTTATCCCGCCACGGCCGGCGTAATCAGGAAGCCGGCAAAGGCGATTGTGCCGGTTGCGGTTTCGACTTTCTTCTCAACACCGCAGCGGAAACCAGAGTGATGACGAGCCCGACCGGGAAGGGCTCAATGAATGTCATCGCGGCGTTGAAGAGCGGGTCCTTGTATCTTTTAAGCTGCTCAATTTGTGCCTGGATGGCGGCAGCGCTCGCGCCCGAGGCCTTGAGTTTCTCAATGATATTGGCGGTGTACTGATCCATGAAATCAGGCATGAAGTTGAAATAGATAATCTCCCAGGTCACGACATAGCAGATGCACGAAATCAGAGTAATGGCGATGCCGATGCCAAACGCCTTTAAGAACGTGATCTGGCCGTTGCCCACGTTGTCGCGATACGAGCGGATGCCGAAATATACCAGTAAGTACGAGAGCACAATGGTCGTGTAGCCAATGACCAGGCTCTTGTTAAAACCGATCTTGTGAGCGAATGGCATTGTGGCTACCATCATCAGGGCGGAAACGGCGCCGGATATCAGCCCGAAAGTTAATATGGTCTTTTTCATCTGCATCTCCTGGGAATGAACTTGTATGCGGATTCACCATACCGCGTGAGGCAGGGCCTTTGTCGTCATCCTTTTGGGTGATTTTAGCTTGCGCAGGGAAAAATCATTCGTTGGAGTGAGTCATTCAAGGGAGCATGCCGGATTCCTTGCCGAGCTGCACCGCCTGCGTCCTCCGTTTGGCCCCTAATTTATCGAAAAGACGGCTGGAATGGGTCTTGACCGTGTTCTCACTGACATAAAGCTTCTGAGCGATCTCCCGGTTGCTCATGCCTTGGGCGATCAGCTCAAGAATCTCAAGCTCGCGGCGCGTAATGCCTAAGTCCTCACGTTTTGCCTCATCGGGGATGAACGGCGCCCCGGCTGGTACCGCGACTTCTTTCACCACGACCCGCTGCTTGCCCGTTAGTTTAAGGCCAAGCCAGATACCAAGAATGGCAAAGATCGCCGCAATCAGCCCACCGTAGATTTCGATGGAATGTTCCATGACCAGGAACCGGTACTCAGTCCACTTCAGCAAGACAATTAGGAGTCCGCCGACTAACCCGTAAATGAGCACGTGGCGCTTCATGAAGGTCTTAGAGAATAAGGTCCGGGAGAAAAAACTCACTGCAAGATTATCCCGGAGTGGAGTCGTGGGCAACAGCTGTATCTATTTATTGGAGTCTTTGCCTTCCAGTAACGTGGCCGTTTTGCAGATTTAGAGGCTTGACAAACCAATAACTCACAGGTTATGAATTAACCATGCTTGCGATATCGGGAGAAGTCTTCACAGCCCTGGCCGACCCAACGCGCCGAGCGCTCTTTGAGCGACTGAGCCGCGAGGGCGAATTAACGGTACGGCTGTTGACGGACGACTCTGGCGTGTCGCAGCCGGCAGTGTCCAAACACCTGGGAGTACTCAAGCACGCCGGACTGGTGCGCGCCAGACACAAGGGCCGGCAGACTCACTACAGCGCCCGCCCGCGAGGGCTGGCGCCGTTGGTTGACTGGATGACTTTCTACAGCAGCTTCTGGCAGGACCGGTTTGGCCGCCTAGAAGACTTACTTAAAAGGATGGACCAATGACTACACGCTCACTGGTAATCGAAAAAGAAATGCCTCACCCGCCGGAAAAAATCTGGCGCGCTCTCACGCAAGGTCCGCTGATCAAGGAATGGCTGATGGACAACGACTTTCAGCCTGTCGTGGGACATAGGTTTCATTTCCGCTCCACACCCGTGCCGAATTGGAATGGCGTAATCGAAAGCGAAGTCCTGGTCGTGGAGCCGAACAAGAAGCTCTCCTATAGCTGGGGATCCATGGGGTTGGAGAGCGTCGTGGTTTTTACACTGGTCGCCAACAGCAGTGGAACTCTCGTCCGCGTGGAACATTCTGGCTTCAGCGCTGATCAAGAGGCCGCCTACAAGGGCGCGAACTACGGGTGGCAGAAGTTTATCGGCAACCTGGAACGCGTGGTCGCCGGGCTGCAATAACGCCGCATCGAAAAAGGAGACGCTATGAAGGCAAAGGCAATTGGTTACTGGGTGTGCACCATTGTGATCGCACTCTTATTGCTGTCCGGTGGGATCATGCAGGTCATGCGAGCGCCCGCGGCCATCGCGGGAATCACGCACTTGGGATACCCGGTTCATTTCGCCGTGCTCCTCGGTGTCTGGAAAGTCCTCGGCGCCATCGCGATCGTGCTACCTGGGTTCGCCTTGGTCAAAGAGTGGGCCTACGCGGGCATCTTCATCGATTTGACCGGCGCTTCCGTCGCGCACACCGCCGCGGGAGACGGAGCTGGGAACATCATCGCGCCGCTGGTGTTCACGGCGGTCGTCGTCGCGTCCTGGGCGCTGCGTCCCGCGAGCCGCACGCTGCCGCGAAGTTCGACGGCATGAAATACCCGAGGGTAGGGTACACCCCGCTAATAAAAAGGAAACCGCTATGAAAGCCGCTAAAGCGAAAAAAGAGTTGTCGACAAAACAACGCGAAGAATTGCTCAGCATATTGAAAGTCCGCTTTGAGAAAAACATGAATCGCCATAAAGGTCTTAAGTGGGCGAAGGTGCAAGCGAAGCTGGAAGCGAATGCCAAAAAACTGTGGTCACTCAGCGAAATGGAAAGAACTGGCGGTGAACCGGATGTTGTCGGCCACGATAAAAAGAGTGGCGAATACATCTTTTTTGATTGTTCACCGGAAAGTCCCAAGAGCCGAAGAAGCATTTGCTACGACGACGAAGCGCTGGCGTCAAGGAAAGAGCATAAACCAGCAGATAGCGCCATGAACATGGCAGAGGCCATGGGCATTGAGGTTTTGACGGAAGAAGAATATCGAGATCTGCAGACCTTGGGAGAGTTCGACCTGAAGACGTCAAGCTGGCTGAAGGCGCCGGTTGAAATGAGAAAGCTCGGTGGCGCCCTCTTTGGTGATCGCCGCTTTGGACGGATCTTCATGTATCACAACGGAGCGGAGTCTTACTATGCCGGCAGAGGGTTCCGCGGGGCGTTAAGGGTCTAAATTTAGCTTGGGGCACTCGCGCCGGAGGAAGCAGAAACAGCATGTCCATGTCAAAGGGCAACGGGGATGCCGGGATTATTGGCGTATCGGATCACGGCGGTTGGGCGGTGTTCGTAACAGTCGCGTCCAACGGGACGCTCCTTGACCGGCGGCGAGTAGAACTGGTGGACAGCGATCTCCCGAAGATTCCGCACCACAGCGAAGGGCAGCGGCTTCCGCTCGATGAGGCCGTGGCGCTGGTGGAGCGCGTGCGATTGTCGGCGGAACGGCACGCGAAGCTCGTCCTCGACGCCGTGGCGAAGACGGTGTCCGGGCGTGGCCGCATTCTTGGAGTCGCGCTTCGCCAGTGTCCAGAGCTGCCACCGACCATTGCCGAGCGGATCAAGGACTACCGGGCGCAGAACGTTGCGGACTGGGTGATGTACCGCGTGGCGCTGGCCGCTGCGGCCGAGACGCGCGGTTGGCGTGTCCACTGGTACGACGCGAAGAAGGTGTTGGATGCGGCGAGCGAAGCGCTTCGAATTGAGGACCTGGAAGCCCATTTCGGCCAGCTGAGGAAGTCCATCGGGCCGCCCTGGAGCAAGGACCACAAGGTTGCGATGGCCGCGGCGATTGTTGCAGCCACGGCGAAGTAGAGATCGGCACCGGCCAGTTTGCCAGGTTCGGCAAACTTGTTTGAACAAACAAGCGCAGTTCCAGGGTGGGCGCAGTTTTAAGTTTTCCGTCACTTTTTGTAATCTTGCACGTAATAATTCATTGCGCATGGAGTCACCCTAGCAAGCGTCGCGATTGAAAAGGCATCGTGCGAAGCTGGATTACAAAGAAGGCGAGTTCCCATGGCTGAATCCACGGCCCCTTATCCCAAACATCTCGATTGGCTGCGCTATCTTTCCGCGTTCCTGCTCTTTACCTATGGATCGAGCAAACTGCTGGGCAGGCAGTTCAGCCTTCCGCCGGAGATTGCGTTGCGGCCGGTTGGATCGCTCAGCGGCTATCAGCTTGCCTGGTTCTATTACAGCCATTCGCATACCTATGCAGTCATTCTCGGCCTGATCCAACTTGCAGGCGGCGGGCTGCTGTTGTTCCGCAAGACCGCGCTTCTGGGCGCGGCCCTGACGTTGCCGGTTATGGCGAACATTGTGATGATCAACGTGTTTTTTTCTATCGCCGCCGGGGCAATGTTCACGTCGGTGTTTATCTTCGCTTCCATGTTGGCCGTCCTCTGGCACCACCGCCATGCGCTCGTGGGGGTGTTCTGGACCGATCAAGCGAGCGAACCGGCCAGTGTACGGCGCTATTACCGGATCATCGCGGCGTCGATTGTCTTGCTGGTCGTCACTTTGATGGGAATCGCTTCGTGGCTCAGCGCCGGGTCCAAGACTTCCAAGTGATCCAAAGGCGGGCGTTTCTTCTCGGGTAGCACGGGTGGGGTTGAAGGTGAGCAAAACCAGTTGAATGGAGAATACGAGGATGCCAGAGAAATCAGAACCCCCTGCCGATAATCCGTTCAGTGACCGGCAACCAACCAGTCACGAACGGATGACGGGACTGCCCTGGGATGCGTCCTACCACGACGGCCCTGCGCCTTGGGACATTGGGCGGCCGCAGCCAGCGATCGTACGATTGGCATCCGCGGGCGGATTCGCCGGAGCGGTGCTTGATGCGGGCTGCGGGACAGGGGAGAACGCTCTTCACATCGCGTCATTGAGAATGTCGGAATCGTCGGGATTGCCGGGATTGTCCGTTCTGGGCGTTGACGTAGCGGAGACGGCACTGGCCATCGCGAGAGAGAAAGCCGTCCAACGTGGCATCGCCGAATCTGGGATCAAAGTTGAGTTCGCTACGGCTGATGCGTTCCACCTGGAGCGTTTGGGGCGCACGTTTCAGACGGTGCTGGACTGCGGATTGTTCCACACCTTCAACTCGGGGTCCCCAAGAAGCGCCGGTGTTGCGGCTCTTGGGGTGGGGAACGGCGACGAGCGGCCAGCATACGTTGCGAGTCTGGCGCAAGTGACCGAGCACGATGGGACCCTATACGTTTTATGTTTCAGCGACTCGAGTCCCGATACTGGCCCACACCCTGTCAGCGAGGAAGAACTGAGAGCGGCGTTCGACCCCGGGGCTGGGTGGAATATCGTCACCATTGAACCAGACCGGATTCAGACGCGATACCACGACGACAACGGCGTACCAGCCTGGCTCGCGACAATTAAGCGGATTTAGAGCGCGGAACTGAATTATCCCCACCCTTCGCCAAACCCGGGCGAAAGGGTGGGCCACCCGGCGGTGGCGAAGTAGCTAGCGGCCTTCCTCACCCTAATGTAGGATTGGCGCATATCTGGGCATGCGCCGACTAGGAGCTTGTTGAAATACCCTTCAGGCGACGTGCGGATCATTCGATGAACCGCGCGGTCAGGCTGAGTTTCGTTACCTGAGCTTCCGAATCGGCTCCCGATGGCTGCGGAGCGGAAGG
>Ga0075024_100000663_pt1 | contig 12939 bp, 10 predicted proteins | sample Str013_2_FD_71389 | JGI IMG/M metagenome (GOLD analysis project Ga0075024, IMG submission 71389) | Freshwater sediment microbial communities in response to fracking from Pennsylvania, USA - Straight Creek_MetaG_SC_2013 | ecosystem: Environmental > Aquatic > Freshwater > Creek > Sediment... | reverse complement strand
TGGCACATAAAAAAGGCGAAGGCAGTGTAAAGAACGGCCGTGACTCGCAAAGTAAAAGACTCGGTGTAAAAATTTATGGCGGTCAACCTGCTATCAATGGCAACATCATTGTTCGTCAGCGTGGTACTGTTTATCATCCCGGTAAAAATGTAGGTGTTGGAAAAGACTTTACATTGTTTGCTTTAACAGATGGTTTGGTTGAATTCAGAAAGACCCGTGGTGATAAAACAGTCGTTTCTGTGAATGCTGCTGAGGCCGTTGCTTAGTAAAAATTTAACAAATCGCAAAAAAATTTGCGTATTCTAAAAGAAGTTTATACTTTTAACTTCGTTAAATTCTTTTACTAACCATTTAAATTCAAAAAAACATGGCAACTGCAAAGAAAGCCGCAAAGAAAAAAGCTGCTCCAAAGAAAAAAGCAGCAGCAAAAAAAGCAGCTCCTAAAAAGAAAGCTGCGAAAAAAGCTGCTCCTAAGAAAAAGGCAGCAAAGAAGAAATAAGCTTCTTCAAATTATCAAATACACTAAGTCCCGGCAGCTGCCGGGACTTTTTTATTGACCCCGCCGCAACAGCTGCTTATTAGCGCCAGGCCTGGCTTTCGGGCAATAACCCGCCTGAAAAATTAAAGCATGGCACACATAAAAAGTTATTTTTGCCTATTCCTTTTATAATGCTTCAATATGAAAGACAATAGTTTTATTGCCGACCAATTTTCGCTGCTCTCCAAATTGATGGACATTCATGCTGGCAATTCTTTTAAATCAAAATCGTATGCGGCGGCGGCATTCAATATAGAAAAACTGCCGCAACCATTGTCTGATACACTGCCGGAAAAACTATCTTCCATTAAAGGCATTGGCGATTCTGCAGCCAAAAAAATTACCGAAATACTGGAAACCGGCAAATTGCAGGTGCTGGAAGATTTAATATTGGCTACCCCGCCCGGCGTACTGGAGATGCTAAACATAAAAGGCCTTGGTCCCAAAAAAATCACTACGGTATGGAAAGAGATGGAAATTGAAAGCCTGGGTGAATTACTTTATGCCTGCAATGAAAACCGTTTACTGCTATATAAAGGCTTTGGCGAAAAATCGCAGAAGAGTATACAGGAATCCATTGAGTATTATATGCAGAACCAGGGCAGTTTTCTGTATGCTGAAGTAGCTGCTATGTTTCCTGCTGTGAACGGGTACCTGGAGAAATGTTTTTCTGCAGACGCTGTAGCTGTTACTGGAGCTTACCGCCGCCAGGATCTTACCATTGATGAACTTGAGTTTGTGGTGGCAAAAGAAAATGCTGTTATTAAACCTGCTTTCCAAACTGCGCAACCACCCGAATTGTTGCTGGAAGACAATCATAACCTGCTGTATAAATTAAAAAATGGACTGAAACTTCATTTGCACACAGGCAGCAGCAATCTGCCGGAGCGGTTGTTTCATACCACCGGGCCAGCTGCGTTTACAGAAACATTTGCCAGCAAGTTTCCAGCAGCTGGTTTCAAAACTGCCAAAGGAAACAATGACGATGCCATATTTGCCGCTGCTGGTATCAGTTATGTTCCCGCCTTCCTGCGCGACGCAACCGGAATACTTGAAAAATCAATCGGTAAGAATTTACCCGATGTCATTACAGCCGATGATATCAGGGGCATCATCCATACCCACAGCAACTGGAGCGATGGTACCAGTACCGTTGAAGAAATGGCAAAAGCCTGTATTGCAAAAGGCTTTGAATACCTCGTCATCAGCGATCACAGCAAAAGCGCTTTTTACGCAAACGGGCTAAAGGAAGATCGCATCCGCGAACAGCAGCTTTATGTAGATGAGCTCAATAAAAAATATGCGCCTTTTAAAATTTTTAAAAGCATTGAGTGCGATATACTGAACGATGGCAGCCTTGATTACACTGACGAAATCCTTGCAACATTTGACCTGGTGATTACTTCTGTGCATTCTAATTTAAAAATGACAGAAGAAAAAGCCATGATGCGGCTGCTGAATGCGATTCAGAATCCTTACACAACCATTCTGGGCCATCTTACAGGCCGTTTGCTGCTAAGCCGCAAAGGCTACCCGGTAGATCACAAGCGAATTATAGAGGCCTGCGCAGCGCAGCAGGTGGTAATAGAACTGAATGCGCATCCCCGCCGGCTTGATATGGACTGGTACTGGATCAATGAAGCGGTTGAAAAAGGGGTGCTGATCTCAATTGACCCCGATGCACATACCACCGATGGTTTTGATGATTGCAAATATGGTGTACTGGCTGCGCAGAAAGCGGGCCTTACCCGTCAAAACAACCTCAGTAGTTTTTCTTTGAAGGAGTTTGAAGCATTTTTAGCAAAGCGCAGGAAGATTCAGTAAAACCTGTGATGGTTGATTTTGCAACAGCGCATATTTTTCAGCGCAGGCAAAGAAGCAGCCGGCGTTTAGAATGTATTGCCTTGCGTACCTTTTTATCACTTGTTCTCAGTGTTGTACTTGCTGGGCTTCGCACCCGATTTACGACTCTAACTTAGACACCCTGAACAAAGGCAGCTTCACATAAAAAACAGATCCATCGTTTTCTTTGGTATCAAACCACAATTCACCCTTGGCCTGTTCAATAATATTCCGGCTCATGGCAAGGCCCAGGCCGGTGCCGGATGTTTTGGTGGTAAAATTGGGTGTCCAGATTTTTTCCTGCACATGCAGCGGTATGCCGTCTCCGTTGTCTGATATTTTTATGATGATATGGCCATCTTCCAGTTCTTCATTCATCACAATTTTTTTATGCTCTTTGTTTTCGCAGGCCTCTACCGCGTTTTGCAGCAGGTTGGTGAACAAACGGTTCAGCTGTGTTTTATCTGCAAACAAAATAATGCGCTGTGGAACCGGGTGCCATTCAAACTCCAGGTTTTCTGTGGCCATATAAAGTGATACCAGCGAATTCAGCATTTCGTGAATGTCAAATACTTCGCTTTTTGGATTGCCGATGTTTGCAAACTGTGAAAAATCGGCCGCTATTTTAGACAGGTGGTCAATCTGCTCTACCAGTGTTTTTGCAACACCCGATGTCATTTCTTTTACATTGGGCGAATTGTTGTCGATGGCTTTTTGCAGGTACTGTATGCTCAGCTTCATCGGCGTAAGGGGATTTTTAATTTCATGCGCCACCTGTCTTGCCATTTCCCGCCAGGCACCTTCCCGTTCGCTTTTGGCCAGCTGGGCCGCACTCGCCTCCAGTTTATTCAGCATCTTGTTGTACTCTGTTACAAGGCCGCCAATTTCATCGTTGCGATGCCAGGGAATTTCTTCATTGGTTTTGCCCAGATTGATGGCCCGCATTTTATTACTGATAAGCGTAAACGAAGACGTAATGCGGTTGGTAATAAAAAGCGCAATGGCGCCGGCAATCAAAAATATGAATGCATTCAGGTTAATAATCGTAACAAAAAAGTTGGATATCTCCCTTTTCAGTTCCATCTGCGAATCAAAAGAAGGGATGTTCAGGTAGGCATAGGCGTTGCCTTCTGCATCGCGTACCGGGCTGTAGATGCTCTGGTAGCTCACTTTACCCATCTGTTCTTCATTGATGAACTGGATCAGGTTCATGTTGTGCAGGTTGTAATAAGCCTGCGGGTTCATCTTTTCGCTCAGGATACCCTTGTTGTACACAATCAGGTTAGAAGAGACCACCAGGTTGCCGCGCAGGTCATAGAAATTGATATCCGTTCCATGTATTTCTGCTACCCGGCGCACCATGTTTTCCAAATCATCGTTGGTATGGGTTTCATAGAACTTTACCATATCGTCAAACACTTCTCCCTTTTTTATTTCGGCCTGCACCTGGTTGTTCATGATCTGAATGGCCTTGCTCAGCCTTTCAATATTGTTTCTTTTGTAGCGGTTGATAAAGAAAAAGATAGTGGCAACGCCAATCACCAGAAATGAAATAAGGGTGATTAAAATAAAAGTACCGTGTATCTGCGATCTCAGGTTGACCTGGAAAAACTGTTTTACCAGGTGCCAGCGCAGCCGGGTAATGATAAGCACGGAGAATATGCGGAAAACAGCCAGCAGTATCAGGAAGGTGGTGAAGAGATAAGCAAAAAGGGTCATGCCTTCAATAATATAATTGTCTTTACGGGCAATGACGACCACTTTGTCTGTGTTTTTATACCATAATTCGTCGAAACCGTTTTGCTTTCGCTGCTCGTATTCCAGTTTGGGTATTTGCGCAGCAGATAAAATAGTGGGAAACTGGTGTTCATTGTAATAATCAATCAGCCGCCCGCCACGGTACACCGCAAAAGCATAGTTGGGCGAATATTCCGGAAGGAATTCCTGCTGGGGTTTCAGCAATTCCGGTATCAGCGCATCGTTCTTATATCTTTTGGGTTTCGACAGCACAAAGAAATAGCCAACAGTATGATCGTTGGTATCCTTTACTGCCTTTTTATAGATATACGAATAGTTGTCGAACGACTTGGAGAAATACCGCAAATCACGCACATTGGTGGGCCTGCCTTCTACCCGAAAGATGATGTCCAGCGTATCGAATGAATACACCGGTTCGTCATTAAAAAGAGGCTTGTGGTTTTCCGATGAATCAAAGGTGTAAATCCAGGTATCGTATTTGTACAGGTAGGCGGTAAAATTTTTATTGATTAAACTGTCTTTAAGGTAGTGGTTGGAGCTGGCCACGCGGAAGCGGTCGAAACTATCGTACAGAAAATCGTTGTCGAAATAAGTGAGGGCGATACTCAGCATGTGTTCGCTGGTAGGGTCTGCCTGGCTGGCCAGCTTTTCTGCAGTTTGGGTGCGTTGTTGCAATTCGATGCGCTGGTTTTCGATGACGATGATTGCCGATATGGAAAACGAAAAGATAAAAAGCCAGACCAGTACATCAGAAACAGCAATCCTGAACTCATTGCCGGCAATCAGGTGTTGCTGCATAAACCACACATAGGCCAGCAGCCAGAGCAATACATAAATATTGAGCTGTACAAAAGAATAACTGCGTATAAAAGTGAGCAGGATAAGGCCAAAGATGGAGATCAGGATAAACAGTATGTATTTTGATTTCTTCAGCAACGGGGAGATGAGCTGTAAAATAACCTGCGATAAATAGAAGAAGCTGAGTGATAAAGTTGCCAGCACAATAAAACCGCCCAGGCTATTGATGTTTACCAGGCTGAAAAAATTGATGACATTAAACGAAATGCGTGCGTCTGCAATAAGACTTTTAATAATGCTGGCAAATACAAAAGTGGTAACTACCAGCAATATCACCGGTAATAACAGGGCTACCCAATACCAGCTTTTCTTGCTGCTGAGGCTGAATCGTTTTTCACCCACTTCGCGGCGGATAAACAAAACAACCCAGCAAAAAAGAAATGCGTTGATCAGCAAATCGCCCAGCGAATTGAGCACCAGGCTGGAGCTGTAAATGCTGGGGTCAAAAAGATCGTACTGCCGCAGGTTTAGCATGGAAGGAAACCCATAGGTAAGTCCGCGCAACAACAGCACCATGCCAATCAGGAAGAATATGCCCGCCAGGTATCCGTAGGCAATGGAAAAATAGTGTGCTGCGTTGTGCACGATGATGAGTAGCAGCAAAATGGCTACGATGTTCAATGTGATGGTCAGCCAGTTGGTATTGTCTTTTTCCGCAATAAATTTGGCCTGCAGGTAAAAAAGCGTTTTACCGTTAATGCTTTTTACAGGATAATCTGTTGAAGACACAGAAATGCTGATACTTTTTTCTGCCTGCGGATAGTTGACAAATTCTTTTTTTAAGGTGGGCATCTCCAGGAAATAGTCTTTGCGCACCGGCACCAGGGCAAGCGCCAGCAGCTTCCGGTTTCCGGCAATACCTACTTGTCTTCGTATGCATTCATATTGCCCATTGGCCAGCTTAACCAGCTCGTTCAGTTCTGCACCTTCCAGCAAACTGGTACCGGGCAATATGATCTGTGTATTCCAGAACTTTAAATCTTTATTGACGCTATCGTCTGCTCCGTAAAGGAAGACGCAATAAGTTTTTTCGGTGAGTGTATTCAGTTCGGCAGCTGTATTGCGCTGATCGGCCAGCCGGCCCAGCAAGGCGGTGTCTTTCAGCAATTCGTCAAAATCTTTTTCCTGCTGCTGAATATCGCTTTCAATGTTTTTGCGGAGGTATTTTGCCGATGAAGAAGAATACCAGTAATTGTCGATGATAAAAGCGATGGTGAATAACCAGGCCGCTCCCAGGAAAAAGAAGACATTTTTTTTAACAACCTGCTGGTAGAAATTTTTCAAGATGCCGGGTTTTGCTTTTTGATGCTGTTCCAGATAGCGTCCATTTCGGTAAGACTCATATCGGCCAGCATGCGGTTTTGCGATGCAGCCACTTGCTCCATCTGGGTAAAACGGCTGATAAACTTCTTATTGGTTTTTTCCAGCGCATTTTCGGCATCTACTTGCAAAAACCGTGCATAGTTAACCAGCGAGAAAACCAGGTCGCCAAACTCTTCTTCAGTTTTGCCGGCATCATTGAGTGCAATGGCTTCTTTTAATTCGCCAATTTCTTCTTCTACTTTTTCCCAAACCTGCACGCGGTTGTCCCATTCAAAACCCACCTGCTTTGCTTTTTCCTGCAGGCGCATGGCTTTTACCGTTGCGGGCAGGGCCTTGGGTACGCCGCTCAACACCGATTTTTTTCCGTCTTCTTTCAACTTCAGCTTCTCCCAGTTTCTTTTTACGTCTTCCTCATCGTTTACCGTAACCAGCTCACCGTTGTTGGCAGCACTGGCATAAATATGCGGATGTCTTGCAATCAGTTTTTCGGCAACACCGTCCAGTACTTCCTGCAGGGTAAACTGCCCCTGCTCAGTTCCTATTTTTGCATAAAAAAGAATGTGCAGCATCAGATCGCCCAATTCTTCTTTGATGCCTTTCCAGTCTTCATCCGTAATGGCATCGGCCAGTTCATACAATTCTTCTATGCTCAGCTGCCGGAGTGTATGAATGGTCTGCTTCCTGTCCCATGGACATTTTTCACGCAGATCATCCATAATATTGACCAGGCGGGCAAAAGCTTCAACGGGTATTTGCATAATTTTTTTTTATTGGTTTGCGGCACACGCGGTTGCCAGTCAATTGCAACGAAATAAAGCCTGCACTTGGAATAAAACGCAGCACTAAATTTGCTTAAAAATAATTACGATTTTTTTATTGACCTAAAATACATTAATTAGCAAGCAATTGCGTTATAAAGCCATGAACAAGAACCGGATTTTTTCAGCACTACGATTTACCGCCATTGTACTTGCCGTTTGCAGCATGGCATTTTCTGCGAAAGCCCAGTATTATTATAAAGACATTGTAGTAACGCAGCAAATCAATGCCAGTTACAGGGTGATGAAAGACAACAAGGTCTCTCATGTTACCCTTACACCTTCTGCGTTGGACCCGGCACAAAATGCAGTTACGCTGCAGCAAACCGTTTATCCATCCCAGAAACTGGTAGTTACGTACACCAAAGTGCCCGATGCGCCGGAATCGTGGTTGAAATCTTATTACAATGCAAACGGTCTTTTGGTTAAAACCGTTGACAGTTCCGCAGATGTGGTGACCAGCTCAGTGTACGAGTACGACGCGGCAAGCCGTATTACCAGCATCAGCAGCAATTCCATACCGGTAAACGACCCGGCCGAAACAGAAACACACCAGTGGAGCTATACCAGCAATGGACAGCCGCAACAAATGATAAAGATTAAAAATGGCAGCGATACCACATTTGTTGCTTTTACCGCCGATGAGCAGGGCAATGCGGGAGAAGAAAAAACAACCCGGAACAAAGGCGATTTGGGCACCACTTATTATTATTACGATGCACAGCACCGCCTCACCGACGTAGCCAGGTACAACAAAAGGGCAAAACGCATTCTGCCCGATTATATGTTTGAATACAACGAAGCATCGCAGGTGGCGCAAATGATTGTGGTACCGGAAGGCAGCGCCGATTACCAAACCTGGAAATACGTGTACAACCAGCAGGGACTAAAAGAAAAAGATTTGTGCTACAGCAAACAAAAACAAATGGTGGCCAGTATTGAGTATGGTTATTCTTTTGGCAAATAAAAATTGGCGTCATTCGTCTGTCACGCCCCCTGGCTGATGCATTCACGCTTGCCTGCAACTGTATCAAATCTTACTGCGCGGGGTCGTAACTATACACAATAAAACCCCATGGTTCTATATTGAATGATTGACCGGCGGTGATTTTCTCCCTGTTTCCCATAAATACATTCAGTGGCTCACCTGCCAATGAAGGATCAGTAAGGGCAACCGTTTGCGCTTTTGCAGACAGGTTTAATACCACCGCTACTTTATGACCTGCTTTTTCCCTGGTATAAGCGTACAATGCTTTATCATCTCCCACGCTTACTTTTTTAAATGATGCATCTGCCGCCAGTGCCGGGTTTGTTGCACGCAGGCCGAGCAGGGTTTTATAAAATTTCGCCCTGCCATACTTGCCAAAGCGGATGGGGTTTTTATAGAAGAAGCTGATACTGTCCATTACCGGTTCTTCCTGCCCGCTGTAGATAAGCGGAATGCTGTTGCGCAGGGTTTGCGTCAATACGGCGAAGGGGGCATGCCGGGCCCCGGGCATGGTGCCATAGTCGGCTTTGTTCCAACTGTTTTCATCGTGGTTGCTGGTAAAGTACATGCGGATGGCGCCTGCCGGAAAGCTGCTGTCCTGCCGTTTTAACACCGTGTCAATAGCCAGTGCATTGGTTTTGCCTGCGGCGATTTTCTTTAGCGTCGCAAACATATCCCAGGGATAACTGATGTTAAACCCATCGCGGTGCAGACTTCCTTTGTCGCCTTCGGCCAGCATAAAAACATCTTTTGTTTTTTTCAGTTCGGCAATGCATGTTTTCCAAAAATCATCGGGCACTTCGCCCGCTACATCGCAACGGAAACCATCAATACCCGATTCGGTGAGCCAGAATTTCATGGCGGCAATCATACTATCCCGCAATTCTTTGTTGTCGTAATTCAAATCGCGGGTATCGCTCCAGTCAAAAGCCGGAATGGGTTTGCCGGTGCTGTCTTTTGTAAAAAAACCGGGGTGACGGGTCAGCCAGCCATTATCGGCCCCGGTATGGTTGGGTACCCAATCGGTAATTACTTTAAAACCAAACTCGTGGGCTTTTGCGACAAGATTTTTCCAGTCCTGCATATTGCCAAATTCGGGGTTTACGGCGGTATAGTTCTGCACGGCGTAGTAGCTGCCGAGTTTGCCCTTTCGGTCTACAACACTAATGGGTGTAATGGGCATAAACCATAGAATCTGTACGCCCATGGCCTTTAGCCTGGGCAATGACGCCGCAAAAGCGTTGAATGTGCCTTCTTTGGTATACTGGCGAACATTTACTTCGTAAATATTTGATTGCAGTGCCCAGTCGGGCATGGACATGGTAACGGGTGTTGCCGCGGAATCCTTTTTTGTTGCGGGTTCTGCAGTTTTAATTTCAGTTGCATTATTACAGGAAGCAAAAAGAAAAATGACAATCAGGCAAAACAAGCGGTAGTACATACTATTTATTTTCATTAAGTCGAAAAGCTGATTTTTTTACCAATTTTTACCACAGAGGAAAGGAGGATTACACAGGGGCAAAGAAGTTTATTGTTATACTGTTTGCAAAATCCTAGTCCATTTCCGCTATCTTAATATTTTTCCATCTTACTTTAATACCGCCGCCATCGTGAATCTGCAAAGCAATAAAGCCAACTCCCGCGCCAATTTTTTCATCACTAATATCAACCATTTGTTGCCCGTTTAGCCACGTGGTTACCTTGCCACCCACTACTTTAATTTTCATTTTGTTCCATTTGCCCACCAGTAAATATTTTTCATGCAGCGAATCAGGTTGTTTCAGCCAGCCTCTTCCGTATGATTCATAAATGCCACCCGTGTGCAGGTTGATGGGCGCCACTTCTACCTGCCAGCCACTGATTTTTACGCCCTCAATGGAAGAGCGGAAAAAAACACCACTATTGCCATTGGCTTCCTGTTTAAATTCAAGCGTGAGTACAAAATTTTTGTAATTTTTTTTCGTGGAGAGATAGCCATATTGTTTGTCGGGCCCGCTCTCGCAAACCAGTTGTTTGCTGCTGTCTACATACCATTTTTCGGTGCCATTGATGGTCCATCCGGTAAGGTCCCTGCCATTAAAAATGGAGACCATTTTCTGACCAAAAGCCATTTGTGCGGCCATCACACAAAATAAAATCAACTGTGCTCTTTTCATGGTAAAAAAATTTAGTGCTTGTTTTTTTGTACTTAAAGAAAGGTATAAAAAATGATTCATAAAATTAGGGTAACCCCAATGTACAAGTGCAATCGGGGCCGGTTGTGCTCAAATATCAGGTTAACGGCTGTGGCAATCCTTCTTTCCATATCCGCATGTACCAATACACCGGGAAGCCAATCAGGCCCGCGAATATAAATACCAGTATCCATACAATTCTTTCGGTGCTATCTATGGCAGTATTGTTTATGGCATGAATGATAAAATACACTTTAAGGGCGAGCGAGCAAACTGCCAGCAGTATTATAACCAGCAGCATCCAGGCAATGTTTTCCATTACCAGCGGGGGCAACATGTCTTCTTCTTGTGCATGCCGGAGCAGGGAAATAAAAAACCTGAAAAATGTAGCCATGTAAACAAAGAGCAAAACAATGGGCAGAAAAGATACGATTCCAAGCAATATTTTCCGGTGTCTTGCCATGGCTTTTTATTTTTTACAAAAGGTAAGAAAAATATAAATACCCGGAAACCATAAGCGTTGCTGCAATGCGAAAGCGTTTCTGGTATTGGTAAATACATTGCACTGTGCAAGTATACAAATAAGCCGCCGCCGCCATACCCGCCAAAAGTTGAAAGGAGCGTCGCAAGAATGCTGTCTTTATAACAAATGCCGGTGTCATAAAATCCCCTAACTTCAATGCCTAAACACAATTCTGCTATGCCTAGTTTTATTACCAGTTACTGGTGGCTGATTTTACTTATCCTTGTCATTTTTAGCGGGGTAGTAACCGTTAACCAGGGTTTTATTAATGTGACTACGCTGTTTGGTAAATTTCGCCGGATATTAAGGCCGGGTTTGGGTTGGAAAATACCATTCCTTGAAGTGGTTGCTAAACGCATCAGTATTCAGAACCGTTCGGTGGAACTGGAATTCCAGGCGGTGACGGCCGACCAGGCCAATGTGTATTTTAAAAGCATGTTGCTGTACGCGGTGCAAAATGCCGATGAAGAAACCATCAAAAGGGTCGCCTTCAAATTCATCAGCGATCGTGATTTGATGCAGGCCCTTACCCGCACCATCGAAGGCAGCATCCGCGCATTTGTGGCCACCAAACGCCAGGCAGAAATCCTGGGTCTGCGCAAAGAAATCGTAGAATTTGTAAAAGACCAGATCGATCATTCCCTGGAAGAATGGGGCTATCACCTGCTGGATTTGCAGATCAATGATATTACTTTCGACCAGGCAATTATAGACAGCATGAGCAAGGTAGTGGCCAGCAGCAACCTGAAAGCCGCTGCTGAAAACGAAGGCCAGGCATTGCTGATTACCAAAACAAAGGCTGCAGAAGCAGAAGGCAATGCCATTAAAATTTCTGCAGAAGCCGAAAGACAAGCGGCGCAATTGCGTGGGCAGGGTGTGGCGCTCTTCCGCGAAGAAGTAGCCAAAGGTATGAGCCAGGCGGCTGAACAAATGAAACAGGCCAACCTGGATACCAATGTGATTCTTTTCAGCATGTGGACGGAAGCCATTAAAAACTTTGCAGAACTGGGCAAGGGAAATGTTATTTTCCTCGACGGCAGCTCTGAAGGCATGGAAAAAACCATGAAGCAAATACAGGCCATGATGATGAAGCAAAGCGGTACATAATAGTATATAGTTTTGAGTTGATGGTATTTTGTATGCAGACCCGCGGATTTTCTCCTGGTTAGTGCTGGGATGAGGCCTCGTATAAATACTGAATACTAAATATTATCATCTCTATTTTTCTATACAAAATGTTAAGCTATTTGCCTGAAGCAGCATAAAAGAAATAATCATACTATTTTCACCGTTCACCAGTTGTACGGCATGTGAATTGTAATACACGCTACATTTGTAAGTAAAACATAAAACCCCCATGAACTTATTTCTGCTACAGGTACTCAGAGATACAGCATTGGCAAAACACATCACAGATTCTGTACTGGCTGCACAGGCTGGTGCAGCAAATGCCGCCAGCGCTGCAAAAATGAATTTGTTCGACCTGCTGAAAGAAGGCGGTGTTATTATGGTACCGCTTGCCTTATTGCTGGCACTGGCCATCTTCTTTTTCTTTGAACGTTTTATTGCTATTAATAAAGCCAGCCGCATTGATGGTAATTTCATGAACATGATCCGCGACAATATACTCAGTGGTAATATCGCGGCCGCCAGGGCGCTTGCAAAAAATACCAATAACCCCGTGGCAAGTATGATAGACAAAGGCCTGCAGCGGGTGGGCAAACCCATCGATTACATTGAAAAAAGCATGGAAAGTGTGGGCAAGCTGGAGATCTATAAAATGGAAAGAAACCTCTCCGTATTGTCGCTGGTGTATGGCATTGCGCCCATGTTTGGTTTTTTGGGTACCCTGTTTGGAATGCTGCAGTTGTTCTTTAACATCAATACCACGGGCGATTTTACACCGGCATCTATTGCGGGCGGTATTTATACAAAGATTGTTACTTCTGCATCGGGTTTGATTATTGGTTTGCTGGCTTACGTGGGCTATAATTTCCTGAACACACAGATTAATAAAACCATCAACCGGATGGAAGTAGCCAGTGCAGAGTTTATTGATATTTTGCAGGAACCGACAAGGTGATTTTAAAGTCAAAAGCTGAAATTAAAAATAAGTG
>Ga0075024_100000657_pt1 | contig 12963 bp, 8 predicted proteins | sample Str013_2_FD_71389 | JGI IMG/M metagenome (GOLD analysis project Ga0075024, IMG submission 71389) | Freshwater sediment microbial communities in response to fracking from Pennsylvania, USA - Straight Creek_MetaG_SC_2013 | ecosystem: Environmental > Aquatic > Freshwater > Creek > Sediment... | reverse complement strand
GCGACAGGCAATCCGGCGGCGCCCTGTGTCGGCCGCGCCTCAACCCCAGTCGCCAGCGACAGCAGCGCCCGTGTGCTGATGACGGCGAGCGCCACCGTGCTGAAGGCGATGACGTTCAGGATCGGCCAGTCGAGACGCGCGCCTGCGGTCATGCTCAGCGACATGACCTCGGCGATCGTCGCCACGGCGCCGACCACCTGGGCCAACGCCATGAAGCCGGCCAGGCGCAGGAAGCGACCGATGCGCTCGGGATGATCGAGGATGGCGCGCCGGATCAGCGATCCAAAGCACAAGCACAGGATGGCAGCCGCCAGACCACCGAGGGCAAAGCCGGCGCTGCCGCTCACCGAAATGGGTTGCAACGCCAGCAGCGCCAGACTCATCCAAAGCCAGTTGCAACCCTGCAGGCGCGCATTGACGGCCAGCAGCTCCAAGAGCTCGCCCGGTACCGTAATCCGTCGCTCGTGCTCGCGCAGCGCCATGATGCAGAAGTTGATGCTGATCAGCGCGCAGATGAAGGCATTGAAGGCAAGCTTCTTCAGCACCGCGGTCACGACCAGCAGCCCAAGCCCGACCCCGACCGTCACGACCCAGATGACAATGGCAGCCATACGAGCACCCGCTCCTTGTCCGCACAAATCATGCGAACAAGAACTATGCTTAGGATTGGTAAAAATTTCGGTACCAAGCCACGAAGCGGCGGATTCCCTCTTCGATTGGTGTGTGCGGCCGAAACCCGACGGCGTCAGACAGGGCGTCCACGTTGGCGAAGGTTTTTTCCACGTCGCCCGGCTGCAGCGGCAGCAAGATTTTGGTCGCACTGCGTCCCAGCGCCCGCTCCAGACAGTCGATGAAATACATGAGTTCAACCGGCTGATTGTTGCCGATATTGTAGAGGCGGGCCGGCGCGCGCGAGAGGTCCGGGCGCGGTGCGGCGGGATCGACGCCGGGAGCTGGCGCTGCGGTGTGATCGAGCGTGCGCACCACGCCTTCGACGATATCGTCGATATAGGTGAAGTCGCGCGCATGCCGGCCCTGGTTGAAGACTTCTATCGGTTCGCCAGCGAGAATCTTCTTGGTGAAGGAAAACAGCGACATATCGGGCCGGCCCCAGGGGCCATAGACGGTGAAAAAGCGCAGCCCCGTGACGGGCAGACCGTAGAGGTGCGCATAGGCATGGGCCATCCCTTCATTGGCCTTTTTGGTCGCGGCATAGAGGCTCAGAGGATGGTCCGCGCCATTGGCTTCGCTGAACGGCATGGCGGTGTTGGAGCCATAGACCGACGACGAGGAGGCATAGACCAGATGTGTCACCTCGGCGTGCCGGCAACCCTCCAGGATATTGCCGAAGCCGACCAGATTGGCGTCAATATAGGCGGCCGGGTTCTGGGCGGCATAGCGCACGCCAGCCTGGGCGGCGAGGTTGATCACCCGGTCGGGTTTTTCGGAGGCAAAGAGGGCCGTCATGGCGGGCCGGTCAGCGATGTCGGCCTTGATGAAGCGGAAGCCGGATTTGCCGTCCAACTGCTTGAGCCGAGCTTGCTTCAGGGTCACGTCGTAATAAGCGTTCAGGCTGTCGATGCCAACGACCTCATCGCCGCGCGCGATCAGCGCCAACGCCGTATGCATGCCGATGAATCCGGCGACGCCCGTCAGGAGGATTTTCATGGGTGCGCTATTACTCTGTTGTCTGAATGTTATCCCTGCGGCCGATTGATCCTAGGCGCAGGTTGCGGTTTTTACCTTCTCCCTGTGGGAGAAGGTGGCGCGTTGCGCCGGATGAGGGGTTGGAGGTGCGGGTGTGGCACGCCGGTGCGATACCCCTGCGGCAATCCCCTCATCCGCCCTTCGGGCACCTTCTCCCAATGGGAGAAGGCGATGGAACTCTGGCAGTCATATATGAACATCGAAAAGTGCGGACTCAACCGCTTTCGGTTTTCCTGGACTTACAACCTGGCATCGCTGCGGTCCGGAGTCACCAGGCCCTTGATGTCGTAGACCACGCCCTGGGGGCCGAGCAGCTCGCCAAAGCCGCGTTCGCACAGGGCCACGATGGCGTCGTGCTTGACCGCCAGCACCACCGCATCATAAGGACCGGTGGGCAGCGTGGCGCTGATCTTGAGGCCGTATTCGTGGTGGGCTTCCTCGACATTGGCCATCGGATCGTAGATGTCGACGTGGTCCACGAAGCCCGCGATCTCGCGCACCAGATCGGCGATCTTGGTGTTGCGCGTGTCCGGCACGTTCTCCTTGAAGGTAAAGCCTAACACCAGCACGCGCGCCGCATCGACCCGCAGCTTGCGCTTGAGCATGCATTTGATCAGGTCCTGGGCGACATAATTGGCCATGGCGTCGTTGATGCGCCGGCCGGCCAGGATCATCTCGGGGTGGAAGCCGATCGATTGCGCCTTGTGCGTCAAGTAATAGGGATCGACGCCGATGCAATGCCCGCCGACCAGGCCGGGCTGGTAGCCGTGAAAGTTCCACTTGGTGCCGGCCGCCGCCAGCACGTCACGCGTCTCCAGGCCCATCTGTTTGAACAGCATGGCCAGTTCGTTGATCAATGCGATATTGACATCGCGCTGGATGTTCTCAATCACCTTGGCCGCCTCGGCGACCCGGATCGAGCTGGCCCGATGCGTGCCGGCCGTGATGACCTTGGCGTAGACCGCGTTGACCAGATCTGCCGCCTCCGGCGTCGATCCGGAGGTAATCTTCAGGATGCTGGGCAGGCGGTGCTTGTGGTCGCCGGGATTGATGCGTTCCGGGCTGTAGCCGGCAAAGAAATCGCGATTGAACCTCAGGCCCGAGGTCGCCTCGACGATCGGGATGCAGACTTCCTCGGTGGCGCCCGGGTAAACCGTTGATTCATAGATCACAACCCCGCCGGGCTTGATTGCCCGCCCGACCGTAGCGCTGGCCTTGCGCAATGCCGTCATATCGGGTTGCCGGCTGTCGTCGATGGGCGTCGGCACGGTGATGATGTAGACGGTGCACGAGGCCAGGTCGGCCTCGCTGGCGCTGTAGCGCAGGTTCGCCTTGGCCGCAGCCTGTTCCTCGGCGGTGACCTCGCGCGTGCGGTCGGTGCCGGCCGTTAGTTCGGTCACCCGGCGCTGGTCAATGTCGAAGCCGACGACCGGAAAATGGCGTGCCATATAGACCGCCAAGGGCAGTCCGACATAGCCCAGCCCGATGATGGCAATGCGCACGTCGCGTAAGGTCGGCAAATCAGCCATCGGCACGGGTCCAGTCACAAGAATTGCGATTTGGCGTCTGTACCACCGGCGCAAAGCCGAAACCAGCGGCTCCGGACTCCGGTTTGCCGGCCGTCCACGAGCAATTGACCGTTGGCCGACGCACCGATATACGGTTGGGCTGGACTGGCGCGCGTATCTGTGTATGCGCGGCGAATACTCATCCCCCCAATCAGGGCATCAATCAGCTAAGCCATCAGCGTCACCGGCCGGTCCGGCCAGCGCTGGAGCGGCATCATTTGGAGACTGACATGGCAAATACCAAATCGGCAAAGAAGGCAACCCGTCGCGCCGTCAAGCGGACGGCTATGAACAAGAGCCGTCGCTCGGCGATGCGCACGCAGGTTGGCAAGGTTGAAGACGCGCTGCTGGCCGGCGACGCCGCCAAGGCCGCCGAAGCCATGAAATTGGCCGAACCGGCGCTGGCGCGCTCGGCCCAGAAGGGACTCGTGCACAAGAACACCGCTGCCCGCAAGGTCTCCCGGCTCACGGCCGCAGTGCGAAAACTGGCTGCCGCGCCATCGGCGTCTTAGGTCGCCGGATTTTATTCCAGAGGACGTGTCCGGCTGTGACAAAAATGTCAAAAAGTCCTCATCACGACGCAGGCAAGAGTGGGGTTTGAGTCCAGCTTGAATCGGCCATGAGTCAATGACTTGCTGGATAGTTTCGGGATTCAGACCCTTCGCGGTAACGGACCTTCGCTAATACTTGGCAACCAAATTCGGCGTCGCGGTGGCGCGATGGCGTCGGACCTTCGAGAGGTCTGGCGTGAACCCGATTTGGTGTGCTTTTCCGGCATGTTATCCACAAACGCTGAGAGTTTTCCACAGCACGGGCGGGTGCCAATATGACGGTTGCGTGGCAACGTCCGGACGATCCGAAAGGTTGACAGGTTAACGCCCGCTGCTATGACTTGGGACAGCGGGGCGGTGAGCCTCTAACGGGGTTGGCGGTAAGGGATGCGGGTTCCAAATTAAGGCTGCAACAATCAGTCTTGACGGAGTCTTGCAACTGCCGGCCCAAACAGTGTTTGCGTAGCGTCGCGCCTGGTTCAGGATGTTGGTTGCGTCTGGAACTTCGGTGTACGCCGTTACCGGTGCGGATAGGTTTTGGCCTGCCGCAACCTCCGGTTGACGTCGATTCTGATGTCGGGATCGATAGCGTGAAAGTAGAGGGGTTCGAGTTTTGTCTAAGCCAAGTCGTCACAGGGGCAACTTTGCGCCCATCGACCAACACAATATTACATTGAAGTCCGTCGGCCGTTTTGTGGCCGACGCAGTAAGACTTGTTTTGCCAGCTCCCGTTCAGGGGCAATCGCTGGCTCTTGGCGCTATCCGGCGCACCCCCTCGCGGACAGTCGCTGTCGCCTGGGAGGGATCGGTCGTACGCTCCCAATCGCACGGACCGGCTGGCCGTGAGGTCATCCAAGCCATCCGTATGTCGCTGGCCGCGACGCATTAGGTCTTTCGATGTAGGACGGTCGGCCTGTGGCGACCGTTCTGCCGCGACGGATTTATGCGTTCCTGGCCAGTGCACTAGGTAATGTTCTTGTATCAGTCATCAGTGTTGAAGGTTTAAAGGTGGGGCTGCCAGGACGGGCGGCTCTTGAGGGCCTTATCTTCAACTTTGGCGTAACCGTCCGGAAAAATCTTGTGGGGTTTTTGAAATGCACGAACGCGAGCAGAGCGGAATGAAATTTCCGGTCGCAGGTGGGGCGATCGTCGGCAAGTCGGACGCGCCGTTGGACAGCCGCTGGGAGCGCGTGCGGTCACGTCTGCGCACGGCGCTGGGCGAGGATGTCTACACCAGCTGGTTCGCACGCGTTGAACCGGTGTCGATGGAAGATGGGACGGTCAGCCTGTCGGTCGCCACGCCATTTCTCAAGAACTGGATTCAGAATCACTATGCCGATCTGCTGAAAGATTGCCTCAGCGCCGAAGTCGATGGCGTCGAGAGCATCAACCTCTCGATTCGTCAGCCCGGGCGTGGCCCGCGCCCCGGCGCCGCCGATGCCCGTCCCGTTGCACCGGCCGAGCCTGTCCGTAAGCCCTTCGGCCACCCTGGCCAGATCCAATCAGTGGTCGGATCGGTCGGCGGCAATGAGGGCGGCAATGCGGACGCCAACGGTTTTCAGGGTTCGCCCCTCGACAAGCGCGCCACCTTCGACACCTTCGTGGTCGGCGCCTCGAACCGACTGGCGCAAGCTGCCGCCAGGCAGGTCGCCGAGACCGTGCTGGATCAACCGCTGCGGTTCAATCCGCTGTTCATTCATTCGCAGGTCGGTCTCGGCAAGACGCATCTGCTGCAATCCATCGCCTGGGAAGTGAAACGCCAGGCGCCCACCGCCCAAGTGGTGTATCTGACGGCCGAGCGGTTCCGCTACAAGTTCGTCGAAGCCCTGAAAAAGGATGCCTCCATCTCTTTCAAGGAGCGCGTGCGTGGCTTCGACTTACTGTTGCTCGATGACCTTGAGTTTCTGCAGGGCGACCGCACCGCCGAAGAATTCGACCATACGATCAATGCCTTGCTCGACAATGGCAAACAGGTTGTGGTTGCTTCGGCGCACGCTCCGCAGCAGATCGAATCACTCGACAACCGCATGCGCTCGCGTCTCTCGGGCGGCCTGGTCGTCGAGCTCAGCCCGCTCGACTACGACTTGCGCATGAAAATACTGGAGCGACGTCTGGAAGAAAAGCGCGTTGGCGACCCGAGCTTCAGCGTCGGCCGCGACGTGCTCGAATTCCTGGCTGAGCGCCTGACCGAAGGCGGCCGCGAACTGGACGGCGCCATCACGCGCCTGCAGGCGACCTGCCACTTCGCCAAAACACCGATCACCTTGGAGACCGCCGAATACATCGTGCGCGATCTGATGCGGGGCATTGAGCCCAAGCGCGTCAAAGTTGAGGACATCCTGCGCGTCATCTCCAAGCACTTCGGCGTCAGCAAGAACGACATTCTCTCGCAACGCCGCCATCGCTCGATCGTCTGGCCACGCCAGATCGGCATGTTTCTGGCCAAGGCCATGACGGCCCGCTCGTTGCCCGAGATCGGTCGGCGCTTTGGTGGACGCGATCACACAACCGTGCTGCATGCCATCCGCAAAATCGATGGCGAGCTGAAGACCAACTCGCGCCTGCGCGCCGAGATCGAAGACCTCAAGAAAATGTTGGCCGGCTGATTTTTCAGCCTCGTAGGGGCGACCCGTGGGTCGCCCTCCCACGTCACGGTACGCTGCACGAGGGCGCCCCACCGGTCGCTCCTGCGCGACGACCGTACGGTCATGAGTTAGCGGGGAGCGCCAATGCGGGGTCCAGGGAGAGGGGGTAAAAGCTCCTTGGGCTCGGTATTGGCGCGTAGCGTGGACCGGTTTCTGCCCTTCGGGTGCAGAGCCGGTCCATTTCATTTTGGCATGGGGACACGAAGGTCATCAGCAGCTTAAGCTCCGTCCTCTAACTCGGCGGTCTCGGTTCGGCTGTCGATGACCATCATGTCCCCTTGGCCGGTGTCGCTGCGCCTGCTAAACGGAGTGCCATGATTTGCGCTCCGCTCGGGTCTCCTGGCGGCGCGCGCCTCCTTCACACCCGAGGCTTTTTGATGCGATTGCTGATCGAACGCAGCCAGCTGTTTGCAGCCCTGTCTCACGTCGCCAGCGTGGTCGAACGGCGCACCACCATTCCGATTCTCTCCAATGTGCTGCTGCGCGCCACCGAAGGCGCGATATCGCTCAAGGGCACTGACCTCGAACGCGAAGTTCTGGAAAGCGTTCAGGGCGACGTGACGCAGGCCGGCGCGGTGACGATCCAGGCGCATCTGCTGCACGACATTGTGCGCAAGCTGGCGGACGGCGCGCAAATCACGCTGGAATCGGCCGGCGGTGGCGAGCGCATGCAACTGATCTGCGGCCACGCCCGCTTCCAGCTGCCGTCCCTGGCTGCCGACGAATTTCCAGATATCGGCGCTGGCGAGATGCCACACGAATTCGAACTGCCGGCGCACGAATTGAAACGCCTGATTGAGAAGGCGCGCTTTGCCATTTCCACCGAGGAAACGCGCTACTACCTCAACGGCATTTATCTCCATACCGCGCAATCATCCGGCAAGACGGTGCTGCGCGCCGTGGCCACCGACGGCCATCGCCTGGCCCAAATCGAAGTGGCTGCCCCTGCCGGCGCCGAAGGCATGCCCGGCGTGATCGTGCCGCGCAAGACCGTCAACGAGGTGCACAAGCTCTTGGAGGGCGTCGATGGCGACGTCAAGGTTTCTCTGTCGACGACGCGCATCCAGTTCTCGATCGCCAAGGGGCAATACCACGTCGTGATGACGTCCAAGCTGATCGATGGCACGTTTCCCGACTATCAGCGCGTGATCCCGCAGTCCAACAACAAGGTGATGATGGTCGGCAATGCCGAGTTCGCCAATGCCGTCGATCGAGTTGCCACCGTGTCGAGCGAGCGTGGCCGCGCCGTGAAGCTTGCCATCGAGGCCGGCAAGCTGGTGCTGTCGGTAACCAATCCCGATGGCGGCAGCGCGACCGAAGAGATCCCGGTCGACTACGACGCCGACAAGTTGGAGATCGGCTTTAACGCGCGCTACCTGTTGGACATCACCGCGCAGCTGGAAAGTTCGACGGTAAAACTGTTCCTCAGTGACGCCGGCTCGCCCACCACGGTGCGTGATGATAGCGACGACGGCGCGCTCTACGTGCTGATGCCGATGCGCGTGTGATGGTTGAACGGTTCGTAGGGCGCAATAGGCGCACTTTCTTCGCGCCGTATTGCGCCGCAGGGGGATGTTGCGAACGGTGGCGGTTGTGGTGAGCCCTGCGGCGCAATACGTCGCAAAGAGGCTCCTATTGCGCCCTACGCCCGTGGTGCTCCCATGACTGGCCAATGGGTCGAACGGCTGCAACTGGCCAATTTCCGCAGCTATACAGCGCTGGAGGTCGCGCTTGGTGCCGCGCCGATTGTGCTCACCGGACCAAATGGCGCGGGCAAGACCAATCTCATGGAAGCCGTCTCGTTGCTCGCCCCCGGGCCGGGCCTGCGCCGTGCGCCCTATGCCGATATGGCGCGCCTGGGCTCAAATGGCGATTGGACGGTCAGTGCGCTGGCGCATTCGGGCGCGCAGACCGTCCGTATCGGAACGACGGCTTCGGCCACCGGCCGGATCGTGCGCATCAATGGCGAGAACCGGACGCCGGCGGCTCTGGCCGAGCATGTGGAGGTACTCTGGCTCACTCCCGCCATGGACGGGCTGTTCACCGGCCCCGCCTCTGAACGCCGCCGCTTTCTCGACAAGCTGATCGCTGGCTTCGATCCCGCCTATCGGACGCGGATGGGACATTTCGAGCGCGCCATGCGTCAGCGCAACAAGGCCCTGGAGGACGGAGCTTCGGCAACTCAACTGACTGGTCTGGAACTGCAAATGGCCGAAATCGGCGTCGCCATCGCGGCCGCGCGGCGTGAGGCGCTGGCGCAGTTGGCCGCCACCATTGCATCGCGCCGGGCGGCGGCGCCGCAATCCCCCTTCCCGTGGGCGGACCTGTCGCTGGAAGGCCGATTGGAAGACGATCTGGCGACCCGTCCCGCCGTCGACGTCGAAGACGCCTATGTCCACACTTTACGCGACATGCGCCCGCGCGACCGCGCCGCCGGTCGAACGCTCGAGGGCCCGCATCTGTCTGATCTGCTGGTGGGCCACGGCCCCAAGGCAATGCCGGCTCGGCTGTCGTCCACAGGCGAGCAAAAGGCGCTGCTGATCAACCTTGTGCTTGGCCACGCCGCCTTGCTCAGGCAACGCCGCAGCGGCCTTGCCCCAATCCTGCTGCTGGACGAAATCGCTGCTCATCTCGATACGGAACGTCGCGCCGCCCTGTTTGCGGAACTGCTGACGCTGGGCTCGCAAGCCTGGCTTACCGGGACCGACCCAGAGCCGTTCCAGGCGTTGGATGGGCAGGCGCAGTTTTTGGATATCGCGACGCTCAAGGTGTAGCGGCGAGACTTGTCTCGCCCTCTCCAACCAGCGCGTCCTGTGACAGGGCGAGACAAGTCTCGCCCCTACGCCTCTACCCCTTTTCGTTGCATTGCGACCGTGGGTTCTGGCGTTCCCGCACATTCCATGACACTCTGGCTACAACGAACAAAACTCCAGGGAGGACTACCATGGCAGCGCGCGTCAACGGCATCCACCATGTCACCAGCGGCGTCCGCCGCGCCCAGGAAGACATCGATTTTTTCACCCAGGTGGTCGGCCAACGGATGATCAAGCAGACCGTCCTGTTTGACGGCGATAAGGCCGTCTACCACCTCTACTACGCCAACCGCCACGCCCAGGTCGGCTCGGTGATGACCTGCTTCCCGTTCGCGCAAGCCGGGCTTACCGGACGCAAAGGCACCGGGCAGATCCAAACCACGGCCTATTCCGTTCCCGTCGGATCGCTCGGTTTCTGGGCCGGACATTTTGATAAACACAAAACCGTGCACGGCCCGCTGCGCGAACAGTTCGGCCAGAAGCGCCTGGCCTTCTCGCATCCCGCCGGTCTCGAGTTCGACCTGGTGGAAGACGCGCACGACCGCACCGAAGGATGGACTACGGACGAAATCTCCGCCGATGTGGCCGTGCGCGGCTTCCACAGCGTGATCATGAGCGTGCGCGATACCGAGGAGCAGGAGCGCTTCTTTGTCGATGGACTGGGCTTCACCAGGCAGGGCGCGGAGGGAGCCACCACGCGTTTCGCCATCAACGAGGGTGGGGCGCAAAAGACCGTGGATCTGCTGCACGAACCCGACAAGGCGCAAGGCTCCTGGACCTTCGCGCAAGGTCTCGTCCATCACATCGCTTTTGCTGTGCCGACGGAGACAGAGCAGACCGTGGTCAAGGCGCATCTGGAAGGTCTGGGCTATACGGACGTGTCGGAGATCAAGGACCGCAACTATTTCCACTCGATCTATTGCCGCTCACCGGGCGGTGTCCTGTGCGAGATCGCGACCTGCGATATCGGTTTCGCCATCGACGAGCCGATGGACCGGCTGGGCGAAACAATGCTGCTGCCGCCCTGGTTCGAGCCGCGCCGGGCCGAGATTGTCGCCCCGCTGGAGCCGATCAAGGTGCCGAATCAGGCGGGCCGGACGTAACGTCTCCTCTCCCCTTTCCCAAGGGGGAGAGGATGTCGCCCGAGCCGGAGGCGAGGATAAAGCGACAGGTGAGGGGTAGGAGCTGGCTCCGGCGCTGTACGAACTGGTGCGAGCCCTGCCTCCTCCCACGGCCCGCCCCTCATCCGGCGCAAGTGCGCCACCTTCTCCCCCTGAAGACGGGGAGAAGGAAGAAAGGAGACGCCCATGACTACATCCCTTGAACTCGGCCCGCCGGTCCAGGACGCCGCCGCTGTCGTCATCCTGGCCCATGGTCGCGGCGGCTCGCCTGAGGACATGGCCGAACTGGCGCGTCGTCTCGACAGGCCGGATATTCATTTCAGCCTGCTGCGCGCGCCCGACAACAGCTGGTATCCCAACCGCTTCATGGCGCCGCTTGCCGACAACGAGCCGTTCCTGACGCGGGCGCTGAGCCAATATGCCGCCGCCATCGATAGTGCGCTGGCCGGAGGGGCGCGCGCCTCCCGTCTCGTGCTTGGCGGCTTCTCGCAGGGCGCCTGCCTGACGGCTGGCCTGCTCTGGCATCGCCCCGCGGCCTATGGCGCCGCGATGCTGTTCACCGGCGGCATGATCGGTCCGCCAGGCACGCATTGGCCGCTGCAACCCAAGCTGCGCAACATGCCGGTTCTGCTCACTTGCGGTGACCAGGACGACTGGATTCCGCTGCCACGCGTCGAGGAAACGGACATGGTCCTGTCGGCTTGCGGCGCGAGGGTTGCCAAACACATCTACCGGGGCCGTCCGCACCTCATTTGTGACGACGAAATCGCGCTGGCGCAGGGCCTGCTGGACGCCGTTGCCGCAGCCTGAGAAAGCGCCGGAATATCCACGAAAATCAACAGCTAGCCGCCCCTGTTCCGGGGCCGGAATCGTTTCGGTTTCGGGTCGCCTCATGCTATACAACCGGCACAGATTCTGCGCCGTCGAACGGCCTCTCCCGAAAAGCGAAAACACACCCAAATGAGCAAAGCGCCCACCGACAAAACATTCCCCGTCGAGAGCTACAACGAGGACTCCATCAAGGAGCTCAAGGGCCTCGACGCCGTGCGCAAACGGCCGGGCATGTACATCGGCGACACCGACGACGGCTCGGGCCTGCACCATATGGTCTACGAGGTGGTCGACAACGCCATCGACGAGGCGCTGGCGGGCCACGCCAACCGCGTGCTGGTCACGTTGAATGCGGATGGTTCGTGCACGGTCAACGACAACGGCCGCGGCATTCCCACCGGCATCCACAAGGAATCAGGTGTGTCCGCCGCCGAGGTGGTGATGACCAAGCTGCATGCCGGCGGCAAATTCGACCAGAACGAGTACAAGGTCTCGGGCGGGTTGCACGGCGTCGGCGTCACGGTGGTGAACGCGCTCTCGACCTGGCTCGACCTCAAGATCTGGCGCAACGACATCGAGCACCATATGCGGTTTCGCGATGGCGTGCCCGAGGCGCCGCTGCAGGAGCGTGGCTCGGCCAAAGGCCAGAAAGGCACCGAGGTGACCTTTCTGCCGTCACCGCAGACTTTCACCAAGGTCGAGTTCGACTACCACACGCTAGAAAACCGGCTGCGCGAACTGGCGTTCCTGAATTCCGGCGTGACCATCGTTCTGACGGATGATCGGCATGCGCCGCAAAAAGTCGAGACGATGTATTACGACGGCGGCCTGAACGCCTATGTCAAACATCTCGACAAATCGCGCAAACAGCTGATCGACAATCCCATCGTGATCAACGGCACGCAGACGCTGGTGTCCGAGAACAAGGACATCCCGTCCAAGACCATCACCATGGAAGTCGCGCTGGCCTGGAACGACGGCTATCACGAGAATACGCTGCTGTTCACCAACAACATCCCGCAGCGCGATGGCGGCACCCATCTGGCCGGCTTCCGCTCGGCGCTCACCCGCGTCATCACCAAGTACTCAAGCGAGCAGGGCAATGGCAAAAAGGAAAAATTCGACCTGACCGGCGAGGATTGCCGCGAGGGGCTGACCTGCGTCCTGTCGGTGAAGGTGCCGGACCCGAAATTCTCCAGCCAGACCAAGGACAAGCTGGTGTCGTCCGAAGTGCGTCCCGTGGTCGAAAACATCATGGGCGAGCAGCTGGGCCAATGGTTCGAGGAGCACCCGAGCGAGGCCAAGGTGATCATGCGCAAGGTGGTCGAGGCGGCCCAGGCGCGCGAGGCGGCACGCAAGGCGCGCGAGATTTCCCGCAAGGGCGTCATGAACGCCTTCAGCCTGCCGGGCGGGCTTGCCGAATGCCAGGATCGCGATCCGACGAATACGGAGCTGTTCATTGTCGAGGGTGACTCGGCAGGCGGCTCGGCCAAGCAGGGCCGCAAGCGCGAGTACCAGGCCGTGCTGCCAATTCGTGGAAAAATCCTGAACGTCGAACGCGCGCGCTTCGACCGCATGCTGGATTCTGAGCAGGTGCGCAACATCATCTCGGCGCTCGGCACCGGCATCGGCCGCGACGAGAAGGACGGCTTCAAGCTCGACAAGCTGCGCTACCACAAGATCATCATCATGACCGACGCCGACGTCGACGGCGCGCACATCCGCAC
>Ga0075024_100000655_pt1 | contig 12969 bp, 9 predicted proteins | sample Str013_2_FD_71389 | JGI IMG/M metagenome (GOLD analysis project Ga0075024, IMG submission 71389) | Freshwater sediment microbial communities in response to fracking from Pennsylvania, USA - Straight Creek_MetaG_SC_2013 | ecosystem: Environmental > Aquatic > Freshwater > Creek > Sediment... | reverse complement strand
GTCTTAGCGTATCTGTATTGGGGCACAGGATATCCCGTCGGTGCCGGCCTGGTGTGCGGACTATTGATTGGAATCGCATACCTCACCAAGGAACCATCGCTCTTTGTAGCGCCCGCCCTCATGATCGACGCACTGGTGCGACGCCAGTGGCGCGTCTTCTTCGGCATCGCGGCCGGAGTGTTGCTCATCGTGGGGCTGGAGCACACGTATTACCTGATCGCCACCGGCGATCTGATGTTCCGTCCTCATGCGATGGCGCAACACAACAGCTCTTCTTACATGTTCAATGTCAATCAGCATCTTCGGTGGCGATTGTTCGAGGCGTATCCGAAAATAATGCTGACACCAGCGACGGCCTTTGGAGTCCATTCGCTGTTTGCAATTGTGCTTGCTGTCATCGGCATCTTTCTGATGAAGTCCGAAAAATGGAGGCTCCCGGTTCTGTGGGCTGCGGTGCCCTGGATCTATCTCAACTTTGGGACATCGAGTCTGACGCACTATTGGGCACTGCCGGCAGGCGATCGTTACCTGTTGTCAATCTATCCGCCGCTCTTTTTGTTGTCCGCGGCAGCCCTCACTTTCCTGAATTCCGTGCGGTCACGTACAACACTATTAAGGATTGCGTTCGGCATCGTGGTCGGCAGCGGAATCTGCTGCGGTTTTCTAAGCCGAGGACGTGGATGGCGGACGGGGATAGTTAAAGAGCTCCGGGTCGTCGCCCACGAGGCCAGGAGTAGAAAGAGTCGCACAGTCGTAGTCGAAGGAGACACTTCGCACACTTGGGCGCCGATCCTGGCGATCCTGGATCATGACTTGCGCCCGTCAAGTGGCTCAGAACCACCGGACCTTGTCGTGGGACCGGATGCTTCGGGTCAGCCCAACGTGATGTCTGCTTCGAAACCTTGATCCTTTGCTTGTTTTGTGGGCGCAGATAGACTAACCGCCTGGATAAGGTTCGACCTGCTGGTTGCGCCCTGATTCAGCGGACCGTTCCGCCGCATCCACAACCAGAGAGACGCGCAAACCGTCGCGGAGATCAGGCTGGATTTGATGGCGCCCGTCTGCAACAGTGTTCACGAAGTTTGCCAGAGCCATCTCATAAGAAGGATCGCGCCGCGAGCCGAGAACATTTCTCAGGCGTCCGGCTTCGTGACCCAGTGCGCTCGCGATGCGTTCCGCAGGACTACATCCGCGGTCAACAATCCGAAACGTTTTCGCAACATAGTCGACCGTGAGCCTTGCCGACTCTCCATAAATTTCAAAACGGTTCGTGTCTGTGCCATAGAGACAGAAGAACGACTGCACAACAATGCCGTTTTGCAACGTCATTCGCAGCCAGGCTGTGTCCTGTTCGGAATTCCTGGAGGCAAGTTGAGCTGAGACATCAGCGACCGGCTGGTCGAATAAATAATGGATAAGGTCAATATGATGCGTGGCCAGATCAAACAGAACTCCGCCCGCGGAAGCGCGTCTCTTTTTCCAGTCATGCATCCAGGATCCGCTGGAAGTGAATGCGGATTCAATGCCAAGGATTTTCCCTAGCCTGCCTGAAGTAACCGTCTCCCGCGCTCTTACGAAAAGCGGATGGTGGCGATAGTTGAATCCCATCATGCCGACCAGACTGGTATTTCCCCAAGCTTGCAAGATCGTCTCAGCCTGCGCCGGGCTGTTCGCGATTGGCTTTTCCAGATAGACATGCTTTCCATGAGCAAAGGCCTGGATGGCGCACTCCGCATGGTCGGCGGATGGCGTGCAAATCAGCACCGCCTGAACACTGCCCTCGAGCAGTTCACGCCAGTCTTTGAAAGCCGCAGCTCCTCCGCAACGCGCAGCTGCCAGTGTGCGTCTTTCTTCCACCGGGTCCGCCACCGCCAACACTCTTGCCTGGGCAACATGAGCGAGCGCGTCGAGATGAATGGAACTCACGACCTTGCCGCAACCGATGATTCCCAGCGTTATGGAACTCATATTTTCTACTCGATACCAGGCGTTGCCGCCTCCAGTGATGCAAGAGCTAAAGCGAGACGGTTCGGGCACCGCGAGCCACACTCTCACGCACGAAGCCGGCAGATGCCGCTAGCTGAGTGCTGGCCAGCAGGATCGCCAGAGATAAACCTTCAGTGAAGCCCCGGCCCCGGCACTGTTGCAGCAGGGCGGAATAGAACTGGCCGTAAAAATGAAACCTTCCCCAGCCGCGCTGCGCCCGGAGTCTGTGAAAGCGGTATGCCCCTCGTCCATAGTTAAAATGCTGGCGCATGAGTCCGGCAGAATCAAGACTGTGAGAATGATAGACAACCACATCCGGCGAATAGGCCAACCCGCGTCCCTGATGTGCCCAGCGGTCGCAGAATTCGCGGTCTTCGGATGTTCTGAATGACTCGCGAAAGCCGCCAGCATCACGAAACCCATTGGCAGAAAGGGCAAAATTATTCGTAGCAAAGAACTGAGGAAAATTAGGCAGCTTCGATTGCAGCGCATACACCACGTCGATAATGATCTGACTGGCGGCGGCGCATCGATTTCCGGGAAGCCCGTTCACAGTTCTTCCGCCGTACAGCTTGTTCGGGTCCTGCTCGAAGGCCTGTTTCAGGCGAGTGAGCCAGTCTGGTGCCGGGGCGCAGTCATCATCGGTCATGGCGAAGAATTGTCCCCGCGCGTGACGCGCGCCTGTGTTCCGTGCGGCGGCCGGTCCTGCCGGGTCCTGTCTAATGACAGTCAACTGCAATTTGTCCCGAAATCCGTTTTCGATTTCCGCCATGGAGGCCGTACCGCCATCATCGATAACGATCACTTCGAACTGATCAGCGGGATATTCAAGCTTTCCCAATGCCTCAACGCAGCAAGCTAACTGCGCAGGCCGGTCACGAGTGGGCACGATTACTGAAAACAACGGGGCAGAGTTCATACACAGTGAGTGGACGCGCCCAGGCGTCGATCACTCTTACGCAAATGCCTTTCACGATGGAACTCGAAGTAAAAGGCTTTCTCCGATGCGTTACCTTCTCCAGTTGCGTACCCTGTCATCTGTCCTACCCCATCAATCAGCAAGCCGAACCACAAAGCAGGCAACAGTGAGGGAAACAGCCGGTTCCTGGCTGAAAGACTTTGACCCTGGCGCAGAATGCGACGCAGGCGTACGAAAGGAATGAGAGGACCTGCAACAGTGAACGCTGACCTACGAAGAAAAGACCAGTGCTCGTTGCGCGCACGAAACGCGGCAAACATCCTTCCTGCGTGATACTGTGCGCTAGCCCAGGAGGCGAGCCGGCTGATATTTACGTGTGAAGTCCTGGCTGCGGTTTCGAGATAAAGTTTGTGTCCGCTCCGGCGCAGATCCCAGTGCAGCACGCTTTCGGCTTCCAGCATAGCAGCCAGCGAGCCGCCATATTCGAGAAGTAGCGCGCGTTTGTACGAACTGTTGTGCCCGGGCAGATGTTCCACTTCACCTGACTTTGCCGGTTCACTCCACGGACCGTAGGCAATTAGAAAATCGGCCGTCGCAACACTGCTGTCCGGATTCGCATTGCACATTTGTGGCCCGACCGCAGCCCATTGTTCCTGGTGCGCAGATACCAGCCGCTCCGCCCAGTCCGCATGCGGAAAAGAATGGTCCTCGCCGAGAACGACTACAGGAGCTGCGGCTGCATGTATACCCGCGGCGTACGCGGCCCCCACCGACTGTATCTCTCCGATGTTCACCGTCCGCAGCGCGGCGAAGCACTCAAATTCGGAATGCTTCAGTGCAAGCGAATCGGCAGAGGGCGCAACGATGACAATTTCAAGACGATCGGCAATAGTCTGCTTCTGTAGGCTTTGGATGGTGCGGGAGAGCACCTCGCCTTGATCGGGAGTGACCAGGATGACAGAGAGTTGAGGAACACTCGAAGAGTTCATATTGGGCTCGAGACTGTTCCCTGCCATCACTCAGCAGGAGCTTCCATCCGCTTCATTGTCGCACGCACTTCTCTGGTCTCAACGACAAGATGCGGTCCTTTTAAGGCTCTCTCTGGCCGCAAGACAGCAAATCTTTTCATATCTTGGGTACTTTGCTTCCACCGCATGGGTTGCCGCGCCCGAAGCCGAATCCAGCTCACTTATTCCCACCATTCCGCGGGTTAGTTGTCTAAAATAGCGAACACTCAGTGTTTGATGCTTGGGGGACGGATTTTGGAAATTGTACCTGGCTTGAGCGTAGTGATACCGGCCCATAATGCCGGCCGAAAGCTAGGCTCATGCCTGGAAGCGCTTCGATCTTCTCGATTCACTGACTTTGAAGTCCTGGTGGTAGACGATTGTTCCACCGATGGCCCTCAGGAACTCGTTCGCTCGCACCGCGCGCGATATCTTCAGACCCCCCGGCAACTCGGTCCAGGAGGTGCACGCAATCTAGGCGCTGACCATGCCCGCGGACGCATCATCGTGTTTGTCGACTCTGACGTAGCAGTTTCACGCGATGCCCTCCAGATCATGTCCGACGACTTCGAACAAGACCCGCAACTTGCAGCAGTTTTCGGTTCGTACGATCAAGCGCCCTCAGAGTCAGGTTTCTTTTCCCAATACAAAAATCTTGTCCACCATTACATCCATCAGAACGCGAGTCCCCGGGCCGGAACTTTCTGGGCAGGATGCGGCGCCATACGAAGCGACATTTTCCGCAGCTTCCGCTTTGATGCTGACAAATATCCACGCCCCAGCATAGAGGACATCGAACTCGGCTTGCGACTGCAGCGCGCTGGTCACAAGATTCTGCTCGACAAGCGGATTCAGGCTACCCATCTGAAGCGCTGGACCTTCGCCGGCATGCTGAAGTCGGATATTCGTGATCGCGCGGTTCCCTGGGCAAATCTGATCCTCGAAACCGGTGAAATGCCCGCAGACTTGAATCTTGGCTACAAATCGCGGATTAGTGCAGCGATCGTGATGCTGCTTGCGACTCTGCTGGTGATCCTGCCGGTATTCACACGATTTGGGAGAGTGCCGCTGCAGTGGACCGCACTCGGTGTCATCGCCGGCATTCTGTTGCTGATCGGACTAAACCAGGCGCTCTATCGATTTTTCTTCAAGCAGCGCGGATTTGTTTTCATGCTTGCCGCGATACCCATTCACGGGCTGTATTACTTCTACAGCGGAGTGGTGTGGATGGGTTGCAGCGCATCGCATTTCTTGCGCAAAGCTTTTGGTGATGGACCGAGGCAGGCGATGGATCCAGTGAGTGGTGATCGAGGAGAAGTACCTGCGCACCACCTGCTGACATCTACCGGCGAGCATGTTAGCGCACCAGAGTTTCGAATCCAGGAAACCAACCAACCCCCCGGAAATGTCGTGATTATCGGCGCAGGCCCTGCCGGACTGACTGCCGCCTACGAACTCTCGAAGCATAGTAGATCTGCGGTTGTGTTGGAGAGCGACAACATCGTAGGAGGTATTGCCCGCACGGTCGATTACAAAGGATACCTATTCGACATCGGCGGACATCGCTTCTTCAGCAAGTGGGAAGAAGTAAACCAGATCTGGCGGGAAATTCTCGGCGACAAATTTATCGAGCGCCAGCGCACGTCTCGCATCCTCTACCGCAACCGGTTCTTCCTCTATCCCCTCAAAATTGCGGACGTGCTACACGGCATGGGTTTTGTAGAGAGCTTGCGAATTGTCCGCAGTTACGTGTATGCAGTCCTGTTTCCCTTTCGAGAAGAAGAAACTCTGGAGCATTGGGTTTGCAACCGGTTCGGTGCGCGCCTGTATCGCGCGTTTTTCAAGACCTATACCGAAAAAGTATGGGGCGTGCCGTGCAACGAGATCCATGCGGACTGGGCCGCGCAGCGGATTAAAGGTCTGTCCTTCCTCTCCGCGATCAAGAGTGCAATTTTCCAAAGCCGCGGTAATAAGGTGAAGAGTCTGATCTCCAGCTTTCATTATCCCGAGCGAGGGCCGGGGCAAATGTGGGAGACCTTAGCTGAACAACTGGAGAAGTCCGGCCAGCCAGTGTTGCTCGGGCGTCACGTTGTCCGCCTCTGTCATGAGGCCGGACAGGTCACAAAGGTCGTCACGCGATCATCCTTCGGCGAAGAGTCGTTCTCGGGCGCGAATTTCATCAGCTCCATGCCGATTCGCAGTCTGGTTCGCGCACTCGATCCCGCGGCTCCCGCCGAGGTGCAGCGAGCCGCAGAATCCCTGCGATACCGCGATTTCCTTACGGTTGTTCTCATCGTGAATCGCAAGGAAGCCATCCCGGACAACTGGATTTACATTCATGAGCCATCGGTAAAGGTAGGCCGCATCCAGAATTTCAAGAACTGGTCGCCGGCGATGGTTCCTGATCCGGAGAAGACGAGCCTGGGCCTGGAATATTTCGTTTTCAAGGACGACGAACTCTGGAAGATGCCGGATGCAGAACTCATTGAGCTCGCAACCCGCGAGATCGTCCAACTAGGACTCGCACGGCGAGACGAGATCGAGGATGGCACCGTCGTCCGCATGCCCAAGGCTTATCCCATGTACGACAACGGATGGAACAAGAACGTCGATTGCATCCGGACATACTTGCAGTCCGACTTGCAGAACCTGCAACTGGTTGGACGAAACGGAATGCACAAGTACAACAACCAGGACCATTCCATGATGACGGCGCTGTTTGCGGCCCGCAACATCATGGGCGCCAAATACGACATTTGGGCCGTAAATACCGAGCCCGAATACCAGGAGGAACAAAAGGAAGCGACTCGAGCTTACTCTGAGTTGAAAAGACCGGCTTATGCGGAGCCCCCGCGAATCAATCGCAACGTGGCTTAAGGTGGACAACACTGCATCAATTTGCACACGTCTTGCCAACGCCTTTCAGGTTTGCAATTGTGCCTTTTCACCTCCCGGTGCCTGTGAGATGATGCCGCGCCTGTGGACTCTCTAGTCATCGCTTGCGCATCGGACAGCCGTTACGCGTTGCCTCTGGCAGTGATGCTGCGCTCCGTGCTAGCCAATCTGGGACCGGATCGCCACGTTGAGGTCTACGCCGTAGACGATGGCATCAGTACTGCCGACAAGGTGAGAGTACTCTCGTCACTGACCGACCGCGTAACACTCCATTGGGTGGAGCCGAGTCGATTGTCGTTGGCGGGTCTTCCCACCTGGGGTCGAATGCCGATCACGACCTACCAGAAATTGACATTGGGAGAGTGGCTTCCCGCGGACGCTGAAAAGGTGCTATGGCTCGATTGCGATCTGCTGGTTCTGGATGACATCATGCCGCTATGGGACACCGACCTCGGAAAATGGCACGTCCTGGCGGCCCCGGACCAGCGCGTACCTCTGGTCTCCTCGCGCTTCGGTGTGGCCGCCTATCGTGAACTCGGCTTGCCTGCTGAGACCCGGTACTTCAACGCGGGTGTCTTGCTGATCGACCTGGCACGATGGCGGGGGGATGATGTGGCTGGGCGTTCCATGGACTACCTCAACAAGTATCGCGATCGCGTGTTTTTCTGGGATCAGGAAGCATTGAACGCAGTGCTGGCCGGTAAGTGGGGAGAGCTCGAAGATGTCTGGAACCAGAACCCCACAATTGAACACCTGGTCAGTTCTCACAAGGATTCACGGCGGTCGAGCAAAACTCGGATTGCCCACTACAGCGGCAATCTCAAACCATGGAACTGCGGCGGGTCGACTCGACATCACGATCTTTACTTCAGATACCTTGATCAGACTGCGTGGCAGGGTTGGCGACCGCCCAGGACTTTGAAAGGGACATTTTTGCAGTCGTACGAATCATCCCGGCTGCGCCGGTTTGTGTATCCCGCTGAGCAATGGGCAACGCAACTGGTTCGAACCCTTACTCGAAATTAGGTGGAGGAAGAAGGGGAGGAGAGACATGAACACCTCGATTCAGGAACAGCCTGCGTCTGCCCAGGAGTCTCGGCCGGCAGACCGCTCGCCGCGAATGTCCGTGATCCTGGCGACAGACACTTATGAAACCATTCGCGCGGTCGTGGAGCGTTTCCGGCGACAAACCATGTGTCGCGAAATTGAGCTCATCGTGGTAGCCCCTGAAACCGCCGCCGTCGACGCGGTGTTGGCTTACCGCGAAGAGTTTGCAGCAATCAGAATCGTCGAGGCCCCGATCACGAGTGTTGCATCGGCTCGGGCAGAGGGAATTCGATCTGCCACTGCACCGGTTCTCTTCATCGGAGAAACCCACTCGTACCCGCATCCCGATCTGGCTGAGATTCTCATGACGGCTTCGACGAACTCGTGGTCCGCGGTTACTCCAGCCATCGGCAACGCCAACCCGAAGGGTGCACTGAGTTGGGCCGGCCTCCTGTCCGACTACGGGCGATGGGCTGAGGGTCTTCCTGCCGGCGAAATCCCTACCCCACCTCCGCACAATGCCGCCTACAGGCGCGATGTTTTGCTTGAACTCGAGGATCGGCTCGAACCAGCGCTTGGACTCGGCGATGAATTACCTCGTTGGATGCAGGCCCGTGGCTACCGGACCTATTTCGAGCCGGCCGCACAGATCGATCACGCGAACGTTACGTTACCGAAGCATTGGATGCGCGAACGATTCGTAGCCGGCTGGGTGATCGCCTCGAACCGTGCCGAACGCTGGTCTGTCGCTCGCCGCCTCGTCTACATCGGTGGGTCATTTCTGATTCCAGCCGTGCTTATGTGGAGGGTACTGCCGGGGGTATGGCAAACCGTCCGCCGCCGCCACTTACCTTTTGCGACCATTCCTGCCATGGTCGCTGCTGCTGTTTTGAAATCTGTCGGCGAACTATGTGGCTACGCTGGCGGCGCGCCAACCTACGCCGAACACTACATGCTGGAATACGAAGTACATAAGCTCGCATACCTGGCGCACAGCAGAGCATGACGGCAAGGACAGATACTGTCCGCTTCGGAGTCATCGGATGCGGCGTCATTGCCTACTGGGCGCACCTCCGTACGCTCAAACACCTCCGGAATGCCGTACTCGTGGCTGCAGCCGATCCCGATGCCGTCGCCCGCGAAAGGGCATCCCGACTGGCCCACGTGCCCGTTTTCGAGAATGCCGAAGAGATATTGCAACGCAACGACGTCGACGCGATCGTGATCAGCGCGCCCACCCACTTGCATGCCCGATTGGCCATTGCTGCCGCAAAGGCTCATAAACATTTCTATGTCGAGAAGCCGATTGCGACAACTGCGGACGATGCCCGCGGTGTAATCGCCGCCACTCAGGAAGCCGGTGTGACCGCAGCCATCGGTTTCAACCGGCGGGTTCATCCCGTGTTCGAACACGCGCGGGCACTGATCGCGGCCGGAAGAATTGGCCGGGTCCGGGCTGTCCTATCCACATTCTGTGAGCCGGTCGGGTCAGACGTCATGCCCGAATGGAAGCGGCAGCGCCCGACTGGAGGCGGAGTCTTGCTCGATTTGGCCTCGCATCACATCGACCTGGTGCGGTGGTTCCTCAATTGCGACGTAACCGAGGTTGAAGCCCGGCTGGCTACCGAGATTAGCGAGGACGATACCGCATGGCTCAGGCTCATCATGAGCGACCGCACTGAGGTTTGCAGCTTCTTTTCATTTCGAGCCGGCCTCGCCGACTTTTTGGAATTTATCGGGGAGCGCGGCACTCTGCGCGTCGATCGTCACCGGAGATCGCTTTCGTTGCGCGCCGGTCGCCGATTTGGATATGGCGTTCACAGCCCTCTGACTTTCCCGCCCCGCGATGTTCTCGCCTACCAGATGGTCCGCCTGGTGCGACCCTCTTACGATCCTTCCTACCGACGCGCTTTGAGCGCGTTTGTCGATCTGATTAACGGTGGCCCGTCGAGTATTGCGAGTCTGCAGGACGGTCTTCGAAGTCTCGAGGTGGTGCTGGCAGCGGAAGAGTCGGCACGAGACCATTGCCAGGTAACGACGCCTCTTGCCTGACAGCAATGCGCATCCTTCTTATCACCGATTGGAACCGGGGCCGGGGAGGAGCGGAGGCTTACGCCCTGTGGCTGCGCGAAGGCTTGCGCGCCGCCGGCGATGACGCACGGCTGCTCACTAGCTCTGCCGACACGGCGGCTGACGGGACCGCCGACTTCGTGGCCTTCGGCACCGAGCGAGTCGTTGCGCAGACGTTTCTCCAGATCACGAATCCATTCGCCGCTGCATCCGTGCGTCAAGCAGTCCATGAGTTCAAGCCTGACATCGCGTGTGTGAACATGTTCGCGCACCACCTTTCGCCCGCTATTTTCGCCGCGCTGGGAACGACCCCTGTGGTTCTCCTCGCGTCCGACTACAAGTGTGTGTGTCCGATCGGTTCAAAGTTACTGCCCGACGGTTCGCTCTGCACCGTCGAGGCCGGATGGGTATGCTGCCGGTCGGGTTGCGTGAGTCTCCCGCATTGGCTTCGCGATCAGTTGCGATACCGCCATATTCATTCGGCGATTCGGCAGGTACGCCGTGTGGTTGCGTGCAGCCATTGGGTGCAGCGTGAGCTTGCAGCCAACGGTATCGCTGCCGATGTCATCTTGTGGCCGGCGCCTTCCGCGGCTCCGGATTTCATGCGCAACCCGCCCCCGGACCCGATGTTCGTCTTCTGCGGAAGGCTGGATTTAGAAAAGGGAGTCGACCTTCTGCTAAGGGCATTCGTGCGGTTGCGGACTGAGATCCCTTCGGCGCGTCTTCGAATTGTTGGCCAAGGCCCGGAGCGGGAAAATCTCGAACGGGCGGCTCGAACTCTCGGAATTGAAAAGTCGGTAACTTTTCTCGGCTGGCTGTCTCCGCCGCAAGTCGACAATCAACTGCGTGAAGCGTGGGCTTCGGTAGTACCGTCCCTCTGGGCCGAACCCTTGGGGCTTGTCGCCGTCGAGGCGATCATTCGCGGAGTGCCAGTCATTGCCAGCGCCAGCGGAGGCCTGGGCGAGATCGTCGAAACAGGCGTGACCGGACTACTTTTTCCCAACAACAACGAGGCTGCCCTGACTGAGTGCCTGCGGGCCATCGCAACCGGTTCTGTCTTTCCGACGCACACGTTGTCTCCTGAGGCGGTGAAGCGCGCTGCCGATACTTTCGGCATGGTGCGGCACATGCGTGAGATGCGGAAAGTTTTCGGGGAGGTCGTCGAGCAACGCGGATTGTCCCCATCGCGGGTCGTCGACCCGTGAATGGCGCAAGTCGGCAATTCATTGCACATCCTAACTCCACTATTTCGCAGCTTGGTTGTCTAGAATGGCGGTCAATCGCAGTTGATATTGGGGGCGATCTTGAAAGCCGCAACATCGCTTTGATGCGGCAATCGTTCGGGTAGCTTTTGGGAATTCAGCCAACAACGACGGGGCCTCTGGAGTCGAACGCTTCATCGATCGAACAGGCGCGCGCAGGGAGAGCGGTGCGGCGCCACGTTCTGGATGGAAGCGCACGCATCCTCGTGGCCGAAGCCCTCATCCTGCCTACTGGGCTGATCACCGCTTCCGTTCTGACCCGCTACCTCGGACCCAGTAAATACGGGCTGTTCACTCTGACCTCGACTGTGGTGACCTGGATAGAATTCTGCGTTACTTCATTTTTCGCGCGGACCACTATCAAACTCATTGGTGAGTCTGACGACTGGCGCCCCTGGGGCGCTAATGTTGTCAGAATGCATCTGCTCACCAGTGGCGCTGCGGCCCTTCTGCTTTGGATATTTAGTTCGAAACTCGCGCAACTGTTGAATGAGCCAGCTCTCACCGGCTACCTGCGCCTGCTGTCGGTGGATATTCCACTCTTCAGTCTTGCCACTGCGCATCGCAACATCCTGATCGGGCTGCGCAGGTATCGCGAGCGTGCACTGGCCAGCGCGGGGCGCTTGTTGCTTCGCCTGGTGCTGATGGTCGTGCTGGTGGCCTGGGGATTTTCAGTCGAAGGCGCAATCTGGGCGACGATCGGGGCTTCGCTGTTCGACCTGGCCCTGGCCCGCCGCTTTGCGCGCGTACCGCTCTGGGGATTGTTTCCCGTCCAACTCCGCGAGATCTGGCATTTCGCGTTACCGCTCTTCCTGGCAGGCATCTCGCTGACAATCTTCGAACGGCTTGATCTGTTAATGCTCAAAGCTCTCGGAGCAACGGCCGCTCTGGCGGGGATTTACGGAGCCGCTCAAAATCTCACCATTATCCCGGCCCTGCTGGGAGGCGCGTTGGCGCCTGTGCTTCTGGCCGCTCTTACTCACGCCATCCGCAGCGGCGAACTTTCTCTGGCGCGTGACTTAGCAAAGGACGCGATCCGCTTCGGCATTTGCATGCTGCCCTTCGCGGCGCTGATTTCTGGCAGCGCCAGCGCGATCGTCCCTCTTGTCGTTGGCCGGACATTTTCCCCTGCGGCCGCGTTCCTTGCACTCTTGATTTTTGGCGGCTTCGCGCGCTTGTTGCTTGCGGTCGCCTCGGCCGCTCTAATCGCGGCCGACAAACCAAAATGGGTTCTGGCCATAACCGGGACTCTTGTGCCACTTGGATTTGCCTCAGATTTGTTCGTCATCCCGAGGTGGGGAGCCTCTGGCGCAGCATCGGTGACCACCGGACTCTCACTGCTGGCTGCCGCAGTATGCCTAGCAAGCGTGAATTCGGCGTGGAATATTCTGCCGTCCCCGATGACGTTCATAAGAAGTGGGCTCATTTCAGCACTGGCCTATGCAGTGGCCGCGGCCTGGCCCGTTACAGGCCCGGTGCTGATCGTCAAGCTGACGGTGATCGCCGGGCTAATCGTCGCGGCATACTTCGGCGCTGGAGAATTCTCGCAGGAAGACATTCGGTTGCTCACTTCGATATGGCGAAAGCCACAGCAGTCCGAATATTCAGATTGAGGGGATACGGGAAAGCGACAACGCGAAACGTGAACTCGGCTCCCAATGGTGCCAGTGCCGTGGTGGGCGTTCCCGAGGACCATCGCAGGTAACGCTCCATCTGTAGTTTCGCGCCAATTCTTCAACCAGGGTTTGCGCTACCGTATGACTCGATTGGACCGCAATACAGG
>Ga0075024_100000654_pt1 | contig 12973 bp, 13 predicted proteins | sample Str013_2_FD_71389 | JGI IMG/M metagenome (GOLD analysis project Ga0075024, IMG submission 71389) | Freshwater sediment microbial communities in response to fracking from Pennsylvania, USA - Straight Creek_MetaG_SC_2013 | ecosystem: Environmental > Aquatic > Freshwater > Creek > Sediment... | reverse complement strand
TGTATGCAGCGCTTCGTCTAACGGCAACACACCTACGGCAATATTTTTAAAATGTATTTTACCATAAATGCCCTTGCCTCCATTTGGATTGATGACATCAAACTCTGTTACGCTGATCCAGTTGTTTTGATAAACCGTTTTTTCAGACAATATTTTCCATGGGTTTTTATGTTCTATCATTTCCCGAAAATAAAATATTCGTGAGAGAAGGTATAAGGTGTAGGGCGTGAGGCATGGAGACTCATGCCCTACACCTTATGCACCATATCTTCTTAATAATGCAAACAGGGCCTGACCATGACGGTCTGACCCTGTTCTATTTTTTTATTTCTTGTTTGCAATTTATTTTTTTATACCGAAGGCTTTTTTAACCTTGGCCACATAATCCAATTTTTCCCAGGTAAACAATTCAACTTTTCTTTTTATCACTTTACCATCGGGTGAAACAAATGTTTTTTCGACAACCTCTGACTTGCGGCCCATGTGCCCATAAGCAGCGGTTTCACTATAAATAGGATTGCGCAATTTTAGCCTTTGTTCAATGAAATAAGGGCGCATATCAAAAAGATTCTCCACTATTTTCCCGATTTCGCCGTCAGTCATTTTTACCTTGGCCGTGCCAAAAGTTTTTACGTTGACCGATGTCGGCTGTGCTACGCCGATAGCATAAGATACCTGAACCAACACTTCATCGGCCACGCCTGCAGCTATCAGGTTTTTTGCAATATGCCTGGTCGCATAGGCAGCGCTGCGATCAACTTTGGAGGGATCCTTTCCGCTGAAAGCACCGCCACCATGAGCGCCTTTTCCACCATAGGTATCTACAATGATTTTACGGCCAGTCAACCCGGTATCACCGTGCGGCCCGCCAATAACGAACTTGCCGGTGGGATTGATATGATATTTGATTTTGCCGTTGAAAAGATGCGCATACTTCTTATATTTCAATTTCACTCTTGGAATAAGAATATCAATGATGTCTTTCTTTATTTTTGACAACATCTTGTCCTCCGAATCAAAATCATCATGTTGGGTAGAAACAACGATGGCATCAATTCTTACAGGCTTATTATTGTCATCGTATTCAAGCGTAACCTGGCTTTTGGCATCGGGGCGCAAATATTTGATCTGTTTATCTTCTCTTCGTATTGCTGCCAGTTCCTGTAAAATTTTATGCGCAATATCTAATGCCAGTGGCATATAATCCTCTGTTTCGTTACTCGCATAGCCAAACATCATGCCTTGGTCGCCAGCTCCCTGCTCTTCCTTTTTCTTCCTGTCAACACCCTGGTTGATATCGGAAGATTGTTCATGAATAGCAGAAAAAATACCACAGGAATTGGCCTCGAACATATATTCGCTTTTAGTATAGCCGATCCGACGGATTACCCCGCGGGCTATTTCCTGTACATCAAGATAGGCCTTAGACTTTACCTCTCCGGCCAATACTACTTGGCCTGTAGTAACCAATGTTTCGCAGGCTACTTTAGATTGCGGATCAAAAGCAAGAAAATGGTCGATCAGCGCATCCGAAATCTGGTCAGCTACTTTATCCGGATGACCCTCGGAAACACTCTCTGAAGTAAATAAATAAGGCATGTTGTGTAAAGAGTTTGAAAATATGATGAATGAACACTAAATAAAAACCCATTAATCATAAAACAAAAACGATTAATGGATTTTTCGCTGCAAAGATAATGGCTGCAATTAAATTTTTAAACAAATAATGTTCTGCTCTTTGCCTGGTTCGTAAAAATTATTGTGATAAATCGGTATACAATTGTAAATAGTCTGTTAAATCGGATTCTGCATTAAAAGACAGCACTTTTTTACCTCTTATTTTGCCGAATTCGTCCAGCAGCTTTTTATCTGTTTTTTCTGCACCAAAAGTGACAGCATCGGCATAAGTGGCTCCGCCGCGGAACATCGCCGTGTTATTGGCTTCTGCATAAGCTTCAAAGTCCTTATCCTTCAAAATTGCATGAATATTGGCCAGCTTCAGGAAATTTGATCCCAGTTTTTCCTTGAAAGTATTCTGCCCAATGGTGAAAACCACTTTACTATGAGCAAAAACGGGCTCTTTTTTATATACCGTTTTTAAATACATGGGAATGAGGCCCGTCATCCAGCCACTGCAATGAATGATATCGGGCGGCCAGCCAAATTTCTTCACCGTTTCCAGCGCTCCTTTGCAAAAGAAAACTGTCCTTAGCCCGTTGTCATCAAACCATTTTTCCTTTTCATCGTGAAAAATGAATTTGCGCTTAAACAGATCTTCATTCTCGAGGAAATAAACCTGTAAACGGGCATTTGGCAAAGAAGCTACCTTTATTTGCAGGGGATAATCATCGTTATCAATCGATACATTGATTCCAGATAAGCGAACTACCTCATGCAAACGATGTCTTCTTTCATTGATTACACCAAACCGGGGCATGATGCAACGTATTTCAAACCCATTTTCATTGGATTTAATTGCCAGTTTATTAATGGTTTCCGCAAATTCCGTAAACTCTAAGTAAGGAGACATTTCATTGGCAATGAATAAAATTCTTTTCTTTGTTACCATTATTGATGATAATTAGTGAGGAGAGACTTAACCAAAATCAGTTTGCAAAGGTAAGGTATTTATTCGGGAATTAGTGCTGTAGCAGCTTTGCAGGCATATTAAAGCTATAAAATGATACTATTTAAGAAAGCAAATGAACTGACTGATTATTTAAGCCGGCAACGATCTGCGGGACGAAAAATTGGTTTTGTACCCACGATGGGCGCTCTGCACCAGGGCCATTTATCGTTGATAGAACGCTCGGGTGAAAATAAAAACCTCACTGTTTGCAGCATCTTTATAAACCCGACTCAATTCAATGATCCAAAAGATTTTCAGAAATACCCAATAACTATTGAACAAGATATTTACCTGCTCGAGAAAAAAGGTACAGATATCCTGTTCCTTCCTTCAGATGAAGAGATATACCCGAATGGCACCATAAACATGCAGCATTATGACCTTGGTAATATGGAAACCATACTGGAAGGGCAATACAGGCCAGGGCATTTCCAGGGGGTTTGCCAGGTAATGCATCGTTTACTCCTCATCGTTGAACCGGATCATCTTTACATGGGGCAAAAAGACTATCAGCAATGCATGGTCGTAAAAAAATTGTTACAGGTTACTCAAGCGGGAATTATTTTTCATACCTGCCCTACTGTTAGGGAACCCGACGGGTTAGCCATGAGTAGCAGGAATACCAGGTTGAATGAGACCGAAAGAAAAAATGCAACAACTATATACGAAACGCTTCTATATCTGAAAAAAAACCTAACCCCTGGCGATTTATCGGCCTTATTAAAGCATGCGACATTTAAACTTGAAGAAAAAGGTTTCAAAGTGGATTATGTAGAAGTAGCCGACGCCGAAACACTCGGCTTTGTTCATCACTGGAACGGTCAACAAAAATTAGTTGCACTGATAGCGGCTTTCCTTCATGAAGTACGACTGATAGATAATATGGCGCTCAATCCGTGATAATAGCTTAACCAAAATAGATTGCTATTTTTGTGTGCTGCAATTAAATTTTTTAAGCGAATTAACCTGTCATGGAAATAGAAATTTTAAAATCGAAGATTCACAGAGTAATCATTACAGAAGCCAACCTGAATTATATAGGTAGCCTTACTCTAGATGAAGACCTGATGGATGCGGCCAATATGATCGAAAATGAAAAAGTGCAGGTGGTGAATGTAAATAATGGCGCCCGGATTGAGACCTATATCATAAAAGGGAAAAGAGGTTCGGGTATATGCTGCCTCAATGGACCAGCCGCAAGGCAGGGAGCAACAGGTGATGTTGTGATCGTAATTTCTTATGCAACCATGGATTTTGAAAAAGCAAAAAAATTCAAACCATGGATCATCTTTCCAAAAGAAGGTAATAAGATATGAAGATAGCAGTCAGACGGAGACCATCTGACCGGTCGCTTCAGCTCGTCTGACGGTCCCCGTCTGACGAATACCACGACTTGCTCAAAAAATTATGAGTACTTTACAGTCATCATCTGATTGACACCTGTTGATAATTTACAAAGGAAATAATGTAGAAATAAAATTGATCGTTTTGAATATGATTCGATTGTTAGTAAATTGTTCGGAACTATGAATAAAAAATTATTAGCTGTTCTGCAGTATTTTTTCTTCGCGGCGCTGGCGGCATTTTTTGTGTGGCTGAGTTTGCGCGGATTGGATAAAGAAAAATGGGAACAGCTGAAACGGGCCATGGACAGGGCGCATTACTGGCTGCTTGTACCTGTGTTTTTATTATTGCTATGCAGCCATTGGCTGAGGGCATTGCGTTGGAGGCAATTGATGGAACCGCTTGGCTACAACCCCTCCAAACTAAACAGTTTTTTTGCTGTGATGATTGGCTATTTCGTGAACCTCGGCGCGCCCAGGCTCGGTGAAGTATTGAAATGCACCATTCTTGCACGTTATGAAAAAATACCCGCAAACAAACTGGTGGGAACGATCGTTGCTGAAAGAGCTTTTGACGTGATATGCCTACTGATTGTTTTCGGCCTCACATTCGTTTTTCAATTTGATGTGATCAATTCACTGGCACAAGCAAATATTTATCCGCTATTCGAGAATAAAAGCGGAAAAATCTCATACAAAAAAATAGCTTTCTTATTTATTGGAATCATAGTTTTCCTTCTCATTCTCAAATTCCTTTTCAGCAGGCTTGGGCATATCAATATCGTACAAAAATTAAAAAATATTTTAACAGGTGTGTGGCTTGGACTCATCAGTGTAAGATTGCTTAAAAACAAACCTCTGTTCTTTGTCTACACAATATGTATCTGGTTCTTATATCTTGTCAGCACTTGGTGTGGTTTTTTTGTGATCAACGAAACAAGTGGTCTCGGTTTAGCCGACGCACTGACTGTACTTGCCATGGGTAGTGTTGGCATGATTCTTTCCCCGGGAGGCATCGGCGCTTATGCATTCCTGGTACAGGAAACAGTGGCCCTGTACAATATACCTAAGGAGCCGTATGGCCAGGCCCTTGGCTGGCTGCTTTGGTTCGGACAGTTCCTCAGTTTTGTATTTTTTGGAGTAATGAGTTTTATTTTACTGCCGCGTATCAATAAAAAAAATAATGAAAAGCCCGCAGATCATACCATATAAAATTTTCAACCTGCCGCAATTGAAACAGCAGCTTGAACGACTGCGCCTGCTTAATAAAACCATTGCATTTACCAATGGAATTTTTGATATCCTGCACCAGGGTCATATCGCTTCTTTATCGCAGGCTGCTTCAGAAGCCAATTTTTTAGTTGTCGGATTAAATTCCGATGCATCTACAAGTAGATTAAAAGGTCCTGATCGTCCCGTGAATCACCAGGATGCGAGAGCCATTTTAATCGCTTCATTGTTGATGGTAGATGCTGTAATCATTTTTGAAGAAGATACGCCGCTTAAACTTATCCGGGCCCTGATGCCTGATATATTAGTAAAAGGTGGTGATTACACCATTGATCAGATCGTTGGAGCCAAAGAAGTGATGGAAAATGGAGGACGTGTGGTGATCAATCCCACTGTACCTGGATTTTCAACAACAGGGATTATTGAGAAAATGAGAAATGAGAAATAAGGAATTAGAAATGAGAAAGGGGTTGAAGATAAATCAACCCCTTTCTCATTTCTAATTCCTTATTTCTCATTTCTCATTCCTTAACCCCGATACATCCTCTCCACTTCCTGTACAATAATTTCAATTTGCCTGTCGTCGCCATTCGCATCATAAGGCTGTTTGAGATTACTACCGAAAAAGAAAGCGACGGTTTGCCAAAAGCGAGCGGTAAATCCGCCCTTGTATTCTTTAATGATATTATAACAATTGTTGCCTGTTTGCCTGTTGATCAATTTCATCAATACCCTTCCCTGGTAAACCGACAGTTGTTGTAGCGGATCGGTAAATTCTTTTTTCAAATCTTTTTCTTTTGATTTGATAAATGATTTCTTTTCGCTGTCAGAAGTCATTGTTGCCAGTTTTGCATTCATATCATTCATGATCACCCCGGCTTTACGGGCAAATGGATAAGTAACATATACTACGTTGCGTAAGCGTGTCCATTCTTCGATGCGCTTACGCATGGCATGCGTCATGGGAGCCGATATCCAAACCATGCTCAAAGTCCTGGCAGGAATTGTATCCCCGTTATATACAATTACCGGAACAAGCAAAGTATCGTTTGGACCATATTTCGGGGCATTAACTTGTTGGGCAAAAGAAGATGAGCCCGTCATCAAAAAGAGTACAAGGATAATGGGAAGAAAGATATATTTTTTCCGGGGAATGGTCATGATAATAGCAGCTCAAAGATAATTAAATTCCTCCGAAGTACATAGCGTAACTATACAGGTCGACCACCTGTTCTGGCAGGTGGTCGACCTGTAATTCAGGTGGTCGACCTGGCACGTCGAACGATACTCATTATAAATCCAATGATCATGATGATCGTTCCAAACCATAATATATTGATTTGGGGAAACTCATACACTTTGAGCGCTACAAACGGAACCATATCGCCGGATTCTCTGACCCTCAATTCGATTTTCTTGCTATCATTCACTTTACCCAGCATCAGCGCCAGGTTCTGTGCAAATACTGTATCGGCAATATAATGTGCCTCATTATTTTTAATATACAATACAGGTCTTGCCTGGTAACGCATACTGTCCCTGCTGACTACCGTAATGGATGCCATCAATGCAGTATCCGCAGGCGTGAAATGATATTTTTCATTATCCGGGTTCACGATCACTTTATCCAAGACCATATATCCTTTTGAATAAAAAACAGTATCATGGATCGCTACCGGGTAAGATTTAAAGCTGGTTGTATCACCTTCACCCATGTTATCTGCTGCACTGATATAAGAAAAAATATCTCGATCCCAATAATGGCGTTTATCAGGATTTGCCGAAATGCCCTGCTGGCCTTTGGTCATCTTAATCCAGTTAGGATATAAAGTGAATTCCTCGTTATTATCTTTTTTTCGAAACCTGATCTTGAAATATGTCATCTTAGTTTTTTCGTCCACGGAATCATTGTTAATATATGTGGCCCAATATTTACCCATATCAGTTTCCACATTCTTAAGCAGCGTAATATTTTCCAATGGATTTTGCTTGGCAGAAGGATCAAAATTTATATTGATGCCGGTTGTGTTATGAGACAATACTTCTTTTTTGGCTGATGATAATAATATACCTACCAGCATGAGTCCGAACCCGACATGCGCCACTGAAGCTCCAGCAGCTTTTAATCTCCCGTTTAACCCCGCCCATATATATCCTGCATTGGCAACAACTGAATAGATGGCACAAAATAACCCGAGGTGAATCGCAGCGAGAAAGCCCGTACCATATTTGTCATAATGAATCCCTCCGAAAAAGCTGAAAAGAATGGCAATGATCAAAGCAATAGCCGTCGGCAGCCATATTTTTTTAAAGAAAAATGTTTTTGCAGTCTGTTTGTATTTTAAATATTGTGCAAGCGCCGTGAGCGTTCCGAGAATGATAGCAATAAAAATTTCAATGCGGTTATATGCAAATTCAACATCGTCTCCTATCGTCCAGTTGGTTCCGGCTATTTTATTGATTACCGGAAGCGAAGTGGCGATCATGATAAAGACCGATGATAAAAAAATAACCAGTGAGCCAATAAACATCCAGAATTCTCTTGAATATGTGTTCTCTTCTTTTTTAATATGAGGAATATTTTTGTATTCCCTGATAAACAAAATCATTGCGGGAAAAAAGAATACAAGAATAAATAGTACCAGGTGCAACTCCATACCTGAGCCTACAAATGCATGCACAGAAGTATCGCCCAATCTTCCACTTCGGGTGAGGTAAGTTGAGTATAAGATCAAAATAAAACCAAGGATCAAGAACAGATGTGTTGCCCGCAGAGAATGCCTTGTTGCATTGTATACAACCATGGTATGCAAACCCGCAATGATTACAAGCCAGGGCACCAACGATGCATTTTCTACAGGATCCCATGCCCAATAGCCACCAAATGTCAGCGATTCATAGGCCCATGCGGCACCCATCATAATCCCTGTGCCAAGTAAGCAGGCAGAGAATAATGTCCATGGCAATGCAGGTTTTATCCAGTTACCATATTGTTTCTTCCATAAGCCTGAAATAGCAAAAGCGAAGGGAACAATGGTAGATGCAAAACCCAGGAACAGTACCGGCGGATGGATGACCATCCAATAATTCTGGAGTAATGCATTCAGGCCCTGCCCATCCTGCATCTGGGGCATCTTTAAATAATCAGCACGCTGGAACATAGGTCCGTCGCCAAACTTTTCACGAACCAGCGCAAAAGGGGTGTTACCGATCTTTATTCCAAAAACATAAACTCCCATGATCATTGTGGCCAGGAAAAGCTGAACAAAACTGATTACCGCCATTACGGGCGCTTCCCATTGCTTTGCTTTAAAAATCAGGATAATCCCCAGCACACAGTGCCACATTGTCCATAATAAAAAACTACCTTCCTGTGCCTCCCAGATACATGCCAGTAAATATTTTGGTGAAAGCGCTTTACTCGAATGCTCCCAGGCAAAATTATATTCGAATAAATGAGCATGAACAATATAATAAATGGAAGCAAAAACGGAAAAAACGGCAATTACATCAATACCAAAAGCAATCCTCGCCAGGCGTTTCCAGTTTTTTTCATCGGTAGTGTCTTTAGCTCCTACAGCCTTGAAATAAGCAACCACCGAAACAAATGAAGCAGCAAATGAAAGGACAGCAAAAAAATGCCCCAGCTTACCAGGCAATAAATGTTCGCCTATATAATCCATATTTACTATTGATTTTGACTCAGGTTCTTCTTAGCTGCCTCAGGGTCATCTTTATATTTGGAAGGACATTTGATAAGAATGCCGTCTTTTTGGGTAATTTCAAAAATATCGCCCTTCATTCTTCCCTTCAATACAATCCGCTCCGCTTTCTCCATATCATAAGGCTTGCCATAATAGTAAACCACTCTGGCTTTGTTGCCAAGCGTATCTGAAATATGAAAACTGAGATAGTTGGGGTTTTTTGAAGGATCATACTCAATGGGCTGACTATTATCCAGCTTCGCAATGATCGTTACCGTTTTCCCCTCTTTCTGTTTCGCAGAAGCAATCGTTTCATAAGTTGAAAGATTGCCCATAAAACTAACCAATACGCCGATGGCTATGGCGATGAATACCAGCAGGATGATGTGTAATCTTTTCATAATTCACGACAAAGTTAAATCATTTACAATTGAGATGTACGAATTCCGTTTTAACAACGTTCAGTTTTTTAATAAATTGAAAAATCCGGGCCTGATTTTTTCTGAGTTTTTAAAAAAATTTCGGAGAAAGACATGTCCAATATTCAAAATCGCAAATCCACGGCTGTTTTTTGCCCGTAGCTTATACTGCACTAACTTGCCTTATATTATGATGATCGTAAAGCGTGAGCTACTTGCGTTTCACAAAAATGAAACCATTTTAAGTTGATTTGACACCAGTAGGTGTAAGTGATCAACGCTAATGACAAATAAAACCATGACAGATCTATCACAATTCAACTCCAATATAGTAGGGAATCCAAAAAATAATATTTTCGGGCTTCCTTTCACAGAAGAAGAAGCACGTGTAGTAATTCTTCCCGTGCCATGGGAAGTTACTGTAAGCTACGGTTCTGGCACCTCGCGTGCGGCAGATAAAATTTTTTACGCAAGCATGCAGGTTGATTTATTTGATCCTGAAACAGATAATGCCTGGAAGCAGGGCTTTCACATGCGCCCATCCGATAAAAAAATATTGATGAAAAGCGATTATCTGCGGAAGGAAGCAGAATTATTTATTGATTATATTTCTAAAGGTGAACTGCTGGAAAAAAATAATTTCATGTCTAAATCATTGAAAGAAATCAATGAAGGCAGCGCCAATATGAACAATTGGGTATACGAACAAACAACCAACCTGCTCAAAGCAGGGAAACTGGTGGCATTGCTTGGTGGAGACCATAGCGTACCACTTGGCTACCTCAAAGCCATCGCAGAAAAGCATGGAGATTTTGGCGTCTTACAGATAGACGCTCATTGCGACCTGCGCAAATCGTATGAAAATTTTATATACAGCCACGCCAGCATTATGTACAATGCCCTCAATGATATCCCACAGCTGAAAAAACTGGTGCAAATAGGCATCCGCGATTTCAGCCAGGAAGAATGGGATTATATCTGCAAGAGCGAATATCGCATCATTGCTTATTTTGACAGGAAAATAAAAGAACGTCAGTACGAAGGCCAGACATGGGAATTCATTTGCAACGAAATCATCAATCACCTGCCGCAAAAAGTATATATCAGTTTCGATATCGACGGACTCGACCCAAAACTTTGCCCGCATACCGGAACTCCTGTACAAGGTGGATTTGAAGCGGACCAGGTGTTTTACCTGATTAAAAAAATTATTCAAAGCGGGCGGCAGTTCATTGGATTTGACCTGGATGAAATTGCTGTGGGTGAAACCGATTTTGATGCCAATGTAGGAGCAAGGGTTTTATGGAAACTCTGTAACTTATTGGCCTGGGGCAATAAGAAAATGGTAACTGATAAAGCCGAGGAATGCGCTACCAGTATGTAGTTACACTGAAAAGAGATAATGAAAAGCATATTGATGTAATGAGCTTTTGTTTATGCTTTCTTTCTGTGCTTGCTCTCATATTTGAACAATTAAGCGCCTTACATTTTAATTTCTTTCTCAGTTTTGCTGCATTGATTATTACAATTGGCCTGATTCTGAATTTCATTGCTGCTAAAAAAAGAACTCCGGTCCGTTATAAAAACTGGTTACTGATCGCAGGGCTTTCCTGGATGGGCATGCCATACCTCCAATGGCTTTCTATACTTTTTTTTATTATTGCTTTTCTTGAATACCAGGCCAAATACCCGCTCGAAGTAGGATTCTCGACTGAAATGGTAGTGATCAATACATTATTCAAAAAAAAAATTCCCTGGTCCGATTTTAATAATGTCGTGCTGAAAGACGGCCTGCTTACGCTTGATTTCAAAAACAATAAGTTGTTCCAGAAAGAAGCAATAGATGATGATGAAGTGGATGCCGATGAAGATGAATTCAATGATTACTGCGAGGAACAGTTAAAGAAGCAGAATACTGAACGCAAAATGCTCAATGCCTGATGAAGTCGCGAGCGTAGTCCTGAGCGTAGTCGAAGGATGCTTTTCTTAACCAATTAAATTCACGAATTTTGCACCCTGGTCCGACGGTCCCCGTCTGGCCATTACCCAATCAGCAAATATGTATCTATCTCAATCCCCATATCTTCTCTATTCCGACGGCAAAGGAAATATCTTCGAGGACGAATCATTGTATGCAACGGGCCGAAGCGGTTGGGATGCATTGCCCATACCCACAGAAGAATGGATTGCTTTGCCCGAAGGAGGATCTTTATATGAATTGCCCGGCCGTCGTTGTATCGGAATTGATGTACAAACCGGCGATATGCGCCTCTGCCTGAAAGGATGGGCCGTTGCTGCATTTATTCCGCCTGCGCATACCGGTTTATACCTTGCGGCTTATGAATCAGAAAAAAATGCTCCAACACTTCCTTTATTTTGTTATACAGCAGCGGGCTGGTACAACCAGTCTTTTTATGTGCCTGCTATACGCATAGAAAAGGATATCCGCCAGGAATCAGCTGGTTACAACAAAACAAAAATCAAAGCAGGAGCGCAACAATTACTAAAAGCATACCCACATAACCGGCTGGTAAAACATTTGATGCAAAATTGCTGCATGACTTACAACTGTCCTGCTGCAAGAAATTTTTCACTCGGCAGATGGGAATGTCCCGTTCCGGTCTCACCCGCATGCAATGCAAATTGTATCGGATGCATTTCCTTCCAACCACAGGAAGAAACCATTCCGTCAACACAGGACCGGCTCACATTTAAACCCACGCCTGAAGAGATCGTAGAATTTACTGTACCTCACCTGCAAACAGCGCCTTATCCGATTGTTAGTTTTGGGCAGGGTTGTGAAGGTGAGCCATTGCTGATGTGGGAAACCATCAGGGAAGCTATCATCGAAATACGCAGGCATACGGATCGCGGAAGTATCAATATCAATACCAATGGCTCAAAGCCCGATGCGGTAAAAGCCTTGTGTGAAGCGGGCCTGAATTCGATACGCGTGAGCATGAATTCGGCGCGAAAACATATTTATGAGGCCTATTATCGTCCAAACAATTATTCGTTTGAAGATATTGTCGAAAGCCTGAAAATAGTCCGCGAATACAATGGATGGGCCTCCATCAACTACTTTGTTTTTCCCGGTATGAGCGATAGCCTGGAAGAATATCAAGCATTGCGTAAACTGATACAGCAAACCGGTCTTACCATGATTCAGTGGCGGAATTTTAATATTGATCCCGATTGGTACCTTGGGAAAATTAGTATAACAGATACAGGTGAATGCATGGGTATAAAGCAATTGATACAGGATATTCGCCAGGAATTCCCAGCATTGAAGTTTGGTTATTTCAATCCTCCCATGGAACGCATCAAAGGAAATTTTGATTTGGATTTTGCACACCCCGTCTGACGACGATGCTATTGAAGTGAGGGCATTCAAATGAAATAATTCACCCTCGAATATGTATCTATTTTTACTGCCATCGGAGCAATACTACCCACTCATCATTTTTTTAAGGCGCCAATATACTATCGTTGAAATTACTCTTTTTCAAAGAATATCAGGAGCAGCTAAAAAAATATTCCCTGCTAGTCTTTTAATCCCGGTTCAACTTTAATTTTACCGGCTTCATCCCAGTCATGAAAAAATTTTTCGAAAAAAATTGCGTAACCAAAAGGTTATGTATATATATT
>Ga0075024_100000651_pt1 | contig 13003 bp, 10 predicted proteins | sample Str013_2_FD_71389 | JGI IMG/M metagenome (GOLD analysis project Ga0075024, IMG submission 71389) | Freshwater sediment microbial communities in response to fracking from Pennsylvania, USA - Straight Creek_MetaG_SC_2013 | ecosystem: Environmental > Aquatic > Freshwater > Creek > Sediment... | reverse complement strand
CCACCGGACAACGGCACGATCCGTGCGGCGATGCGATCCCATGGCTTCATCTGCGCTGTTGCGCTGCGTTCGTGCACCCGGACAGGCTCGCCGCCGCGGATCAGGTCGCGTGCGAGAAAAGATTGGCCCGCAACGATGTCGCTCACCTCATACAGGCTCATCACCGAGGCGCGAATGGCTTTCATGTAGGCCTTGGCCGATGCGCTTTCCTTGTAGCCACGCCGCTTCAGGTAATCGTCGACCATGTTGCGACCGCCAGGCAGGTCTCGCGCCAGGAAATCCTCGAACGCGCATCCCCACAGCGTCATGGCGGCAGATTGGCCCAGAAGGTCGGCGATCTCGTCGGGGTCGACGCCGGCGTTTCGACACGCGACCAAAAAATGTGCGTCCTGGATTTCAGCAAATGCCTCCCGCCATTCGTCACGCCGCAGGAACTTCATCAGCCCTATGAGTGAGGATGCGTTGGCCATCGCGAGAACTCCGGTCGGAAGACGGCGGACACGACTCGTCGGCCCATAGGGTAGCCCAGAAGCCGACGCGCTGCGATTGAGCGGCGCAGCACGGTTGTGGATAGCTGCAAGTTCACCGGCCCCCTCCGGCCCCAACGCAGCCATACAGAAGCCGAAAAATCCGCGGTTGTCGATGCCGATGGTCCATCCCAGAAGCGGCCATCGGGCACATCACGCTCGCCGGCATGGATACCGTGCGCAACGATGTCTGCAATTCAACCAATCGTGTCCGCGCTTCGGCTATATGCGCGCGAGGGCAAGGGTGACATAGACGTAGTATATAAGTCCGTTCCCGTGGGAATCGCCGAGAAGTCGGCTGCCGGCGGCCTTCATCCAGGGTTTGGGGCCGGCGCGGATGGCGCCAAGCGCCCAACATGCGTTGGAAGCTGAACGATCGATCCGGCACGAATTCGTCGTGGAGACAGAGAAGCTTGCGATTGCGTGGGGACCGAGAATCAGCACCACATCGGGCAGGAGGCGATCAGAATGAGGTGAGCTGCGGCTGTTGCCGCGGCTAATGAGGTAATTGCTTGGACGAGCAGAAAGCGGCGACATCAACGGAAGAAGCGGCACCGGGGGCGGTCACCGGATAGCGGGCCTCCGCCTGCGCGATGGCGGGTGCCAGCACCTCGGCGAGACTCTTGGTGCCGTGATCCCTGAGCAGCCGCGCCCAGCCGTCGATGGCGCCGGGGACAGTGACCGCATGCGGGCTGTGGGTCTCGATCGCCCTGATCCCCTGCTTGGCGTACCACTTGGCGGTGGCGGCCTTCGGCGCACGGCCGGAGGCGTTGAGGCCGATCAGCTTGCCTTTGGCTTTCCCCTTGCCGGGCTTGTAGAGGATGGCGAAGCAGTCGCCGCCGATGCCGGTCATCTGCGGCTCGACCACACATTGAAGGGCGACCGCCGCGATGGTGGCATCGACCGCATTGCCGCCGGCCTTCAGCATCTCGATGGCGGCGAGCGTGGCAGCCGGGTGCGAGGTCGCGACCATGGCGGTGCGGGCGAGCACCGGCGAGCGGCCCGGAAAGTGAAAATTGCGCATCGGGGATCCTCGGAAAGGGCGGTTTTCGCAACGCCTGTTGGGCCGAAGCCGCCTTATTACGGGAAAACTTCCCGGACGGGAACAGGGCAGGCAACTGCCGCCTGCGGCGGCGGCCAGGGCGATTCGATGCAACCGACGCAACCGCAAGCCCCCTCACCTGTCGCTGCCGCGACATCCTCTCCCAAGGGAGAGGAAAGAATAGAGGGCGCTCACGTGTGGTGCGCTCTCGCTTTCTTCCTTCTCCCTGGGGAGAAGGTGGCCGGAGGCCGGATGAGGGGTCTGCCGCCAATTCAACCGTCGCAACCGTCAGCTCCCCTCACCTGTCGCTGCCGCGACATCTTCTTACAAGAGAGAGGAAAGAATAGAGGGCGCTCACGTGTGGTGCGCTCTCGCTTTCTTCCTTCTCCCTGGGGAGAAGGTGGCCGGAGGCCGGATGAGGGGTCTGCCGCCAGTGCAACCGTCGCAAACGTAAGCCCCCTCACCTGTCGCTGCCGCGACATCCTCTCCCAAGGGAGAGGAAAGACAGAGCGGTCGTCACTCGCGCTGCGCCCCTCTTCCTTCTCCCTCGGGAGAAGAGCCTGCCCCGGACTTTGATCCGGGGTGCCCCGGAGGGGCGGATGAGGGGTCTGTCGCCGACGGGTGAGACGATGAATTGAATTGCCCTGCGACGGCGGCCCGTCCATCGGTCGATTGTCAAACTCATTCTGTGATCATTTTTTTCTATCCGGGAATTGCCCTTGAGAAAGGCAACCGATGCAATAAAGTCAGCCTTGCGAATAAAAAGCGTGCCAGCTTGCGCGCTCAATTGCGGCGACGATCGGTCGTCGCGGGTCAGGGAGGATGAGGATCATGCGAATCACAGCAGCTGCCGCGCTGACGGCAATGAGTTCGATGCTCTGGGTCGGATCGTCGCTCGCTGCGGACATGACGGCCCCCGAGATCACGGCCTTGATCGTCGGCAAGTCGGTGTACCTGGAGTTGACCGCGGCTTCGGTGACCGGGGCATCGGGGCAGGGCGTGATTTATTATTCGCCGGACGGCACCTCGCTCTACAAGACCGCCAAGGGCGTCATGTGGCATGGCACCTGGACCATGAAGGACAACACGGTGTGCAACGTGTGGAAGGAGACTACCAACAACGCCTGCACGGGTTATGTCAAAGACGGCGGCGTCATCAGCATCACCAATGTCAGCACCGGGCAGGTCCGCGGCAAAGTCGTGAAGACAGCCGATGGCAACGCAGAAAAGCTCGTGCCGTAGCACGGTTGGATCAAGAGACCTTGCGACCCGAAACTGCGTGACAGAGGTAGCTCACGGCGGCAACTGCATCCAAATCGCCTCGTCCGGATTGCTGTCTCCCGGCGCGTGCGCGTAGCGGCCGTCGCCGCGCATCGAGAACACCCTGCCGTCCGGCTGGTACAGGTGCCAAAGCTCGTTGAACTCGCCGGCCGCATCGTTCCGGTAACGGATGTGCTCGATCTCCAGCCGGCCGCCAAGATCGAATTCGAGCACCGACCGGCCATCGGTCGGCGCCACATGGACCTTGCTCAGAGCCTGACCATCGATCGACCGCAGGGCCCGGCGCATTCTCCCTTTGGTGAACCAATCGCCGACCTTCCTGCCATGCATGAAATAGTGCCAAGCGCCGAGATAGACCCACAGATGCCATTCGCCGCGCGGGTGGACGGCTCGGCGCCGGGCCATCGCCCGCAGCTCGGCACTCGAGGACTGGCTCGGGTAGGGTTCGCGAACTTCCAAATGGGGCGCGCCGAACTCCATGGTGAGCATGGAGCCATGCCCCTCCCGCACATACCAGCAGGGCTTTCCGTAGACGGGCGCGAACACCTGTTCGACGATCGTCACGCGAACTCCATGATCACGGCATCGACCGCGAGGCTGTCCCCCGCCTTGGCATTGATCTTCTTCACGGTGCCATCGCGCTCGGCCTTCAGGATGTTCTCCATCTTCATGGCTTCGACCGTGCACAGGGGCTCGCCGGCTTTGACATCCTGGCCGACGGCGACGCTGATGGCCTTGATGAGGCCGGGCATCGGGCAGAGCAGCAGCTTGGAGGTGTCGGCGGCGGCCTTCGCCGGCATCAGCAGCGCGAGCTCCGCCTCGCGCTCGGTGTAGACCCGCACCGGCACGCTGACCCCCTTGAGTTGCAGCTCAAAGCCGTTGGCAATGGGTTTCACCTGCACGGAGGCGGACTTTCCCCCGACCGTGCCGGTCCACACCGGCTCGCCCGGCCACCAGCCGGACATGACCTCGAGCGAGGTCGTGGCCTCGCCGCTCTCCGCCAGCAGCGTCACCCGCACCGGCGCGCCGAAGCCCCCCTCGACATGCACGCGCTGCTGCTCGGCACCCAGCATGACCACGCGGGAAGCGGCGAACCGCACCGTGCTCGTTGCGGTCATCTGCTGGCTGATCTCGCGCCGCCGCATGTTGCCGATGTGATCGATCGCGGCCGCGACCGCCGCCAGCATGTCCTTGACCTCGCCGTCCGGCTTGCGCGGCTTGAACCCGTCGGGGAACTCCTCCTTGATGAAGCCGGTGGACAGCTTGCCCGCACGCCAGCGCGGGTGCTGCATGAGCGCGGTCAGGAACGGGATGTTGTGCTGGATGCCGTCGATATGGAAGGCATCGAGCGCCTCGGCCTGCGCCTCGATGGCGGCAAGCCGGGTCGGGGCGTGCGTGACCAGCTTGGCGATCATCGGGTCGTAATACATGGAGATTTCGCCGCCCTCGGTGACGCCGGTGTCGTTCCTGAGCGTGATGTCTCCCACGATACGCTCGGCCGGCGGGCGATACCGCACCAGGCGGCCGATCGAAGGCAGAAAATTGCGGTAGGGATCCTCGGCATAGATGCGGCTTTCCACCGCCCAGCCGCTGAGCTTGATGTCGGCCTGTCTCAGGGCAAGCTTCTCGCCGGCGGCAACGCGGATCATCTGCTCGACGAGGTCGATGCCGGTGATCAGCTCGGTCACCGGGTGCTCGACCTGCAGGCGCGTGTTCATCTCCAGGAAGAAGAAGCTCTTGTCCTGTCCGGCGACGAACTCGACGGTGCCGGCCGAGTCGTAGCCGACCGCCTTGGCCAGCGCCACCGCCTGCTCGCCCATCGCCTTACGCGTCTTCTCGTCGAGCAGCGGGGAGGGCGCCTCCTCGATCACCTTCTGATTGCGGCGCTGGATCGAGCATTCCCGCTCGCCGAGGTAGACCACGTTGCCGTGCTTGTCGCCGAGCACCTGGATCTCGATGTGGCGGGGATTGACGATGAACTTCTCGATGAACACGCGGTCGTCGCCAAACGAGGCCTTGGCCTCGGATTTGGAGGAGTTGAAGCCTTCCTCGACCTCGGCCCGGGAGGATGCGATGCGCATGCCCTTGCCGCCGCCCCCTGCCGACGCCTTGATCATCACCGGATAGCCGATCGCGTCGGCGATCTTGACCGCCTCCCTGGCATCGGCGATCACGCCCAGATGCCCGGGCACGGTCGACACCTTGGCCTTGGCGGCCGCCTTCTTGCTCTCGATCTTGTCGCCCATGGCGGCGATCGCCTTGGGATTGGGACCGATGAACACGACGCCGGCTGCCGCGAGCGCGACCGGAAACGCCTCCCGCTCGGACAGGAAACCGTAGCCGGGGTGCACCGCCTCGGCGCCGGTCGCCTTGCAGGCCGCGACGATCTTGTCGATCAGGAGATACGATTCGGCGGCCGCCGGCGGGCCGATGTGCACCGCCTCGTCCGCCATCTCGACATGCAGCGCATCCCGATCGGCGTCGGAGTAGACCGCAACCGTGCTGATGCCCATCCTGCGCGCGGTCTTCATGACGCGGCAGGCGATCTCGCCCCGGTTCGCAATCAGAATTTTCTTGAACATCCCGCCCCCAGCAGCCCGTATTCTCCAAAAAAAGCGCCGCGTCACTCTCGCGTCACACGGACTATCCGCCTTTTAGACTGGCCCCGGTGCGCGGTAAACCCGGTCGGACGAGGAAATTGGCCGGTTCTCGAGCATCGTCAATCTGCACCCCACCATGCACGGGCGACGATACCCTCTCCACACAAAAGCCCCAATCACGTCACGTCTAGGGGCCCCGATCAGGGGAGGGAGATTACGATGAAGTCGGATACCAACAGCATGCTGCTGACCGTCGCCCTGCTGGCACAATGGACGTGCGCGGCGGCGGCGGGGGATGACGGCGCCGAACGCAAGCTTGGCCGCGCGCTCGGCGAACTGACCCAGGCGGGACACTGTCCGAAGGTCGAGATCAACGCCAGCTCGCGGACCGCCGCGTTCAGCAGCCTCAAGCTCGACCCGAACGCGCCGACGCCCGCGTTCGAGGCGGGTGTGATCGACGGTCAGAGCCGCGCCATCCAGATCGTCAGCGAAAAGGGCGCTGCGGCGCTGTGCCAGGCGTTGACAGAGCGGTACGGGCCAACCGGCAGCGAAGCCAAGGACCTGGTGCTGCTGAAGCCCTGACGGAGACCGGTTCACCCATGTCCGCCGGCCAGCAATTTGCTTCCGACAACAATGCCGGCATCTGCCCGGAAGCGCTGGCGGCCCTCGTCTCGGTCAATTCAGCGGGACATGCGCCGGGCTATGGCGAGGACCGCTGGACTGCCGCGGCCATCGAACGTGTCCGCGAGACGTTCGAGACCCGATGCGAGGTGTTCTTCGTCTTCAACGGCACGGCGGCCAATGCGCTGGCGCTGGCAGCGCTTTGCCGGCCCTATCATGCCGTGCTGGCGCATCGGCTGTCCCATATCGAGAGCGACGAGGCCAGCGCGCCCGCGTTCTTTTCCGGCGGCGCCAAGCTGATTCCGCTCGACGGCGCCATGGGCAAACTCAGTCCCCTCGACATCGAGGCGCAGGTTGCCGACGCCCGGAGTGTACACCATTCCAAGCCACGGGCCGTCTCGCTGACGCAGGCGACGGAGGTCGGCACGGTTTATTCGCCATCGGAGCTGCGAGCTATCTCGGATGCCGCGCGCCGCAACGGATTGCATGTGCACATGGATGGCGCACGGTTCGCCAATGCCGTCGCCTCGCTCGGCCTCGCACCGGCCGACCTCAGCTGGCGGACGGGGGTGGACGTGCTGTCGCTCGGCGGCACCAAGAACGGTCTTGCGGTGGGCGAGGCGGTGATTTTCTTCCATGCCGGGCTTGCCGAGGAATTCGCCTGGCGGGTGAAGCAATCCGGCCAGCTCGCCTCCAAATTGCGGTTCATTACTGCGCCGTGGAGCGCGCTGCTCGAAAGCGGGGCCTGGCTCGCCCATGCGCGTCACGCCAACCGCATGGCGCGGCGGCTCGCCGATGCGGTTGCCGGGCTCGCCGGCGTCAAGCTGCTGTTCCCGGTCGAGGCCAACGGCGTTTTTCTGGATCTGTCCCTCGGCCTGCAGGCTGCCCTGCGCGGCGCGGGATGGCGCTTCTACACCTTCCTCGGAGAGACCGGATGCCGGTTCATGTGCGCCTGGGACACGGCGCCCGAAACCGTCGATCGCCTGGCCGCCGACCTCACGGCCGCCATTGCCGCGCCAGCCAGCGCCAGAGGCGCCCGTCGATGACGATCAGGGCGAGGCTGATCACCGCGGCGCCCCAGATCTCACGGGGCGCCAGCGTCTGGCCCAGCACCAGGTTGCCGAGCACGATCGGGGTCAGCGGCAACAGCAGCGTGACCAGCAGCGCATTGGTCGCTCCGGCCCGCCGCACGAGCGAGAAGTAGCAGATCGCCGCGAACGCGGAATTGATGATGCCCATGCCGAGCACGGCACCGGTTGCAGGAAGACTCGGCCACGGCAGCGTCCACGACCGGTCGATGATCAGCGCCAGCGGCAGGGAAATCGCGAGTCCGCACGCGATCTGGCCCGTGGCGACCACCAGCGGCGCGACACCCGTGAAGCGGCGGCGGGCGTAAATGGCGGCGAGGGCATAGCAGAGCGCCGCGCCCAGCAGCGACAACTTGGCAATCAGGCCTGCCGCCGATCCATGCAGCGCGTCGGGACCGACGACGATGGCAACCCCGGCGATGCCGACGAGAATCCCCGCGAGCTTGCTTCCCGACAACCGCTCATCGGCGGTCAGCATGTGGGCCAGAAACACGCCGAACAGCGGCGTGGTCGCATTCAAAACCGCGGCGAGCCCGCCCGTTACCTCCCGCTGCGCCAGCACGATCAGGATGGTCGGCCCGACGTTGTTGAACAGGGCGAGCGGCACGAACGGCACCCATCTGGCCGTTTCCGACGGCATGCGGAGGCGATAGGCGCGCAGCACCAGCCCCATGACGGCGAGCGCCGGGATCAGCCGGAACGCGGTGATGGTGAGCACCGGCAACTCGGTGCGGGCTATGTCGATGAAGAAGTAGGAGCTGCCCCACAGCACCGAGTGCAGCGTGAGCAACGCCCATTCCGCGGCACCCATGCGCGGGCCGGCACTGGACATGGCGGCGGTCACGGCTCGGCGGCTCCTGATGTGCGGCAGTGCCTGAAGCAGACTTTCCCGGCCCCCCACGGATGTCATCCCGGCATTTATTACCGGACACACCAATCACCCGTCACCCCACGCGCGACGCAGCGCTCTTGCGGTGCGGCGCAGACGCGGGATCTTCGCGCAGAATGTTACAATATGGCCCGAGAATCCCAAGATAATCGCGAAGCCGCGATTGGTACGAACGCCAAGCGCGCTCTGGGGTGAACCAGCGCGCGCTTGCGATTGCTTCAGAAACTCTGTCTCAGACGTCGTCGGTATCCCAGCCGCCGCCCGAGTTGTCGTTGATGGCGACATCCTCGGTGCCTGGATCGTTGTTGTCCTCGTAGGCGGCGTCCTGGACATCGTCGTCCGCCTGGTCCTGGGCTGCCTGATGCTCGGGCGTGGCGCCGAACGGCGCCGCGCCCTGATGGCCGCCGAACGGACTGCCGTGGCCACCCATCATGCCGCGAATGGAGTCGGCGAGGATCATGCCGCCGGCAACGCCAGCGGCTGTCGTCATCGCACCGCGCAGGAACCCGCCGCCACCGCCGCCGCCTTGCGGGGGTGGCGCACCATAGCCCTGGCCGCCGTATCCGGGTTGTCCGCCACCCTGGCCGCCCCACGGCGAAGAAGGTTGCGGCGCATAAGGTTGCGGGCGCGCGCCGGTTACCGGCACGCTGGTCGGCCGCGGCGGCTCAGCCGCCTGCCCGCCGCCGAACAGCCCACCCAGGAAGCTGCCCGACTTGCCCTGCTTGGCCACCTGCGCCTCGAGCTCCTGCACGCGGGCGTTCGCCGCGCCCAGCGCATGCTCGTTGACGATGGCGGTCTGCGCCAAAAGATAAGGGGCGTAAGGATATTGGCGGATCAGCTGACCGATGTAAGCCTCGGCCTCGCCATCCCGCTCGGTTCCTGCAAGCCCTCGCAGTCGCTCGAACAACCCGTCGATCAGCTGGCGTTCATCGGGCGTCATCGGTTCCCTCCATGGAAGTCTCGAATGCGCCGTATATTGGGTTGCACCCATAGCTTCTCAAGACCTTGGCCGGGTTGCAGGCGCCACCATCAGAACAGCGCACCGCGCGCGGACACCGGCCACACGCACTCGACGAACGCTTCGGCACGTCCGAGGCCCCTTACGCCGACGAACCAGTCGTGCAGGTTGACCGTCGGATCGCAATGGCCCGGAATCAACAGCACCGTGTCGCCGAGGCCAAGCGGCGCATTGGCTCCCGCCATGTCGAGCACGCCATGCTCGTCGGACGGGCGCCCGTAGCTCACGCCCGCCAGTCCATGCACCGCCGGCATTCCCGAATCGAATGCCAGGGCCTTGAGTCCTGCATCCAGCACCACCCGCCCCTCGGCCGGGCGGCTCATCACGCCCGCACGCACGAACAAGGCATGCTCGAAGGTGGAGATCGGCGCCCCGTCGGCCGCCAGGACACGGGCATAGTCGGCATCCATGAACACGTACGAGCCCGCTTGCAACTCATTATAGACGCCGCTGGCGGCCTCCATCTCGAAGCTGCCGGTGCCGGCTCCCCCGACGATATCGCAGGCAAGGCCAACCGCATTGAGAGCGGCCACTGTCGCCCGGGTCGCCGCGATCGCCTTGTCGATCTCCGCTTTCCGCTCGCCGTGGCCGCGAATGTGCTGGGCACGGCCGTGATAGGCCTGCAGGCCGGCAAAGCGCAGCCCCGGGCGCGCGGCGATGGCGCGGGCCAGATCCACCGCGGCAGCCCCCGGCAGCACGCCACAGCGGTTGCCGCCGACATCGATCTCGACCAGCACTTCGAGCCGGACCGCGAACCTGGCCGCAGCCGCGGCGAGGGCATCGATATTGGTGAGGTCGTCCGTGCACACCAGCAGCCGCGCCTGCCGCGCCAGCGCCGCCAGCCGCTCGAGCTTCCTCGGCCCGGCCACCTCGTTCGACACCAGCACGTCGCCGATGCCGCCCGCCACCATCACCTCGGCTTCCGAGACCTTCTGGCAGCACACCCCGACCGCGCCGAGCGCCAGCTGCTTGCGGGCGATGTCGGGGCTCTTGTGGGTCTTGGCGTGCGCGCGCAGCCGCACCCCCGCGGCCCGCACCAGATCGGCCATGCGCGTCAGATTGCGCTCGAAGGCATCGAGATCGATCAGCAGCGCCGGCGTATCGACCTCGCTCAGCGGCATACCGGGTCTGGCGGGGGGTTGTTGGGGCATTTCACTCTACCTGCTCGATCCTACGTCACTCGCAATTCGCGTTCACCTCGGCCGATCGATAAAATTTGAATCAATTTTAGCGGGCATTCTCGCAATCCGCTCAAGTTATCAATTACCGACAATTTGCATCAAGATCATCTTTCCCGCATTCGATCCAATTTTAGCTTTTGCGACAAGAGCCGCTTCAAGCATTGAGCGCATGGTCCCCACGAGCTTGAGCCATATCCCAACAATACTCGGCAGAGCGCGTCACCACAGGAGAGTCCCATGCGTCTGGAAGAATTCAAAGTGCCAAAACGGTTTGACAGCGACGAGCGAGGCAACATCGGTATCATGTTCGGCGTCATGCTCGTGCCGCTCGTGTTCATGCTCGGCATGGCGGTCGACTTCGCCCGCGCCTACTACGCCCGCAACCTGCTGCAGCTCGCCTCCGATCAGGCGGCGCTGGCTGCGTCGATCCCGAAGAACCTCACCGACACGCAGCGCGTGCAGCTCGCCCTCGACAGCTTCAAGGCGAACAGCGCCGCCAGCTCGCTGACCAACAGCGTCACGCCCTGCGTATCGATCGGCACCGCGACCAACTGCAGCGCGACCGGCACTGCTTCAAGCTCGATCACGGTGGCGACGACGGCGCAGATCGGCAAGATCACGATCGCCGCCAATGCCAACGTGCCGACCTACTTCCTGTCGATCCTCAAGAATGCGTCGGTCGACATCGGTGCCGGCGGCAATGCGGTGGTGGCCAACAATAATATCGAGATCGCCCTGATGGTCGGCCTGCCGGGCTCGCTGGGCAATACCGACCCGGTCACCGGCCAGCCGAAGATCAATCACGTGAAGTCATCGTGCAACGACTTCGTTTCCACGCTGTACCCGACCGGCACCAACCCCAAGATCCGCGTCGCGGTGGCGCCGACATCCGACTACGTCAACGCCGGTCCTTATGCCGTGACCGCCACCGGCCTGCCGGCGACGGGCAGCTACAGCAAGAAGGAGAACCTCTGCAACACGCAAGGCGGCAAGTTCAACGGCACCACCTCGGGTGTCAGCAAAGCCAGCGGCTTCGGCTTCGGCACGACCTCGAGCGGCGCCACCTACAGCTCCACCTTCTGCTCCAGCCCGACGACGACCTCGACCACGATCGTGCAATACACCGATACCAAGGGCTCCAACGGCACGCATGACACCGGCGACAAGTGCACGCCCGGCGCCAGCGGCCAGAAGCAGGGCGCGTTCTACTACGACGACAGTCACGGCACGAAGCACTATGTGTCCGATAAGCTGGGCGACAACGGCGATAACAATAATAGCACGTACAAGAAGTACAGAACCTACCATTGGACCAGCGACAACAAGTGGGAGCAGGACGATAACGACAGCTACAACACCTACATCCCGAAGACCACCACCACGACCGTGACCGACCCCAACTGCACCACTGCCGCCGACCAGACCGGCCCGCTGATCACCTGCGTCACCGAGCGCACCGGCCAGCATGCCAGCGACGACGAGGCTCCGGGCGGATCGGGCGGCTACTGCGGCGGCTACAACAAGGGTGCGGCGGCCAACACGGTCAGCAACTACAGCAACCTCGGCAAATGCTGGGTAGCCGGCCAGACGTTGCCCCAGGTCGTGCCGCTGACCAGCGATACGGTTGCGCTGGGTGACTTCTGCAGCAACGCCACGGTGGGTGGCGGCCATGCCGAGCATATCGGCGCCGCCTGGGCCTACTACGCGGTGTCGCCGAAGTGGTCGAGCGTGTGGCCGACCACGAGCAAGCCTGCCGACTACACCGAGATCACCACCAAGAAGCACGTCGTGATGGTGATCGACCACGAGGCCAACGAGCAGTATTCGAGCGTCGACAGTAAAGCCCAGACCAAAGCCCTCTGCACATCGATGAAGGCCCAGGGCATTACCGTCCACGCCATCGGCTACGGCCTGTCGTCGACCTCCAAGGCGAGCGACGGCAGCTCGGACGGCGAGGCCAAGGATCTGATCGAAAGCTGCTCGAGCAGCATGGATACGGTCCACTATGCGAGCAGCGGCACCGAGTTGAGCACGGCCATGAAAACCTGCGCTCACAGCATCTTGAACGCGTCCAACCCGTCCAAGCTGACCCAATGATTTGAGCTTGCCGACACCACACGGGAAGGGGCGCCTCACAAGGCGCCCCTTTTTCATTGCCGCCCTGCGACCCAGAAACCAAACGTTTGATTAATCCGAGTGGTACACAAGGCCATTCAGGTCTGCTTTTCTCGTGCGGTCCAAGTCCCCTCATCCGTCCTTCGGGCACCTTCTCCGTCCATGATAGGGGTCGGAATCGGCTTTCGCCGAGGCGCCGCAAAGCTGACTATTACGAGGCACCGTCCTTTGTCCATTCCCACTCCCTTGCGCGCCGCGACCGGCCGGCATCACTACCCGCTCAGCGGCTGGCTCGAGGCCTGGGCCTACGTCGTCGTCCTGACGCTGCTCAACCTGATCTATGCCATCGGCCACTCCCTCGGCGCGCACGCCGGCGCCTTCATCCTGGAATCGATGCTGATCGGCTCGGTCGCGTTGATCCTGGTCGGCGAGAAAGGTCCGAGCCTCCGTGCCATTCTGTCGACCTGGCAAACCTGGGCGTTCGGCTGGGCCACGGTGCTGACCGAATTTTTCTTCTACCTGCTGATCGGCCGTGCCTCCCCCGCCGAAGCCAGTCTGCTGACACGCCTGTCGCTGCCGATCGCGCTGCTGATCGGCTGGATAGGCCTCCGCCGCGTGCCGGTGCGGCAGCGGCGCATTGG
>Ga0075024_100000650_pt1 | contig 13018 bp, 10 predicted proteins | sample Str013_2_FD_71389 | JGI IMG/M metagenome (GOLD analysis project Ga0075024, IMG submission 71389) | Freshwater sediment microbial communities in response to fracking from Pennsylvania, USA - Straight Creek_MetaG_SC_2013 | ecosystem: Environmental > Aquatic > Freshwater > Creek > Sediment... | reverse complement strand
ATGTTTGCCGGCGGGCACGAGAAGTCGAAGCGGATGGCAGTTTCTTATCAGACAATGGCGACGCAGAATGGGGCGGCGTTTCTGGATATGGACAAAGTGATCAAGACCAGCAGCTACGACGGCATCCATCTCGATGTGGACATGCAGGCACGGTTGGGTGAGGCGGTTGCGGGGCTGGTAAGAGGGATGTCCTGACGTGAGCGAACTTTCAGGCAAAGCACTGCACGTCACCGGCGGCTGCCAGTGCGGCGCCATCCGCTACCGCGCGGAACTCGACCTTGCGAGCGCGCACCTGTGCCATTGCCGGATGTGCCAGAAGGCGGCCGGCAACTCCTTCATGGCGCTGGCCAGTTCGCCCCGTGCTGCTTTCGCTGTGACGCGCGGGACTCTGGCAACCTTCAAATCGTCCGCTGGCGTCGCGCGCGGCTTTTGCCGTGATTGCGGCACGCCGCTGACGTTCGACATTCTGGCCAGCGGCCAGATTTCCGTGACGCTGGGGTCGCTCGATGTTCCGTCGGCGATTGTCCCCGTGGCCGACTGCGGGACCGAGGCTCGGATGCCCTGGCTGGCGCCTTTGCCCGCCACCCGGCAAGACATCACCGAACAGGGCCAGCCCGACGGCGGCGCGCGGATCGCCGAGGTAGCCGCGACCAACCGGCAGCATCCGGATCGGGAGACGCCGCAGTGGCTGGGGTCAGACCCCTTCGCTGTAGGGGTCTGACGCCATTGCCAAATTGCTCATCAGAGTGGCGGAATCGTTTGTCGCAGAGAATGGGGTCAGACCCCAAGCAGCGCCGCCGCCTGCATATCGCGCCAGCGGAACTCGCGCCGGACCACGGCTTCGGCGTCCTCGCCCCATTGGCTGACCTGGAAATCTTCGTCCACATGGGCGGCGGTCCAGGCGGCTCCGGGCGTGAGATGAGCGCGCTGCACCGCGAGCGCCAGCAGCACCGATCCCATCAGTGTCGTCATGGAGTGCAGGCCCGCCAGCGCGAAGGGATCGATCCCGGCGAGGGTGGCGGCAAGGCGTGACGCATTGTCCGTAGGCTGCTCGATATAACCGACGCCGACCGTGGTCTTGAAGCGGCAGTCGAACGTCGCTTCGGCCCAAGCCAGCACGGGATCCCAATACTCGGCTTGCAGCACCATCAGGCCAGGCGGAAAATCGGCCCGGTAGCACAACAGATCGCTGCCGGCGTATTTCAGCGCATCACTGGCGACCTCGGCCTCCTGACCGGCGACCCCGTCGATGGCGGAGTTCACCAGCCGCGTCATGGGCATCAGCTTGGGATCGATGAACTCGCCTTGGGCGGACCATTCGGCGACGAGCGCCTCAGCCACATCGCGGCGCGGCGCCACCAATTCAGATTTGCCAGGCGTGCGCACGGATTTGCCGTCGAGCGCAATCGCAAATCCTTTCGGATGCGGACGGATCGCTGCGACCTGGTAAAACCGCTTCGGCAGCGGCACGGCATTGGCGCGCTTCACCGAGGCGTCAATTTCTTGGTCGCGGGAGATCATCGGTAGGTCCGCCTGACTGTGATCGGATTCGGTTGGCGATGCGGAGACTTTGTCACATTCTGGCATGCCTGGATCCCCGCCTTCGCGGGGATGACGATTTCGGCGGGTACCCTTTGTTGGCGCCAGAACACCAGGTCATGGCAACGCGCCCGCCTAACGGCGATCCTCCCCTGGCGCATCGTCGATCGGGTCATAACGATCAGCGTCGAAATTCAGCACCGCCCAGGACTGCGCCATGTGCGGCGGCAGCGGGGCGGTGACATCAATGAGCCCCTTGCCGCGCGGATGCGGCACCCGGATGCGGCGCGCCATCAGGTGCAGCTTATTCTGCAGCCCGGGCAGCAGCTCCCAGTCGTTGCGGTCGAAATATTTGGCGTCGCCGATGATCGGATTGCCGATATGCGCCATATGAGCGCGCAGTTGATGCGTGCGCCCGGTCACGGGCTTCAGCGACACCCAGGCGGTCAGCCTGGAGGCCTTCTCGATCACGGCGTAATAGGTCAGGGCATGTTGCGCGCCCTCGTCGCCATGTTCGGCAATCTTCATCTTGGCCTCGTGGACGGCTTGCGCCTCCTCGTCCTTGGCCAGGTAGGTCGAGACGCGGCCCTGACGCACCTTGGGCACGCCGGCAACCAGCGCCCAATAGGTCTTCTGCGCCGCGCGAGTCTGAAACGTTTTCGAGAGTGCCGCCGCCACGAACCGGGTCTTGGCAATCAACAGGCAGCCCGAGGTGTCCTTGTCGAGACGGTGCACCAGGCGCGCGCGCTGGCCATCCTTGGCGGTGATCGCCTCCAGCATGCCGTCGATATGGCGCTCGGTGCCCGAACCTCCCTGGACCGCCAGGCCCATCGGCTTGTTCAGTACCAACACGTCGTCGTCCTCCCAGAGCGTGATCGAGGCGATGAACTCCCGGTTCTTGTTCCCCGCGCCGGCCCCGCCCATGCTGGTCGGCTTGACGCCGTCGTCGTCGGCGCGCAACGGGGGAACGCGCACGGCTTGGCCCTGCGCGACTTTCGCATAGGCCTTGATACGACCGCCGTCGAGCCTGAGTTCGCCCTTGCGGATCATGCTCTGGACGCGGGCGAACGCCAAGCCCGGGAAGCGCGCCGTGAGAAACCGGTCGATGCGCATTCCGTCCTCGTCGGGCGCGACCGTAAGCGTCTGCACCTTGGCGGTGGCGAGGGTCGTGGTGGTGGCGGCTTTCATGGTGCAACTGCCTTCATGGCTGAATAGCCGATCACGACTGCAAACAGCGACAGCAGTACTGAACCGGAGGCATAGAGGAGGGCTTCGATCATGGCGCGCCGCTGCAAGAGTTGGAGAAGATCGAAGGAAAAGGCGGAAAACGTGGTAAAGCCTCCGAGGAATCCCGTCACGAGCAGAATGCGAAGCTCGGCCGAGCCGCCAAACCATTGCGTAATGGCGGCCATCGTGGCGCCGATCGCCAGCGAGCCGCTGACATTGACGGCCAATGTGCCCCAGGGAAATTCGATCCCGAACCAACGCATCGCCGCCGTGACCGTCAGATAGCGGGCGACGGTGCCCAAAGCGCCTCCCAGGGCCGCCAGCAGCGCCAGTCGCATGGATTGCCTCAATGATTGGTAAGGCCATTGGCTGGTAGCGAGACCCGGACTTGAACCGGGGACCTACGGATTATGATTCCGCCGCTCTAACCAACTGAGCTATCCCGCCGCCCGCGCCAAAGGCTGGCGGATATAAGGAGCGCGCGGGGAGGGTGTCAAGCGTGGCAGTTAAATCCTGACGCGAGCCAAACTCGAAACAGCGAAACGGCCCGGTGCGCAGCACACCGAGCCGTCTCTTTGATGCCGAAGGCATTCAGACCGTGAGGGGGGCCAAAGCGATCAACTGCCCCAGGGCATCAATGCTGTCCGCGATTAGCTCGCGCTCACCGGCACCAGCACGAACCGCTGCTCGTCATTGCGTTTGACCAGGAACAAGGCGCTCTTCTTGCCAGACGACTTCAGATCGTCCATCGCGGTCTTCAGTTCCGACGATGAGTTGACCGCCTTGCCGCCAACCTTCAGGATCACGTCGCCGGTGGCAAAGCCGAGGTCCGCACCCTTGCCGCTGCCATCGACGCCGGTCACGGCGACGCCCGCATCGCCCGCGCCATCGACGCTGGCCGCTGGCATCAGCTGCAGGCCGAGCGCGCCCAACTGCTCGCCCTTGTCCGGCTTCAGCGCGGCCTTCTCGATCTTGCCGTCCTTCAGTTCGCCCAGCGTGATGTCCATGGTTTCGGTCTTGCCGTCGCGGAACACGCCCAACTTGGCCGTCACACCCGGCTTCATGCCGCCGATCTTGCGGGCGAGGTCGCGCGCATCGGCCACCTCATTACCGTCCACAGCGGTGATCACGTCACCCGCCTTCAAGCCAGCCTTGGCGCCGGGGCTGTCGGCCTGCGGTTGAGCAATCAGAGCGCCCTTGGCGACCTTGAGGCCGATCGAGTCGGCGATCTCGGCGGTCACCGGCTGGATCTGCACGCCGAGCCAGGCGCGAGCCACCTTGCCGCCCGCCATCAGCTGCGGGATGACCGTGGCGACCGTGGTCGAGGGAATGTCGAAGGCGATGCCGACCGAGCCGCCCGAGGGCGAGAAAATGGCCGTGTTGACGCCGATCACTTCGCCCTTGAGGTTGAAGGTCGGGCCACCCGAATTGCCCTTGTTGACCGGGGCATCGATCTGGATGAAGTCGTCATAGGGACCTGAACCGATGTCACGCCCCTCGGCCGAGACAATGCCGGCCGTGACGGTGCTGGCGAGCCCGAAGGGATTGCCGACTGCCACCACCCATTCGCCGATGCGCGGTTTGGTCTTGGCCAGCTTCAGATAGCCATGATCGGTGGTCTCGACCTTGATCAGCGCGAGGTCGGTCTTGGGATCGACGCCGATCACCTTTGCGGTCATGGTCTTATCGTCGTCGGTCAACACCTCGACTTCGACGGCGTTGTCCACAACGTGGTTGTTGGTCACGATATAGCCATCCGCCGAGATGAAAAATCCCGAACCCTGGGCTTGCGCCAGCGGACCGTGGCCTTGGCCGCCATCGTTCTGGCCGTTGTCCTTGGGACCGCCCTTCTTGCCGAACTTCTTAAAGAACTTTTCGAACGGCGTGCCGTTGAAGGGGTTCTGGTCGCCGAACGGGGACTGCTGATCGCCGAAGGTCTGGGCGAGATCGCCACCGCCGTTGTCCTGGATCTTCACGCGTACCGAGACGACGGCGGGACGGACTTTTTCAACCAGATCGGCAAAGTCGGGACCACCTTGTACCGGCGCGGCCAGTTCGATGACGGTGTCGGCCGAAGCCATCGTCGGGAAACTCAAGGCGCTAGCGCCCAGGCCCAGCGCCGCCGTCAGGGCGAGCAGGCTGGCGCCGCCAAGCAGCCGCTTGGTCCAGGGAGTTGCGCCCTTGGTGTTGGTCATAGTCGTGTCTCCGCTCATGGGGCTGACTGGGTCGATGTTGTTTCGGTCGGGGGTGACCTCATGAGCCCATATGTGGGGCATTTGGCCTTGCGCCAAGATGGAGGCCACATTGCTTCTTGTTAAGGATGGCGCGCTATCGGTATTGCCGGGGTCCCGCTATGACCGGCGGTCGGCACGGCGGTCTCCCAGGCAAACGCCACCTCGACTTTCACGCCGGGCTTGTTGTCCGCCATCTCGATCTGCGCTTCGTGCACGTCGGCGATCGCCTTGACCAGAGCCAGTCCGAGGCCACTGCCCGGCGTGGTGCGGCTTTTCTCCAGTCGATACAATCGCTTGAAGACGTTCTCGTGTTCGCCCGCAGGAATTCCGGGGCCGTTGTCAGACACCGTCAGCACCGGACCTGCCGGACGTTCGCTCACCGCCACGGCAATGCAGGTGCCTGGCGGGCAATGCCGGATCGCGTTCTCGATCAGATTGACGATCAGCTGGCTGAGCAGATCGGCGTCGCCATGCAGCAGCGGCGCCCGGCCGATGGCCGCCCGATGCAAGAGCGTCATGCCGGCATCTTCCGCCACGGCATCGTAGGCCTCGACCACATTGGCGACGACGGTCGCCAGGTTCACCGCCGTGAAGCGGGCCTTGCGCGCGCCCGCCTCGAGCTGTGTTATGTTCAAGAGCGCCTCGAAGGTGCCGACGATCTTGTCCACCTCGCCGATCGCGGTATCGACCAGCGGCTGGTTGTCGGCCATGGTGCCGGGGCTGGCGCGCAGTGTCTCCAGGCGTTGTTTCAGCCGGCCGATGGGCGTTTTCAGGTCGTGCGCGATATTGGCCGCGGACTGGTTTACGCTCTGGAACAGCCGCTCCAACTGGTCCAAAGTATCGTTGATCTGCCGGCTGACAGTATCCATGTCGCCGCGACCACGCCGCAAAGGAACGCGGGCTTTCAGATCGCCGCGCTTGATGCGCGTGAACGTGCGGCCAACGCGATCGATCTGGCGTTGCGCTCGTTGCCCTAGAATTACACCGGCGCCGATGGCCAGCAGCACCGTGCCGAGCAGGCCCCACAGCAGCGTGCCCAGAAGCACGGCGCGCGTATGCGCGATCTCGCGGTCGCTGTAGCCGACCAGCAGGCTGCCGTCACCTGCCAGCGGGAACCAGAAGGCCAGATAACGCTGATCCGCCAGGGTTGCTCCTGCTGCGCCTTGCAACTGCGATCCGTCGAGCCAACGCATGTCGGCGAACGGCGGTGCCGCCTTCAAATTGCCCGCGATATAGTCGCCATCGACGCCGCGCAACAGGAAGATCGCGTCGGTCTGGTCGGTCACCGCTGCGTCGTCGGCGACCAATCCGGCCAGCTCGTTGAAGCCGTCGCGCTGGTGCACGCGCTGGAATTCGGCGCGAGCATTGACCAGACGCGTACCCAGGCGCGCCTCCAGATCGCGGCCGGCCTGGACGTACAAGAAGGTAAAGAGAATGAGGACACTGGCGGCGAACAGCACGGCAAACGTGGCCGCCAAGCGAAAAGCAGTGCTCCGTGTCAGCTCAGCGAGCGTCATTGATGGTATAGCCGGTGCCGCGCACGGTCTGGATGAGCTCTTTATCGAAGGGCTTGTCGACCTTGGTCCTCAGACGCGAGATATGCGTCTCGACGACGCTGGTCTTGGGATCGAAATGGAAATCCCACACCCGTTCCAGCAGCATTGTGCGGGTTACGACACGGCCCTTGTTGCGTAGCAGCACTTCCAGGAGGCGGAACTCGCGCGGCTGCAGATCGATGGTTTGGCCGGCGCGGCGCACCATCCGCCCGATCAGTTCCATTTCCAGATCGCCAGCTTTCAGGATTGTCTCCTCGTTGCGCATGGGCGGGCGCCGTCCGAGCGCATTGACGCGCGCCTGCAGTTCAGAGAACGCGAAGGGCTTTATCACGTAGTCGTCGGCACCCGCCTCAAGACCATCCACCCGGTCGTCGACGCCGCCCATCGAGGTCAGCATCAAGATTGGTACCTTGGAGCCGGCCCCACGCAAGGTCTTGACCAGGGCGAGGCCGTCCAGGCCCGGCAACATGCGGTCGACGATGACAATGTCGTAGGTTTCCTTGGTGGCCTGCCACAGCCCGTCGCGACCATCCTCCAGGCTATCGACGACGTGCCCATCCTCGGTCAGCCCTTTGGCGACATAGGCCGATGTCTGACGGTCGTCTTCGATCAGCAGAATTCGCATTTTCGGTCCTTGGTCCAGGCGCTAGGGCGCCGGCTCGGCGACCGCGCCCTGGGCGCCACCGCCTGCGGCCGTATCCGCCGTCTTGTCGGTCACCTTGCGGATCTTGCCGGTCGTGGCATCAATGAATACCTCCTTTTCGGCATCGTCGCGGGCTGCCGCGTCGATATCGAACAAAATCTTGTTGCCGATGCGCTTGAAGTTTGCCTCGAAACTCTTGCCTTTGGCGGTGCTCTCGGCGGCGCGGATCGCGGCCAACAGTGAGCCTTTCAACTTGGCAAAGTCCTTCAACAGCGCCGCATTCTCGCCGGTCACGGCCGCGCTGCCGGTGATCTTGCCCGTCTTGGCGTCAAGGGAAGCCGCCATGGGCTTATCTGCGACCAGGAGTTTGACAGTGTAAAGAACCACATCGCCGTTGAAGGACGCGGCCGCGGCATAGGCCTTGCCCTTGAGTTCATGCTCGGCCGTGGACACCGCCTGGCGCAAACTGGTGGGCGCAGCGCGTACCAGCTTGAGATGCTTCACGTCCATCTCGGCATGGGCCAGAGTGACCATGGCAAGGGATGCGAACGCCGCAGTGATCACGCGCACTCCGAAGATGTCCATGCCCGAATTCCTCAAGCGCTAGCTCTGATCGTCCGCCCAGCCCATCATACACGCGAATTGTGAAGCAGGACCGATAGGTTATTCAACGCCCTGTCGCAGGCTGTGGTCTCGAAGCCACAGCGCCGCAACCAAAGCCGAGCTGGAGCACTTTTCCAGGATCGATCTGTGGGCAACGCACGACCATCGAATCGACAGATTGCGGCAAGGCCATTGCCTACCTATCACATGGACCATACGATTTGGTAATCTTGACCCGAGTGGCTCGGTAGTCAAACGGGGCGCGCACATCCGCCGTCAAGGTCACAGATCTTTGCACAGCCGCAATGCGTCGTAGATCGCGGCATGGATGTTGCGATGGGCGACGGCATCGCCGATGCGCCAGAGCTGGAACGTTGCCTCCCGGTTCGTGACGATGGCTTGCGGCTGTCCGGCGATCAGGGCCGCGTAATCCATCGCGCCGAGATTGCGCGACTTGGGCTTCAGCGCGAAATAGAGGTCATCCAGCGGCAGCGTGCCGTGTTCGATCACCACCTGGTCTACCAGCCGCGTCTCGATGCGATCGGAATAGTCCGACCCCAGCGTAACTTGCAGGCGATTGCCCCGGCGTTGTACGCTTTGGAGTTTGGTGCAGATCGTGATGCGGACCCCCTGTGTCTGCAGTGCTCGCATGTAGCTCACATGGTTGAGCCCGCCGACATCTGGGGCAAAGAAGCGCTCCGGCGTCACCAGCTCCAGCTGCGCACCAGTCTGGGCGAGGTGCTCGGCCACCATCAGCCCCTGCTGTCCGCCGTGATCATCATAGAGCAGAACCTCCTTGCCGGGAGCGATATCGCCCGACAGACAGTCCCAGCCGGTAACCGTGAGTTCCGCCCCCGCAACCTGCCTATGACGCTGCGCCAGGCCGCCGGTCGCGACCAGCACCACGTCCGGCCGCAGCGCCAACACATCGCTATCGTCCGCCAACATATTGTAACGAATCTCAACGCCTGCCTGCGCGCATTGTGCCAGCCGCCAGTCCACGATGCTGCGCATCTCGGAGCGGCGCTTGACCCGATAGATCATGCGCATCTGTCCGCCGGCCTCGGGAGCTGCCTCCAGCACCGTCACGACATGACCGCGCGCGCCGCACACCCGCGCCGCCTCCAGGCCCGCCGGCCCCGCGCCGACAATCACTATTCGTCGCTTTTGCGATGCCGGTGAGATAACATGCGGCATGTTGGCTTCGCGCCCGGTCGCGGCATTATGCATGCATAACGCCTCGTGCCCCTCGTAAATGCGATCCAGGCAATAGGTTGCCCCCACGCACGGCCGGATTGTCGCCTCCTCGCCGGCCAAGATTTTCGCCACGATATAAGGATCGGCCAGATGCGCGCGTGTCATGCCGACCATGTCGAGCTTTCCCGACGCTATGGCATGGCGCGCCGTCGCCACATCATTGATGCGCGCGGCGTGAAAGGTCGGGAATTTGGTCGCCGCACGCACCGCTCCGGAAAAGTCCAGATGCGGGGCCGACCCCATGCCGCCGATCGGGATCACCCTCTGCAACGGTGCGTCGTGCTCGATATGGCCACGGATGATGTTGAGGAAGTCGACATGTCCCGTAGCGATGATCCGCTTACAAATTTCCAAGCCTTCGACCTTCGATAGACCTTGTGCATGGTCCTCATCCGCGACCAAACGCATACCGACGATGAACGCTGGTCCCACCCGCGCGCGCACCGCCTTCAGCACCTCGAGCGTGAACCGCAACCGGTTGTCCAGCGACCCGCCCCACTCGTCCGTCCGCTGATTGGTCAGCGGCGACCAGAAGCCATCCATCAGATGCCCGTAGGCCTCGAACTCCATCCCATCCAGCCCGCCGGCCTGCAAACGCTCGGCAGCATCCGCATAGGCGGCGATGATGCGCGCGATGTCCCAATCCTCCATCTCCTTGGGGAACGCGCGATGCGCCGGTTCGCGGATTGGCGACGGCGCCAGCACGGGCAGCCAGTCAGCCTTGTTCCAGTTGGTGCGGCGGCCCAGGTGCGTCACCTGCATCATGACGGCCGCGCCATGCTCGTGGCAGGCGTCCGCCAGTTCGCGTAGCCAAGGCACGATTTCATCTTTGTAAAGATGCAGGTTTCCGAAGGCCGCCGGCGAATCGGCCGCTACCACCGCCGATCCCGCCGTCATGGTCAGCGCGATCCCGCCCTTGGCCTTCTCGGCATGGTAGAGCCGGTAGCGCTGTTGCGGCATGCCATCGACCGAATAGGACGGCTCGTGCGCCGTCGACAGGATGCGGTTTTTCAGCGTCAAGTGCTTTAACCGGTAGGGTTGCAGCAGCGGGTCTTTGGACGGGGTGGTGGACATCGGGAGGCATCCTGGCGACGCGGGTCGCGCATCATGGCAGAGACACAATTTGGATGCTATTTTGGCGTCGAGCACAACACGGCTTCGTCACGTGAGGACTCCCTATGCGCGCAGCCGCCGGCCTCCTGTTGGGACTTCTGGCCGCCACCACCGCGACTGGCGCCAACGCGCGCTGCCTCGCCAGCAAACACCCGATTCAGGGCCAACTCGCCGTCATGCGCGTGGCAGACCAGAGCGGCGGCGGCCTGAAGGGCTACCAGATCGAGCTGGCCCATCCAGCCTGCGCCGACGCCACCAGCCTGGACGGCGCGCCGATCCGGCTCGACGGCGTGCGCACGGTTCAGATCCTGACCAGCGACGCCGCCGGCGAACAGAAGCTCGACAGCCTGATCGGCGAGAACATCATCGTGGCTGGCTATCTCGATGCGCCCGACCCCGAGCGTCACACTGGCGATGCGGTGCTCTCCAACGCCTGGTTGATCGCCGTGCCCAGCACCGGCGAACGGGTGACAGTCGCGGCCGTCGCGGCCGACGACGGGCAGCCGGACACTGCGGTCGACGCCGCCCCTCAGCATACCGAGATCGCCACCCTGGACGGCAACGGCGACATCAGCGCCTACCAACCGCCAAAAACGCCCAACGGCAGCGACATCGAGGCGCGCCTGGCCCGCTTCGTCACACAATTCTACCTCAGCGGCGAGACTGTCAGCCCGGATATCCTGCGCGGCATCTATGCCGCACGAGTCAACTATTTCGGCAAGCCGGCGACGCCGATCGAAACCGTCGTCCGTGACAAGCTCACCTACTACGCCCGCTGGCCGTCGCGCCAGTTCACGCTGCAGCCGGGCACCCTCGCCATCCGCCCGCTGCGCAACGGCGGGCGGGTCTATGAGCTGACCTTCGTCTATGATTTCAAGGTTGCTTCAGCCGCCAAACACACCGCCGGCACCGGCTACGCCCGCCTGCAGGTGGATCTGGCCGAAGGCCGCGGCAAGATCGTGCGCGAGAGCGGCAAGGTCATCGACCGCTACTGAGGCGATGGCAGCGGCCCGAACCGCAATTTTGTCAGTTTTTCCCGCCGCTGCCCCTTGTAATACCGGGAGCAGCCGCTATGTTTGTTGACATGAACATAGTTCACGACATGAATCGCTCCCTTCGCAAAGGCAGAGAGGCCAGTTTAATGGATGATAATCAATCGCTCATCATGATTGGCTAAAGTTGCGCTCTAAACCGTGACCTAGCCGCGATGACCTACGTTCGACCAGCCGTTGGCAGCTGCCGACGAGCCGCGATCGCAACCGCCGAAACCCGAGACTGCCTCGCAAGGACGCCTTTCCCATGTTCACCTCGCTGCTCAGATCGCGCCGATTCCTGCCGCTGTTCGTGGTCCAGTTCCTCTCGGCGCTGAACGATAATTTCGTCAAGAACGCGCTCGCCATGTTGGTGCTGGCCCAGGTTGCGAAAACCGATCAGGGCACCTGGCTGGCGCTCGCCAGCGCGGCCCTGGTGATGCCGTTCTTTTTCCTCTCGGCGCTGGGGGGGCAGCTAGCGGATAAATTCGACAAGGCACTCATTGCCCGTCGCTTGAAGCTGGCCGAGATCCCGATCGCCGCGCTCGCCGGGATCGGCTTCCTCATGCAGTCGCCCGGCGTCCTGCTCGCCGCCATCCTCGGATACGGCGTGATCGCGGCGCTGTTCGGCCCGATCAAATACGGCATCCTGCCCGATCATCTGAAGACGGAGGAACTGTCCGCCGGCAACGCCTTGGTGGAGGGCGCCACCTTCGCCGCCATCCTGGTCGGCACCATCGCCGGCGGCGAGGCGGCCACCCATGCCGCTGCCAACTGGCTGGTGCTGCCCGCCGTTCTGGTGTTCGCGGCGATCTGCGTTGCGGCCGCCTGGGCCATCCCCACCACCGGCACGGGCGACCCTGCCATCGTCATCGACCGCAACCCGTTGACGTCGACAGTCCATCTGCTCGCAGATCTTCGCGCCGACCGCCCGAGCTGGATCGGCGGCCTGATCGTGTCCTGGTTCTGGCTGGTCGGCATCGTCGTGCTGACGCTGCTGCCGACCATGGTCAGCACCCATCTCAACGGCACGCCCGAAGTCACCAATCTGGCGCTCGCGCTCTTCACCATCGGCATCGCCGCCGGTTCGGTCATGGCCGCCCGCCTCAGCCATCTGCGCCCCAATCTCGCACTGGTACCAGCCGGCGCGCTCTTGATGGCGCTGTTCGGCTTCGATCTCGCCTACAGCCTGTGGGGCGTCGTTCCCGCTGCCGGCGACGCTCCCGTCACCATCACTGGCTTCCTCACCAGGTTCGCCGGCTGGCATCTGGCATTCGACCTGGTCGGCCTCGCCTTCGCCGGCGGTCTCTATGTCGTGCCGTCCTTCGCCTCGGTGCAGGCCGGAGCGGTCGCCGACCACCGCGCCCGCGTCATCGGCGGCGTCAATGTGCTGAACGCCGCCTTCATGACTGCCGCCACCATCGCTCTGATCGTGCTGGAACAGCTGGGCTTTTCCACCTCGGGCATCCTCGCCCTGACCGCGCTCGGCAATCTCGCCGCGATGCTGCTGGTGCTGCGCGCCTGGGGCCGCCAGGGCGTGCAGGATTTCGCCATGCTGATCTTTGGCTATTTCTATGGGCTCGAGGTGACGGACCTGGACAACCTGCCCCCCGCTGGCAGCCGCGCCGTCATCACACCCAACCACACCAGCCTGATGGACGGCCCGGTGATGCACGCGCTGCTGCCCGCGCACGCGTCTTTCGCCGTCGATAGCGGCATCGCCGAAGCCTGGTGGGTAAAGCCGTTCCTCAAGCTGATCAACGCCCATACCATGGACCCGACCAAGCCGTTCGCCACCCGCGACCTGATCAACAT
>Ga0075024_100000649_pt1 | contig 13025 bp, 10 predicted proteins | sample Str013_2_FD_71389 | JGI IMG/M metagenome (GOLD analysis project Ga0075024, IMG submission 71389) | Freshwater sediment microbial communities in response to fracking from Pennsylvania, USA - Straight Creek_MetaG_SC_2013 | ecosystem: Environmental > Aquatic > Freshwater > Creek > Sediment... | reverse complement strand
CATCGGCAACGCCGGAGCGGATTTCCGCCGAGAAATTCGTCAATCGTGGACTGGGCGCAGCGGTCGCGTCGCAGCGATCCGAGCGCTTCGAAGATGCCGGTGATCGGCACCGCAACGCATGCGCCGCACCAGCTGCAAGCCGTTACGCACATTCCCGGATCGCGAAAATGAAAAATAAGCGTATGAATTGAGCTGTTCGAGCAAACGCATGGCAGGACGGCGATTGAATGGACAAGATTTGGCTCAACGCTTATCCGCCCGGAACTCCCGCGGAGATAGACCCCGACGCATACCCGTCGCTCACCAGCATATTTGAGGAAAACTGCCGGCTGTTCGCCGACCGCCCGGCATTCCACAACCTCGGCGTGACATTGAGCTACGGCGAAATTGACAAGCTATCGCGTGACTTTGGCGCCTATCTGTTGGGACTCGGTCTCATCAAAGGCGACCGCGTGATGCTGATGATGCCCAATATTCTGCAGTATCCGATCGCCATGATTGGGGCGCTGCGGGCGGGTTTGGTCGTCGTCAATACCAATCCTCTGTACACGCCGCGAGAGTTGCGCCATCAGCTGTTGGATTCGGGGGCCCGCTGCATCGTGATCCTCGAAAATTTCGCGCACGTGCTCGAGAAGGTGCAAGCTGAAGTCCGGGTCGGACATATCATCATCGCCAGCGTCGGCGACCTAGCGCCATTTCCGAAGCGGACCGTCGTCAACTTCGTGGTGCGCCAGATCAAACACATGGTTCCGCCGTACAATCTTCCCGGAGCAGTATCGTTCCGTCGGGCGCTCACCCGCGGTGCTCGCGCCGAATGGCGTCCCGGGGGGATCGGCCCGCAGGACGTCGCATTCCTGCAATACACAGGAGGCACAACCGGCGTTCCCAAAGGAGCGATACTCACGCATCGCAATATGGTGGCCAATCTACTGCAGGTCGGTGCTTTCTGGGGAAACCTGATCGAGCCGGGTCAGGAGATCATCATCACACCGCTGCCCCTGTACCACATCTTCAGCCTGACCTGTAATTGTCTGGTTTTCATGCAACACGGCGCGCTTATCGTGCTCATCACCAATCCCCGCGACATCGGTGCGCTCGTGCGCGAACTTGCCCGCTGGCGCTTCTCGATGATCTCCGGCGTCAATACGCTGTACAATGCGCTGCTCAATCACCCCGAATTTGCGCGGCTGAACTTCTCGAAGTTGAAACTTGGCGCGGCCGGCGGAATGGCGCTGCATCCGGTCGTTTACGAGAAGTGGCGTGCGATCACCGGAAAGCCGTTGGTCGAAGGGTACGGACTGACGGAAGCATCGCCCGTTGTCACGGGCAACAGCTATGAGTCGCCACGGGTCGGATCCGTTGGCGTCCCTCTGCCCTCAACGGACGTCAGCATCCGCGACGGAGACGTCGAAATACCGGCCGGTCAGCCCGGCGAGCTTTGTGTCCGCGGCCCGCAGATTATGCGCGGCTACTGGAAGCGGGATGACGAAACGGCGAAGACGTTCACCCCCGACGGATGGTTGCGGACCGGCGATATCGCAATCATCGACGATACGGGATTCATACGCATCGTCGATCGCAAGAAAGACCTCATCATCATCTCCGGGTTCAAGGTCTTTCCCAATGAAATCGAAACCGTGGTGGCGGAGCATCCGGCGGTGCTCGAATGCGGATGCATCGGCGTATCGGACCCGCAGTCGGGCGAAGCGGTCAAGATCTTCGTCGTCCTTAGAGAAGGATCTACGGTGACGATCGAAGCACTGCGCGATTACTGCCGTGAGCGCCTGACTCCGTACAAGATTCCGAAATATGTGGAATTCCGCACCTCGCTCCCCAAGACCAACATCGGCAAGATCTTGCGCCGGGCGCTTGCGGATGATGCAACGTCCCGCGCCGCATAGACGGGCGCGGACGATTCACCGGCGGATGAGGAACTTCAAACTGCGACGCAGCCGCTCCCCGTACGGAGGACGCAGGCCCAGCAGCCCGGAAACATCGAGGCCTGTCTGCCGAAAAATGGCGCGTGGGTGTGAAAAGCGCCGAAACCCGTATTCACCGTGATAGGCACCCATGCCGCTTGCGCCGACGCCGCCAAATGGCAGTTCCTCGGCGAGAAAATGCATCGCGACATCGTTGAGGGTCACGCCGCCCGAGCGGGTGCGGGCGAGGAGTTCGCTTTCTTCGGCGGAATCATGTCCAAAGTAATACAGCGCGAGAGGCGCTTCGCGCCGATTTATGGCGGTGATGGCCTCCTCGAACCGCCGATACGCCCGCAGCGGCAGGAGTGTTGCAAAAATCTCCTCTTGCATGATTCGCATCTCATCGGTGGCGCCGATGATCAGCGCCGGCGCGACGAATCGGGGCGCGCCAGGCTGCGGCAGCGGGTCGTCGGCCAGCGATATGATCTGCGCGCCCTTGGCGCGCGCATCGGCGAGCAGATCCCGGATCCTCGTCAAATGCCGGTCGCTCACGACACTCGTGTAATCGGGATTGGACGACAAAGCGGGATATGCGCGATGCGACCATTCTTGTGAGTTGCGCACGAAGTCATCGAGGAATTCCTGCGGGATGAGTACGTAGTCCGGCGCCAGGCAGATCTGCCCGGCATTGGCTAGCTTGCACGTCAATATGCGATCCACGGCACGCCGGAGATCTGCTGACCGGCCGATCACGACCGGACATTTGCCGCCAAGCTCCAACGTCACCGGAACGAGGTTCTGTGCGGCAGCCGCCATGACGCGCCGTCCGACCGCGGCGGAACCCGTGAACAGCAGATGATCGAACGGCAATCGCGAGAATGACTCCGCCACCTCGGCATCTCCGGTGACGACAGAAACTTCGCTGGCATCGAAGTGGCGTTCGATGAGTTGCCGCATCAGCTCCGAGGTGGCCGGAGTGACTTCCGATGGCTTGATCATGCAGCGGTTGCCGGCGGCCAGAATGCCAGCAAGCGGCGCAAACGCCAGCATCACCGGGAAGTTCCATGGACTGATGACTCCAACCACTCCCAGCGGCTGATAGATGACCCTGCCGCGTGCTCCGGGCACGCCGATCGGCAAGGAAAGTCGACGGCGCTGCGGACGCATCCAGCGTCGAAGGTTGCGCCTGGCGAATTTGAGCGCATGAACCGCGGGAAAGATGTCCATCAATCGCGTCAACTCCGCCGGGCGCTGCCCGAAGTCGGCTGCGACCGCGGCGCAAATCCGCGCTTGGTTCGAGATCAGAAGATTCAAGGCGCGGTCCAGCCGCTCCATCCGGACGGCCACGCTCGCGATACCTTCCCTGAAGAATGCGTCGCGCTGCGACTGCAGCAGCGCAAGAGCGGTCATCGGATCGTCTTCAGACATGATTCAACCCCGGGTCGCCGAAGTCCAGGCTACCAATGGATGCCGCGCATGAGTGAGGCAAAAGCGACCCATTCAGGTGTTGATTTCGCATGCGCCTCGTGCGTCCCGCCCGCGGCCTCCGACTCCGGAAACATCCGGAAACTCTCGCTCATGACCGCGGTATTGATCCATGGAGCGAAGGATTCGACAAACTGCGCCAATGCGCCGAGCCGGGTGGCCAGGCGTTCGGGCCGGCGGATGATTGCATCGCACACGAGGTCCGCCGCCTGCTCCGGCTGAATGAGGGGGAGCTGGTCGTACATCTTTGTGGGAGCCACCATCGGCGTACGCACGAGGGGCATATTGATCACCGTGAAATGCACGCCGCGCTCACGATATTCGGCGGCGGCGCACCGCAGGAATCCCTCGAGCGCCGCCTTGGAGGAATTATAGGCCGCGAAACGCGACGCGTGGGTTATCGCACCGATCGAGGAAATGCCGATGATGTGACCCGCGCCGCGCACGACCATCGGCGGCAGGAACCCGAGAGTAACCTGCACCGCAGCGAAATAATTGACGCGCATCAGGCGCTCGTAGTCATGCAAACGGCCATAGGTGTTTTCAACGGCACGCCTGATTGAGCGGCCGGCGTTATTGATCAGAATATCGACGTGCGCGTGTTCCGCGAGCACCTGGGCAATGAATCGCTCGCAGGCCGGCGAATCGGCGATATCACAAGCATACTTGCTGACATGACCGCCACTGCGTTCGATCTCCGCTGCCACCCGTGAAAGCTTATCCGGATCGCGAGCGACGATAAGCACGTGCGCTCCCGCCTCGGCGAGCCTCAGGGCCGTTGCCCGGCCGATGCCGGACGATCCGCCGGTGATCAACACCTTCTTTCCGATAACCGCGTCCCGCAAATGCCGCGCTTTGAACAGGTCGGGATCGAGGCATCGCTCCCAATGGTCCCACAGCCGCCAGGCGTAGTCTTCCAGCCGGGGAACTCGGATCCCGGCGCCGGCCAGCAGCTCTTGAGTGCGGGCCGAATCGAATACCGTTGGAAAATTCAAGAGCGCAACGACGGACTTCGGGATGCCGAATTCACGAAGCGCCTGATCGATCAGGCGATTCAAGGGTTGGAGAAACTGAGCGGCGGCGCCGGCCCCTGCGCCGAGCACGTGGAGCAGCCCGGGCTGAAGCCGGACAGTCATGGCCGGGGCATGTGCCGCCTTCGCAAAAATGTTGATCGTCTCTCCGATGCGCCGATCGACCGGGTCCGTCAGATGAAAGCACTTGCCATCCTGTCCGGGCGCATGCACGAGGTACACGAGCGCGCGCGCCACGAAATCGACGGGAACCAGATTGATATGCCCTCCCTCGAATCCCACCAGCGGAAACCAGTGCGGAAGGGTATCGCGCATTTTCTGGATCAGCTTGAACAGATAATACGGCCCGTCAATCTTGTCCGCCGCACCGCTGGATGAGTGTCCGACGACCATTCCCGGACGGTAGATTCGCCATGGGATGCGGCAGGTCGCCCGCACCAACGCTTCGGATTCGTGCTTGGTTCGAAAGTACGGATGATCGAGATCCTGGGCTTGCTCGAACATTTCTTCCGTGAAAGTGCCGCGATAACGCCCCGCCACGGCGATCGAACTGACCAGATGAAAGCATTCGGCGTTCAGGTCGTTTGCAAGCCGCAAGGCATGCCGAGTACCCTCGACATTGTTGTTTTCAAGTGCCGCGGCATCGGCTCCGAGGTCGTAGAGCGCGCCGAGATGAACGAAATGACGGATGTTGCCGCGGAGCCGATCGCATATCGGCGGAGCCAGGCCCAGCAGATCCGAACAAAGATCGCCCTCGACCGCGGAGATCAGATTCCCACGCGAGCCCAAGTCGCGCGCAATGCTATGGAGGCGGTTGCGCGATTCGGGCCTCACCAGAACGTGCACAGGCTCGCCGTAAACAATCAGCTCGGCGAGCACGTGACGGCCGATGAATCCCGTACCGCCAGTTACAAGATACGCCATATCCCTTATATCCGGCGGCCTGCAATTGAACTACGGTACGCCCGTGGCAGGCGCATTCGTATCGTGGTAAACCGAAGCTCCTCGGCAGCTGATCTTCGGCAAGACTAATCATATGACGATCATTGAGCAGTTGTCGGGCGTGGATCGGGCGTGGCTGCTGATGGATCGGCCAACGAATCCGATGATGATCGTTGGCCTCATCGTTCTGGACCGGCCCATCGCCCGCACCCAGCTACGCGATATGTTGGCGGCTAGGTTCTTGGTCTTCGAGCGCTTTCGCTGTGTCCCGGTCACCAATTCACGCGGCGGGAGCTGGGTTGAGTCGACGCAATTTGACGTCGACGATCATGTTCTATGCCAGGCACTGCCCGGGCGCGCCGGCCAGCGTGAACTCGAGACGCTGGTCGGCGAACTGGCGAGCACGCCCTTCAACGCGGGACGGCCGCTATGGACCTTCCATCTGATCGAGAAATACGGCCATGGGAGCGCGATCATTGCACGGATACACCATGCCTACGCCGACGGCATTGCGCTCGTCCGAGTCTTGCTGGCGCTCGCCGACGCCGACGCCCACGAGGACGCCTCGCGAAACTCGAAAAACAGCCAGCCCCCGATTGCGCCGGCCGGCGCGGACACCGTGAGCAGCTGGGTGCCCCAGATCCTGCCGGGATCGCTGCGTGAAGGCGTGCAGCTGCTTGAGAAGACGCTTCACTACGTCTTGCACCCGGGTGACGCATCGACGCTTGCGCATCAAGCCGCGGAATTTGCGAGCGAGCTTGCGCATCTGGGCCTGCTCGCCGATGATCCGCCGACCCATCTGAAGGCGCCGTTATCCGGCATCCGCCGAGCGGCTTGGGCGGAATCGTTGTCGTTCGAGGAGGTGCGCACGATCGGCCGCGTGCTCGGCTGCACGGTCAATGATGTGCTGGTGTCGACGCTGGCCGGCGCACTCGGCCGCTATCTGGGGGCGCACGGCAATACCATTGCCGGCGTCACGATCCGGGCGGCGGTGCCGGTCAACCTGCGCGCCGACGGCGATCTTGAGCCGGCCATGGGAAATCGCTTTGGGCTGGTATTCGTCGATCTGCCGATCGGAACTCCTCATCCCCTGGAGCGCTTGTACGCAGTCCGCGCGAGCATGCAAAAGCTCAAGGGTTCGCCCCAGGCGCTGATCACCCTTGGGCTGCTGGCATTGATCGGAAGCCTTCCCGAATCGGCGGCGGAACCCGCAATTGCCCTATTCAGCGCGAAAGCCAGTCTCGTCGCATCCAATCTCCCCGGACCCAAACAGCAGCTTCAAATAGCCGGCGCACCCGTTTCGCAAATTCTGTTCTGGGTGCCGCAGGCTGGCGATATCGGGACGGGCGTCAGCATGCTGACCTATAACGGCCGCGTGCACTTCGGCGTGATCGCCGACCGCAAGCTCATCGAAAAACCGGTCGAACTCGTCAAGCTGATCGGCCTGGAATTCGAGCGGCTCGTGTTCCTCGTGTTGCTCGGTGGTGGCTCGCTCGTTGATTGAGAAATGAGCGGCCGCCATCGCCCCTTCTTGTTCGCAAAGCACTACTGCCTTTCGGCAATTACGAATCTCATTCGAAGACGCGATTTTCTACACTATCGGTCGCAATATGCGGGGGAACAGGTATGGCCACAAACCGGAAATCACGAAAGCAGGTGCACGAGGCGCGAAGTGCGGCGCAGGATCGAATGCTCGCCATGATGCATCAGATCTGGCTGGCCGGTCTCGGAGCGCTATCCAAGGCGCGCAATGGCGCACCGCAACTGCTGGATGAATTGATTGCGGAGGGCGCGCGCGTTCAGGACGAAACGCGCGGTGCGGCGCAAGAAGCGATTGGCGGTCTCCTCGGGGAGGTCAAGGCAACGATTGACGCCCGCGTGAATCAGATGCGGGATCAGGCCGGCGACGCATACGAAAACCTCGAAAAGATCTTCCAGTCTCGCGTGCACCGGGCACTGAACCAACTCGGCGTTCCGAGCGCCGAGGATGTCGACATGCTTGGCAAGCGAGTCGATGAACTCAATGCCAACATCGGCAAGCTGACCCGCAAACGCGAACTCAACGGCAAGCATCCGGCGCGGGCCGCTGCATAGTGTTGATCCGTTCAGCTGATTCATCCCGGCTGATCGGCCATCGCGGTAACCGACGTGGCAGCACATTTTTGGCGATGGATGCTCGGCGGAGTCCTCCTGCTCGATGCATTGCTTGCCGGGAGCTGCGCCCTTGCATGGACCTGGCCCATCAGCATTGCACTACTGACCGCCGCCGCGGGGTTGCTGATCACACCGCACCTGTTTGTCATCGTCTCGCTGATCGTTGCGTGGATCTCTGGCCGCGGCACTGACAACCGTGCCTTGCGCCCTGCCGATTGGCTGTCGGCCGGGTTGACCGAGCCGGTGCAGTTTTGTCGTGCGCTTGCGGCCATGATGACCGTGAGGCGCAGGCTGTGGGCCGGGTTCGAACAGCCGAACGCCGGTTGCCCATCCCCGCCGGTCCTATTGATTCATGGAATTGCATGCAATCACGGCGTATGGCGCGGATGGTTCGAGCCGCTGCGCGCTGCGGGTTTCTCGTGCGTTCGAGCCATCGATCTGGAGCCGATATTCGCGGATATCGACCGCCATGCCGCCGATGTCGCACTGGAGCTTCGCAATATGCAATGCCGCAGCAGCGGCGCCCGAGTGGCCATCATCGCGCACAGCATGGGCGGACTCGTGGCACGGGCGGCGCTGCGCATCACAGGTCCAGGCGTCATCAGCAGTATCGTGACGATTGGCTCACCTCATCATGGGACGGCCTGGGCACGGCTTGCGCCGTTCCAGCCGACACGTCAGATGCGCCCCGGCTCCTCGTGGTTGCAAGTCCTCAATTCAAGCCAGGAAGGGAGTTGGCAGGCTCCCATGACGAGCATCTATAGCATGCAGGATGAATTCATCGTGCCGCCTCGAAGCGCGATGACAGCCGGCGCGCAAAATCACGAATTGCACGGTCTTGGACATCTTGGAATTATCGCCTCGCCCGAATGCATAAAGTTGACACTGGCCGCATTGGGGCGCACATGATAGGTAGGAAAGCTCTCGTGGCTCCGGAGGGACTGTTGCAGCGCAAGGCCGCGCTCGACGCGCGCGTCGCCGAGACCCCGAAGCTCGCAAACCCTCTGCCCAATCTACGATCGTGGCAGGCGGCGCGGCTCGCAACAACCTATGAGGACTTGCGCAAAGACAACCGGTGCGGCGGCGCCGCGGAGTTTTTCTTGAATGAACGATACGGCCCACAGGATTTCACGCGCCGCGATCGCGACTTTCGGCGCGCTTCGAGACTTTCTTGAAAATGGCTTCGCGGCCTTCCGCCGAACGCAGCGCGCCCCGCGGCTTCTCGCCGCCATTCGGCAGCGTGAAACGCAGCTGATGGAGGCTCTGTTCAACCCATGACCCTCAACGAATATGACTACGTGATCGTCGGCGGCGGCTCGGCCGGATGCGTGCTCGCGAATCGCCTGTCCGCGCGCGCCGATATCCGCGTGTTGCTGCTCGAGGCCGGCGGCCGCGACTTCAGTCCCTTCATCCACATGCCGGCCGGCATTTCGAAGCTCGTCGACGATCCGAACATCGACTGGCGGTACCAGACCGAGCCCGAATCCGAGCTCCATGGGCGCAGCCTGTACTGGCCGCGAGGGCGCGTACTCGGCGGCAGCAGTTCGATCAATGCCATGTGTTATACGCGCGGCCACACTCTTGACTATGACGAGTGGGCCGGACTGGCCGGTGAGGAATGGAACTACTCCAATGTCCTGCCTTACTTCCTGAGAGCCGAGGATCAGTCGCGCGGTGCGAACTTCTATCACGGCGTCGGCGGGCCGTTGTCCGTCGAGGATTTGAAATATCGCAATCCGCTGAGCGCCGTATTCGTCGAGGCCGGGGTTGCGCGCGGGCTCGTGCGCAACGCAGACTTCAACGGGGCGGCTCAAGAGGGTGTCGGATACTACCAGGTCACTCAACGCAATGGACGGCGCTGCAGCACCGCGGTTGCGTACCTGCGCCCGGCTCGCGCTCGCGCCAATCTTGAGATCCGCACGCGGTGCCCGGTCAGCCGCGTGCTCTTCTCGGGCATGCGCGCAACTGGGGTCGAATATCGCCAAAAAGGCAACGTACACGTCATTCATGCCCGCCGTGAAGTGCTGCTATCGGCCGGCGCAATCGGCTCGCCCCAACTGCTTTTATTGTCTGGAATCGGGACTGCGGATGACCTACGGGCATTGGGTATTCCCGTCGTCGCGGATCTGCCTGACGTCGGGAGAAATCTTCAGGATCATCTTGATTTCTGCACGCTGAACAAGTGCATCCGGCCGATCACGTATGACATGACGACCTGGCAGGAATTCGCGGTCGCGCTGCGCTATCTGGCGACACGATCCGGTCCCGGCGTGAGCAACGTTGCAGAGGCTGGCGCCTTCATCCGCTCGTCATTCGCGCAGGATAATCGGCCCGACATCCAATTGCATTTCGTCCCTGCGCAACTCGATGACCATGGGCGCAATCGGCTCCCAGGTCACGGCTTCACGATTCACGCTTGCGCACTGAGGCCGCTCAGCCGTGGGCGCCTCATGCTGCGCTCCGCTCGGCCGGAGGATGCGCCACGAATACAACCGGGTTATTTGACGGCGGCCCAGGATCTGAACGGGCTGCTGGAAGGAATCCGCATTTCGCGCGAGATCATCTCCGCCGCACCGTTTGCGCCGTACCGAGGTGTCGAGGTCTTTCCGGGCGACGGCAACACGACGCGCGGCGACATCGAGGACATGGTACGGTGCAAAGCCGAAACCATTTATCACCCGGTGGGCACCTGCCGTATGGGCAATGATGCACGATCGGTCGTCGACGGTGAATTGCGTGTTCGCGGAATTCAGGCGCTGAGGGTCATCGACGCCTCTGTAATGCCGCGACTCATCGGCGGCAATACGAATGCGCCGACAATCATGATCGCCGAGAAGGCGGCGGATCAACTGCTGGCCTGAATCCATTCGGTGCGCAACAACCCCTCGACCCTGCTCAAGGCACGTCCAAGTCGGGTTGCAGTGGCCCGTACGTGCGCTTTGCGCTTCTTGCCCGTCCAGGTGAAGCGGCGCCGCGGGTCGCGCAGAATCTCGACGTCAAGTTGCAATCCGTGGCGCGCGAGAACGGGCGTCAGAGAATCCGCATGGGCGAGCAAGTCGCGCCGCGTACACTGATAGGCGTGTTCCACCAGCCGTTCCCGGCCCGAGTATCGAAACACGTTCGTGAAGAAGAGCCGCTCATCGTCGCGGTCAGGCTGCAGCAAAAGAGTATCGGCCGCCGGAAAGCGAGCGCCGTATGCCGCCATGCCGACCTGCAGGCGCGAGTAGATCAGCGCACGAAAGGTTTGTCCCAGAATCGCCGGCAATCCCAGATGCGCAAGGTTCGAATGTGCCGAACTCGCAGCCCGCGACACTTTGAAGGGCACCAGAGGATTGACACAGATCACCAGATTGCAGCCGGCTTCAAGCGCAATCGAGGCGTGCATCGTGCGGATCAAGGCGCCATCCACATATTGCTCGCCGTCGATCTCGACCGGCGCGTACAAGCCGGGCAAGGCACAGCTGGCCAGAACCGCACGCGAAATCGGCGTCTGGTCGAAGCCGCGCGCGCCGAAGGACACGGACTCGCCCGTGTTCAGATTCGTGGACACAGCGTATAGCCGCGACCTAAGCTTGCGAAAATCATCGGTGCGGCCCGCGGCTTCAAACAGAGCGTTCAAATGCCGCTCCAGCGGCTTATTGTCGAACAGCGCCGTCGGCAGAAAACTGCCGATCGAACTCATGGCCACCGACCATGCGTTGCGCATCGGGTCCTTGGCGACCTGCCGGGCGACGTGCATCAGGGCCTTGGGAAGCTGCGACATGCGGCGCAGATACTCACCCACCGCCGGCTGCAACAGCATCCCCGGCGAAAATGGCAGGCAAGCGGCCTCGTCCTGGATGTAGATCGCTCCCATCGCCGCAGTGTCCAAGCCGTTCGCGAGACCGGCGGCCACGAGCGCACCGGAACTGACGCCGATAAAGACGTCATACTCGGTCAGCGCGCGACCCGCGACCGCCTCACTGACCGCGTGCAGCGCGCCTAACTCATAAAAGAACCCAAGCGGACCGCCGCCCGCAAGCGCTATTCCCAACTTGCCGGCCACTTTCCGGGTCGGTCGCCGTGCCGGCTCAACGGTCAGCACAGGTTACGCGGCCGCTGCGGCTCTGCGCGCGCCGTTGACGCGCCGCCTCGCGGGGGCCGGCTTGCGGTGCGCGAGCTTGTCGATGTTTCGGTTCAGCGTATCGACGCGCTTGCTCAGGGCTTCGACCTCATCGGAACTCGGCACGCCGAGCTGCGAAAGCGCACGGTGAACGCGGCCCTGGAAAATCTTTTCCAGATTCTCCAGCGCATCCGTCGCCTGCCCGCGCACTTGCCCGACGCCGGCGTTGAATCGGGTTTGCACATTGCCCAGCAAACCGCGAAGCGCCTCTTCCGCAGCGCCGCGCGTGTCGGACTGAAAGCGCGCGCCTTCTTTGATTAGATCCTCGAGAACCTTCGGTGCTCCATGCTGTGCCTTCGACACCGCGCCGAGGCCTGCAAGCCATACCTGATGCAATGCGCCAAGCAACCGCTCTTGTGCGCTGCTGTCGGCGCTGCGCGCTGCTTTGCGAGAACGTTTTTTCGCGGCCATGTCGATCTCCTTTTGCGGGTGGTTGCCGCAGATGCGTATATGCCCTTATGGGCATCAAGAACTCCTTGCGTATATAAGAACATTGCGGATTTTTTCGCGATGCGTACTTGCCGCAATATGGAAAGCAGGAGAAATCTCGATGAGACAATCGACTTCCAAGAGCGCCCCCGGCAAGCGTGCAGCGTCAAAACAGCCCGAGAACAGCCTGAAGGATCGTTGGCTGCGGCTGCACCAGAGCGATGCCGAACCTTTCCCTGATGTGAAGCGCGTATCGCTGTTGGCGGACAAGTATCCGCGGTTTGCCGCCTCGATGGAGAAATCCGGCAGCCCTGTGCAGGTGGCGCGAGAGTTGCAGAATGCCTGGCGAGACTTTCACGCCGGGAATTTTCTGAAAGCGATCGCGCTCGGCGACAAATTGGGTGCGTTGGGCGCCTCGATCGCCAACAAAGCGGCCGCTGTGCATTCGCTCAATGCGCAGCACAACGACGCCAAGACCCTGACGATCCTGACAAATGCCATGGCGCGGGGCGAATTAGCCGTGCAGGTGTTACCCGACTACGCCAACGCCCATTACAACCTCGCGTTGGTCATTGGCCGATACAGTCAACGCATCTCGATCCTGAAGGCGCTGGCCGAAGGGCTGGCCGGTCGGGTGCGGGAGCACTTGGAGCGGACGTTGAAGCTTGAACCAAAGCACGCCGAAGCGCACATTGCGTTGGGCCTTTACCACGCGGAAATCATCGGCAAGTTGGGAGCCCTCGCCGCCAAGCTGACCTATAATGCGTCGGCCGCCGAGTCAATCGCCCATTTTCAACACGCGATAAAGCTTGCGCCGGATTCCCCGATTGCGCTGATGGAGTACGCCAACGGCATGCTGTTGCTGGACGCGCGCTCGAATCAGGACCAAGCACGCAAACTTTA